>Ga0316189_10006019_pt1 | contig 11607 bp, 11 predicted proteins | sample LowCovwburrow_MG_FD_204930 | JGI IMG/M metagenome (GOLD analysis project Ga0316189, IMG submission 204930) | Coastal sediment microbial communities from Maine, United States - Lowes Cove worm burrow | ecosystem: Environmental > Aquatic > Marine > Coastal > Sediment | place: USA: Maine... | reverse complement strand
ACCGGAAAAAGTTTTGCTGTGGTTTGCCCTGCCGATGAAATTATTTTACTTTCTTTCCTATCCGGTTATGATTGCGTTGAATGCAACCACCTCATTTTTGCTGCAAAAAATCGGGGTGGGAGGTGTTTCTGAACACGATGCGGTGCACAGCGAAGATGAAATTAAGGCATTGTTACGCCTGTCACACAAACACGGGGAGCTCAGTCGGGCCGAACATCGCCTACTAAACGCAGTTTTTGAATTTGATGACACCGTCTGCCGCCGTATCATGAAGCCCCGCAGCGACATCATTTTTTTCGATATCAACCGTCCTTTTTCCGAAAGCAGCGCCCTGGCTAAAGAATCCAAGCACTCACGCTATCCTTTATGCGAAGGCTCCTTGGACTATTTGCTGGGCGTGGTGCACATCAAAGACCTGATCGGTGTATCCCCGGACAAAGAAGGCGTCTTACGTTCAATCGCGCGACCAGCTCAAATTGTGCCGGAAACGATGCGAATCAGCCGTCTTCTGCGACAGTTTCAGGAGACCCACCAGCACATGGCATTTGTTATCGACGAATATGGCACGGTCATCGGTTGCGCAACCCTGGAAGACGTATTGGAGCGGATTGTCGGTCCGGTCGAAGATGAATTCGACATACACCCACCGGAGATCGAACCGGACGGGCCCGGTAAATTCATTGTTCCCAGCGGAACGTCAATTGCCGCTGTTAACCGACAACTCAAACTCGAGCTTGTCAGCGTTGAAGCTGAGACACTGTCCGGCCTGCTAGTCGAAAAAACAGGCCAGGTGCCGAAAGTTGGTGATCGGATCGAACTCGAGGGTGCGGTTGCCGAAGTGTTGGAGGTCAAAGGTTCAAAGGCTTCCCGCATCCGCATGGTGCTGGAGCAGTCATCTTCGAAGGAGATCTAAATCGCCCATAGGTTGAGGGGTTCAACGTTCCCGGTTGAGGTGCCCGAACCGCTCTCTAACAATCATATTACACGTTAATCGGGCCGAATTCCGGGTTTCACCCAATTGGTGAAAGCGACCAATCCAAACAATCGAGTATATATTTATGGGAATCTGTATCGAGCTTACGGGGAGAGATCATGAAATTGCGACATCGAAACTGTTTCATCAGGTTTTTTATTTTTTCAGCCATGGTTGTGGTTTTAATGTCGTTTTTGTATCAGACAGGCTGGACCCAGGATAAATCTGCCACAGAGCAGCCGGTGCCCGCCGCGGCAACACTGGCAAAGGAAATCGTCAGTGAGAAGCTGGCTCTGACGCGCAAAACACTGGCTGCCATTTCCGCCAGTGCCGGCAAAGACAGCCCGGAGGGGTTGAGCCGGACCGCTTTGCAAAGGCAAATAGAGCTGTTGGAGCAAGAGCTGGGCCTGATTGCCAAAAGCGAGGCCCAGATCGCGCAGAAGGTCGCCATCGAGGATCGTTTGAAGAGCGCCGGAGATCAACTAACAGCCCTTTCAGCCAAAAGCCCGCCGCAGCCGCCTGCCGCGCCCCCCGATAAGAAGGGGTTTGAAAGCTTCAACGCCGGCGTCGATCAGCAACGGGATCGGGTCGCCGCCCTGCGCAATGCCATCGCTGAACATGGCAAGCGTTTGGAAGCATTGCCTGAACTCATTGCGGAAATCCACAAGAAATCAGAGGCGGCTGAAAAAAATGCCTCTCTGCTGGACGAAGAAAGCAAATCTGCCAAAATGGCTATTTACTCAAAACCCTGTAGCAACAGGTGACGTGAACATTTGACTGAAAAGGGGAGAAGATCCATGGAAAAAAATAAAGAAGAGATGGTTGCCGATTTTATAGATGCCCAAGTCGAAAAATGGAGAAGTCGAAAGAAAAGCGATCTTCCGGTAATTACTTTTTCGGTTTCACCGGGCAGCGGCGGTCTTATTATCGCCAGGCGGGTTGCTGAAGTGCTGAAATTCGACTTTTTCGATCGAGATATTATTAATATGATTGCTGAACATGCCCACATTAGCGATCGTGTTATCCTCTCAATTGAGAAAGAGAGGTTATCAGGCATCAAAGACTTTATTGCCTCTCTGGTAGATGAACGCTATCTGTACCCCGGTATCTATTTGGAGCATCTGATGAACGTTGTCGGGGTCCTTGCAAAGCATGGACATGCCGTTATCGTGGGGCGGGGGGCCAATTTTATTATTCCGCCAGCCGAGCGTCTGAGCGTTCGGGTAGTGGCTCCATTGGAGCTGCGCGTTCAAAATATCGCCCAGGCGTATGAGGTTCCCATGGAAACGGCCAGAAGACGCGTTTTACACCGAGAGAGCCGGCGTGCCGCTTTCGTCAAGCAATCTTTTCACACTGATGTGGCTGATCCGGAGAACTACGATCTGGTGATCAACACCGCAAAAAGTGACAACGACGCCAATGTCGGCGCCATTATTGGGGCTATTTCCGGCGGGAAAAAGCTGATTGAAAAAAACTGTCTGAAATAAAATTTTCACATCAGCGCACCAGTGAACAAAAGATTCATCATAAAGAAGAGCTCCGAAGGCAGAAAAATTGTGATTACGTGCTGATCACACATTCCCACGATATTGTTGACATGATAACCCGCAACAGAGGAAATGCAGGATGCCAACCGAAAACATCTACGACTTATACATAAGTTTTACATATCTGGAACACGCCTTCAAGCATCGCAATATCTCAGGGATTGGCGGCTGGCTGTTGCTCAGCGGGTACATCGGTACGTTGGCACTTTATGCACACATCTTCGGGGTATACGGTGCCGCCATGTTCGGAAAAAATGTGCCCGGTCAAGCCATACACCATCTGATGGAAACAGAGTGAAAGGAGCAAACGTTATGGATTTTGATTTAAACCAGGACATTCGGAAACTCATGGCTGATACAGAGAAATTCAAACGGACCCTGGAAAAGCTGGAGCAGGACCAGGCCGCCTGGGCCAGAAATCGCGAGGAAAAAGACCTCAAGAAGATCATCAAATGTGTCAACCGGCTGGAGTCCGACGTGGGCACGATGATGAGTGACTGCACTTGCCTTACCAACCAGGATAAAAGCAAGGTTGTCGAGGTAGATCTCCACCATGCTTTTAAGGGTGTGAACGCCCTGTTTGAGGATTTAAAGGAAGTGAGCGCGGGACTTGCGAGTTCGTATATTCATCGTGGAGAACTGGACCAATTGGAAATCGACTGGGGAAGATTCAGCAAAACCGTCGGGCAAATCCAGAAGCATTTGCAGGTTGTCGACATCGCTGTCCATCACGGCTAATCAGAAACCAGATATCGTTGAATTTAATATTTTAGCCTCCGACTTTTAGATCCTACGGCTCGGAGAGGAATGCTATCGTATTAATACAAAAGACAGAGCGAAGCCTCCGGCTCGTAGGGGCTGCAGCGCCTACGCCTCGGAGAGCGATACCATAAATCTTTCCGGCGGATCAATATTCAATTCTGGCTTGTCCGGGTTGGGATATTCGAATGAGAACCAAGAAATGGATCATTTTTGTTGTCTGCCTAGCCGGTATGGCCTTTCTTTTTGGGCGGGCAAGGTCAGCCGGCGAGGCTAAATCCGCTCCTTCTATGAATGTGTCGAGAATCCCGGAGTTGAAAAGCGGCACGGGCGTTGTCCCTTCTCGGGAGCCCCGTTATATTTCCGTCCGGATGAAAGAACCCTTGCAGACCCTGGTTGCCGGCGAGACCGGAAGCTTTGAAATAGAGGCTTATCTCAATGAGCCGAAAAGTGTCCAAGACAGCCCGCTCGCCTGGAATCGCAACGCGGCATGCCCAGTCATCGTATGGATTGCCTCGCCCCCGGACAGTGGGATCGCTTTCATTGACAGGATCCGGCCGGACAGGCCCTATCATCATCTTTTGGTGAAATATGCCCTTCCGAAAGAACACCATTCCCAACCGATAGCAGCAAAGATAGAATACACCCTAAATCCCGATACCAAAGCCGGACAACACTCTTTTTGGCTGGATATATCTGCGGAGCTGGTCACCGCGGAGGGGCAAGAGATTCATGACATGGGTGTCGTGACCTTACCTTTCACGGTCGATACCCATCTCCGGACCAAGCTCCTCATGTTGCTCGTCATCGCAGCCGCCGTATTTCTTTTTATTGTGGAGTGGGTGCGTGTCGACGTCGTGGGCATTTTGATGATGGTATTGCTTCCTGAATTGGAACTGCTTAATGCCCAAGATGCGTTTCGAGGTCTCAGCAGCAATGCAGTAGTGGCCATCATCGGAGTCATGATCATCAGTTACGGTCTAAACAGGGCGGGTCTGGTCAGCCGCATTATTCAGCCCGTGCTGGGGTTTATCGGAAAGAGCTCTTCCCGCCTCGTCGTGATCTTTTCTGCGCTGATTGCAGCCATATCGAGCGTTATGCAAAACACCGGTGCGGCGGTGCTCTTTTTGCCCGCTATCCGGTTAGCGGCATCCCATAGACTTAAGACCCATATTTCCCGCGTTCTGATGCCCATCGGAATGGCGGCGATTCTGGGTGGAACGTTAACCATGATTGGGACGAGTCCTCTGATTCTGCTCAACGATATTTTGCCTCAGGGAATGCCAAAGTTTGGCTTCCTTGAGCTGACACCTATCGGCCTGGCCCTCGTCATCGGGGGAATCGCATATCTTTCAACTTGGGGAATGCATCTGCTCGCCGGATCTTCCCCGAGTCGCTCCGCCGTCAAAGAGGGTCCAACCGACGCCCTTGAAAATACGGTTCTCAGTTCTTACCCATTGATCAACGGACCCTATGAAATTTTTGTGCCTCAAGGCTCCCTGGCGGAAAAAGACCCCCAGCAGGTGGTAAACATCCGGCGGCGTTACCTGGTTAACATCGTGGCGTTGGCCAAAGAAAACGGGACATGCGATGTCGCCCCGCTGCCGAACACGGTTGTTCGGGCCGGGTTTGCATTGTGTGCCTACGGCCCGGGTAAGGCCGTCGGGAAGTTCGTCCGCGATTACGGGCTGGTGCTAAGGAAAGCGCCTCTGCTTTTCAAGAATACGATGTTTAACCCCGCCATAGCGGGAGTCGTCGAGGTGGTGGTTTCTCCCCGATCGAGTCTGATCGGCAAAACGATCAATGAAATCCGCTTCCGCCAGACTTTCGGGATGAACCCACTCGCAGTCCATCAGTCCGGCAGGACCTATTATCGGGAACTGGCAGATCTGCCCCTCCAGGCCGGCGATATGGTTCTTGTGCACGGCACCTGGGAACAATTTCATACCCTGCAAGACCTTCACCAGAACTTTATCGTCATTTCGCCATTCGAAGAAGAATTTCACAAGCCTGAAAAGGCGAAAAGGGCCACAGTATGTTTTTTGATCGCCCTGTTTCTGATGGTCTTTTCGAGTTTTTATTTTCAAAAGCGCCTCTATAATCCGCTCCCTTTATCGGTTTGCCTGATGGTGGGTGCTTTGGGCATGATATTGAGCAAGGTCATGACAATCAGTGAAGCATACCGCTCTGTGGATTGGCGCACCGTATTTTTGCTCGGCGGGCTGATTCCTCTCGGCATGGCCGTAGATCAGACCGGGACCGCTCAATGGATCGCGAAAGGAATTATCATCGGGCTCGGCAATTTCATGTCTCCCCTTTTGCTTTTGGTCATACTCGCCTGCCTGAGTTGCGCTTTTACCATGGTCATCTCGAATGTCGGGGCCTGTGCCCTGCTCGTGCCCCTGGGGGTGTCGATTGCCCACCAGATTGGAATCGATCCTCGAGTTGCGGTTATCGTCGTCGGTTTAGGGGTTTCCAATTCTTTCATCCTTCCGACCCATCAGGTGAATGCGCTGTACATGGGACCGGGGGAATACCGGAGCAGGGACTATATCAAAATCGGAGGATTTCTGAGTTTGATCTACATCGTGGTTCTGGTAGCGATGACGTACGTTTTCTATCTTTAGAGCGGTTCCGGGAAATTTTGCTGCGCATTGCGGCTGATCTTCAGAGACTTATTTTGTTTATGCTCAAAGTGATCGGTTCTGGGTTCAAGCCCGCCCTGGCCTCCCCTCCGGCCTGTAAGCTGTAGGCCTACGGGCTGGAAGCGGGCTCGTAGCCTACGCCTCGGAGAGTGCGACGGGATGTGTCTATGAAATTGCATTTCCATCACCACATCTTGAAATGCCAGGTCTGGGCCAGGGGTTCAAAGTAATGCCATTAACTTAAGGCTTGGTGTTATCCATGTGGGAGCGGCTTTCCAGCCGCGATAAACGGTTACTGCTTTAGAGTAACTTCTTTTCGTGGCTGGAAAGCCACTCCCACGAGGAGTTGATGTTAAGTTAATGACATTGGGTTCAAAGGTTATAAGATACTGATGTCCAAAGCTTTATAATCTGTGGTTTGGATTGGCCTCTTTTACCCATTGGGTGAAACATGGAATTCGATCCGATTGACGCGTAATGCTATTGTTCAGGCTATTTAGGGCATTTTAGCCGGGAACCCCTGGCCCAGACCTGATTTCAAGAAGCTGTATCCACGCATATGTTTTTAATAGCAGAGGGTTGATCTCTTTGATAACGGTCGTCGCACCAGGGCGGGCGTGAACCCTGAACCGCTCAACCTAGGTTCTGGCATCTAAACCCCAAATAACTGGGAGGGAAACATGGCCGTAATTACGATATCACGGGGTTCTTACAGCAAAGGCAAGGAAGTGGCCGAGAAGGTGGCGGCACGGTTGGGTTATCGTTGTTTAAGTCGTGAGGTGATTCTTGATGCAAGTGAGAATTACCACATCCCTGAGATTAAGATGAAGAAAGCCATCCACGATGCGCCTTCTATCCTGGAGCGCTTCGGCCACGACAAGGCCCGTTTCGTCACCTACTACCAAAGTGCGCTGGCCCGCGACGTGCAAAAGGACAACGTCGTCTACCATGGTCTTGCAGGGCATCTCCTGCTAAAGGGGATCCCCCACGTGCTCAAAGTTCGGATTATCGCCGATCTGGACGAACGTGTACGCGATGAGATGGAGCGTGAGAGAATTCCTAAACAGGAGGCTTTGCGTCTGATTTTAAAAGATGACCAGGAACGACGTAAGTGGACCCAAAGTCTCTATGGGGTGGACCCCTGGGACAGCTCTCTTTATGACCTTGTGCTCCATATTCATAAGCTTACAGTGGCCGATGCGGTGGATTTCATTTGCCGGGCAGCGGACCTGCCGCAGTTCAGGACCACTAAAGAATCTCAGCGAAAAATGGATGATCTGGCACTGGCGAGTCAGATTAAGGCAGCCCTGGTCCATGACTATCCGGATATTTTCGTGACAGCCGAATACGGCAATATTTTGATTTACACCAAGACCGACGACCGGCTTTCTCACAAGCTGGAGGAAAAGGCAAAAAGCCTTTGCCGCGATATAGAGGGAATCAATAACTTGGAAGTCCACACCGACGCAGTGGTCCCCTCCCAACACTATGTAGAAGGATAAGAAGTTGCCTTTCGAGTACATTCCGAAGAGGCTTCTCAACTTCTCGGACATGGCTTCGCTTCGAGAAATCATCACCCGGGAGTTTCCGAACCTCACGCTGCCTTCCATCTCGCAAAATGCCGGGTAGGCCAATGTGGAAAGCGATAAGAATTTTTCTGAAAGCTTGCGCTTATGATAAAAAGAGATTCACACCTATCCGGGGCTATCAAAGCGCTGGGACTTGTGTTCGGGGATATCGGAACCAGTCCGATTTACACCTTATCGGTCGTATTTCTATTAACCCGGCCGACACCGGAGCTCGTCATCGGCGTCCTTTCGCTCATCGTTTGGACGTTGGTCATCCTGGTTTCGCTATTCATTCAATTTCATAAACTCCCTGCTCCCAAACTGCATGGGGTTGTGACCCGGGTTGAACTTTAAGGTGATAAAGGGTAAAAAAATGGGCGATTCCAATAAGAAGACTGGAACAACGGTCGGTTCTTTACGGGGGTGGATAAACCTCGCCCCTACCCAGCAGGCTAAACAACGTCTCGTAGGGGCGGGCTTTACGCCCGCCCGGAAAGTATCCGCACCTGGAAACCGATGAGATTAGGGAAATGTTGAATTAACCGCAGACCCACACAGACATACGCAGACAATAAGAAGTTAAAAATCAATCATGAATACATCGACCACGAAAAACATGGCCTGCAATATTTGCGGCAAGACCAAAGCCAGATCCCGGATGATGCCGGCAGCGCTGGTTCGAAAAGCCGTGGCAGAACAGATTAAGAAATCTTATCCGGATTGGAAAGCGGAGGGTTATATTTGCCTTAACGATCTGAATCAATTCCGCATGCAGTATATTCAGAGCCTGCTGGAATCCGAAAAGGGAGAATTGACGACATTGGACCATGAAGTCCTGGAGAGTCTTCAGCGACACGAAACGCTTTCAAGCAACGTCGATGCTGAGTATGAAGAAGATCTGACCCTTGGTGGAAAAATGGCCGATGGGCTGGCATCATTCGGTGGCAGCTGGCCCTTCATCATTATATTCGCATCAATCCTATTCATATGGATTGTGCTGAATTCCTTCTTGCTGCTAAAAAAGCCATTTGATCCCTATCCGTTTATTTTGCTGAACCTGGTTTTATCCTGTCTGGCGGCCATTCAGGCCCCCGTTATCATGATGAGCCAGAACCGCCAGGAGTCCAAAGACCGCCTGCGGTCGCAACACGATTACCGCGTAAACTTAAAAGCCGAACTTGAAATCCGGCAACTGCATGAAAAAATTGACCATCTGCTGTCGCATCAGTGGGAGCGGCTGGTTGAAATCCAGCAAATCCAGATCGATCTGCTTTCTGAGCTCACACGCCAGCGGGATAAAGGTAAGGAAATTTAATCGGGAAGACGGCCATGCACCTTTGTGGTTCACTGGAATCATACCGTGAATGGCCGCCAACGTTATCAAAAAAACGCTGCGCCCACTATTTATGGTTTCGGTAACTAAAGCTGTCGAAAGTTTTTGAGGCACAGCAACCATAACAAAAAGGAGGAAAATCACATGATCTGGATTCACATTCTGATCGGTCTTATCCTGCTATTTGCCGGCCGCAGGCTTTTCTGGCTGTTTGTGGCCTGTGTCGGTTTTGCCAGCGGTTACCAATATGTACAGCAGATATGGGCCATTCATTCCCCCGTTCTGGTCCTAATTTTGTCCATCGCGGCCGGCGCGTTGGGAGCGATCATCGCGATCTTCTTTCAGAAGGCAGCCATCGTGATTGCCGGTTTTGCCGCCGGGGGTTACATCGTTCTTACTCTTTTCGATCAGGTTGCCCGTTTGCCCGCCCAGATGGCCTGGCTGCCGTATATCATCGGCGGCATCGTCGGTGCCATCACCCTGTTTCTTGTTTTTGACTGGGCCTTAATTTTTTTATCGACCTTGGCCGGCGCCACCCTCATTGTGCAAATGGTAGCGTTCAACCCCTGGATTGAAATTGCCTTATTTCTGGCCCTGGTCATAGCGGGAATGGTTTTTCAGGCCAAAACCATGACCGGCGAACACAGTGCCCAATGATGGCGTAATGCTCAGATTATTTTGATTACCAAAACCACGGGGCTAAATATGTCCAGGCTTATCTGGAGCATTTGATCAAATGGGAATTTGCCGTAATTCATCTTGAATGATCCAAATAAAGCGCTTATATCTAAATTGAACATTTGGTGGGCAAACTGCAATAAGGTTTAGCTTTATAACATCAAGGCGATTAGGAGGTAAAACGATGGCAATCCCAAAACCACATCGAAATTTATTTTATAGCCGACATCTTTTTTTCACGGTGCTGCTATTTTATGTCGTCGCCTGTGCGGAGGTCCCGATCACCCACCGTAAGAGTTTGCACCTGGTGCCGGAGTCGGAACTTCTGACAATGAGTTTGCAACAGTACAGCGACGTGCTCAAAAAAAGCAAACTCTCAACGGATCAACAGAAGGTGAAAATGGTTCGCAAGGTGGGGTTTAAAATTGCAAAAGCGGCGGAAGCATTTTTGGCAGAGGCCGGTCAAAGCGCTGATATCAAAAACTACCAATGGGATTTCAACCTGATCGAGGACGACAAAACGGTCAACGCCTGGGTCATGCCCGGCGGCAAGGCAGCCGTTTATACGGGGATCTTACCCTATACGCAGAATGAAACGGGTCTCGCCGTGGTGCTGGGCCATGAGGTGGCCCATGCGCTGGCAGATCATGGCAACGAGCGGATGAGCGATGCATTGGTGGCGAACATGGGCAGTATGGCGCTCTCGGTGGCGCTTTCGAGCCAGCCGCAGCAAACTCAACAGCTTTTCATGACGGTATACGGCGCCGGGGCCAACGTGGGATTTTTACTTCCATACAGCCGTCTGCATGAGAGTGAAGCCGATCGCATCGGTTTGACACTGATGGCGCATGCAGGCTATGATCCTCGCGAGGCAGTACCATTCTGGGAAAGAATGAGCAAACAGGAGGGGCAGCGACCGCCGCAGTTTCTGTCGACCCACCCGGCACCGGAAACCCGAATAGCTGATGTCAAAAAATACCTACCCGAAGCATTGCTGTATTATGAAAAATCGTCAAAATAAAAACGGGCACTTTATTATGCCTATGAAGCTTCAACCTGTTGAATTTTATGCCGCTGCCGGCGAGATAGGAGTTTGGGGACGGAATCGAGTGAGTTAAAATTTCCTCAGATATCCTATCTCCAATTATGTCTTTCCTCAGCTTAACAGCAGCGGTAATTTCGATGATGTGGGTAAATATAGCCCGGCAACGCGAAAAGATAGCTTTTTCACCCGGAGATTCGATTCCAGACATCAAGGGCTGCAATTTTATAGGCCTCGGCCAACGTGGGATAATTGAAAACCGTCTCCAAAAAATACTCCAATGTGCCTCCTAACACAAGTACGGCCTGGCCGATGTGAATCAACTCAGTGGCGCCCTCGCCCAGGATATGTACCCCCAATAGTCGCTGATCCTCCGTGCTGAAAATCATCTTGAGCATCCCCTCCTCAAGCCCCATGATTTGTGCTCGGGCCGTCTCCCACAGGTGTGCTGTTCCAGTTTCATAAGGGATTTTTTTTGCAGTGAGCTCCTGTTCGTTAACACCCACCATGCTCATTTCCGGAACGCCATAGATTCCGAAAGGAAAATTTCCCGGTCCAGAAACTCTATCAATGTATCTCGCCCATCGATAAAGGTCAATTCGATATCCAGCACGCTGAAGATGGAGGCGTACTCGACACCGATAACACCGGCACCGACGATGATTATGGTTTTGGGAAGTGTTTTCAGGTTAACAATGCCATCACTGTCGATGATGGTGGTGCTGTCAAACGGGATCCCTTCCGGTCGTTGCGGTTGCGTGCCGGTGGCGATCAGGATCTTGTCCGCTTCAACTTCCAATATTTCGCCGGTCGCGGATTCAACCTGTAACCGATGCTCAGCCGTGAAGGATGCGATGCCCTGGATAACTTCCACATCGTTGCGTGCCATCTGATCCTGCATGATCTCGATTTCGTGTTTCAAGGTAATGTGCAGACGCTGCATTAAGTCGTCGATGGTAACTTTTGGTTTCAGGCGATAACCATTTCCATACAGTCCGCGTTGGTTCCAGCCGGTAAGATATAACACGGCCTCACGCATCGTTTTGGAGGGGATGGTGCCGG
>Ga0316189_10006018_pt1 | contig 11607 bp, 8 predicted proteins | sample LowCovwburrow_MG_FD_204930 | JGI IMG/M metagenome (GOLD analysis project Ga0316189, IMG submission 204930) | Coastal sediment microbial communities from Maine, United States - Lowes Cove worm burrow | ecosystem: Environmental > Aquatic > Marine > Coastal > Sediment | place: USA: Maine... | reverse complement strand
ATAGTAGGGTTGTCAAGAATAAAGTTAATACTTTCAATAAACGATTTCATTAAGGGTTCTACATTAATCGTTATAATATCAAAATTATTTTTAAAGCCTTGCAAGGATAGGTCTGTTTCAAAAAAACTCTTGACCATGTCTGGGTAAAAAAAAGCTCCAATAGCAGAAAAACTTCCTTCTTTTTTATTTTCGTTTACAGAAAGGGGTTCTATAAAATAATTACACATTTTGCCAACATGGCTTCATTCTTTTTATATGTCAAGATGTTTGTGGGTGTTCGTCGGTCAGGAATAAAAAACAAGCTTCATCTTCTGCAAATAATTTTGGAATACGTTTAAAATCTGTTGACATTACCAGTTTTTCAAAAACTCTTTTTCCCTTATAATTTAGTGGCTTCTGTTCTAATACCATGGATATTAACTGTTGGTTGAAATAGAGAATCCTGTCACTTCAGTTCATGTTTTTTCTGCTTCATCTAAATAAATTGATGCATTCATATTTCAGGGCGGGTTACATAAAATTATAACTATTTGTTGCGTCTGTTACGCATCTTATTTAGTAATTTAAAGCAGCTAAACAAAAAAAGAACGACGACTAAATCTATAAATCATAGGCAATATAGGCAGCATTTATAACTCTAAATGCCGCTGTGGTATCAACATTTTCAAAGGCTTTGTAATCTATCCAAACAAAACCACCATTTCCCCAATCTGTTCCCCAAGAATTCACAACTTTAAACGCATTTTGTAAATTATCATAACCAACAACAAGCATGGCATGACAACTTGTTTTTGCGTAGTCAACAATATGCGGTCTATAGGCAGCTCCGCCAAAATCGTCAATTCTTCCAAATTGATCACTTAAAGAGACCGCGATAATTATTGGAGTTTGTTGGGTTATCAATGTTTTAATTTCGTTAACCATGTTTTCCCCACTCAAGCCTTTATAGTCGGCAATTTTATTAATCACTGCATCTTCATGATGTGCATCATCTGGTTGTGTTGTGCAATCGGTATCTGTATAAGGAAAAGAGCTCCATGAACTAACGCCTTTTTCTTTTAGAATCTCTAAGGTCTCTACTAATGCCGTTCCGCCACAAACACCCTGAGAAATTTGATTATAGGTATATGCTGGGCTTAACCGGGTTAGAATCCCAGTTTCAATATGCTCTTGCATAGATTTCATATAGTAACTAATGGCCCAAGATACACATGACCCCATGCTTCCTTGGCTATCAACAGGAGGAAGAAGTTCTGATAAGTCGAAGGTCATTGGCAAATCACTTGGAATTTCTAAATCTTCAAGTACATTATCTCCAGCACCATAACCTGGGGAACCATGGTCGCAAGAAAGGCCCGTATAGAATACATTGCCATTTTCATCGGTAAATGTGCCTTCTTCTTGTGTGTTTTCAGGCTCATCAATATTATCGATCTCCTCATCCTCGTCGGCCCCAAAAACAGTTAGATCTACGGGGTCTTTAATACAACTGAAAAACAAAAGTAAAACGATTAGGGCGTAAAATTTATAAATTTTCATAAGTAAGTGTTTATATTAAGACGCTTAAATTTATTAAGGTTGCGTGAAAAATGTCATAATTATTTTGTTTTATTTATAAAATAATAGTTCAAAGATGTAGTAATAGAAGTTTTAAAAATTATCTATAAAGCTCAATTAATCGGCGATTTGGCTCAAACGATATTCTGAAGGTGTTTTTGAATATTTTTTTTTGAATGCCTTATTGAAATGAGAAACTGTTTCGAATCCAGATTCATAGGCGATTTCTGAGATTGGCATTAACTCTAATGTAAGCAGTTGTATTGATTTTTCTAATTTTTTTTGCAATACATATTTTGCCGGACTTTCTTTATAAAGTTCATTGAACTTTCTTTTAAACGTAGCTAGGCTACAGTTACATAATTTGGCATACTCTGATAAGGATAAATTAGTGTACAAATTTTCTTGAATTATTTCATTGAAATTATATTCGTACGGAACAAAAAGTGAAGCTATAAAATCATTGATAGAGGTTTCGTTTCTACTTTTACTTAATATGAGTAATAATTCTTTTAGTTTAGTGGCAATTAAATTTTCATCCGCAATAGTAGGGTTGTCAAGAATAAAGTTAATACTTTCAATAAACGATTTCATTAAGGGTTCTACATTAATCGTTATAATATCAAAATTATTTTTAAAGCCTTGCAAGGATAGGTCTGTTTCAAAAAAACCTTTAACCATATCTGGGTAAAAAAAAGCCCCAATAGCAGAAAAACTTTCGTTTTTTTTATTTTCGCACACAGAAACGGGTTCTATAAAATAATTACCGCACTTTGCTAACATGGCTTCATTTCTTTTATAAGTCAATACATTTGTTGGAGTTCTAAATTGAAAATAACCGTCGGTCAGGAATAAAAAACAAGCTTCATCTTCTGCAAATAATTTTGGAATACGCTTAAAATTTGTTGACATAACCAGCTTTTCAAAAACTCTTTTGCCTTTATAATTTATTATTTTCTGTTCTAATACCATAAGTTTTATTTGTCGAAAGAAGTATGGTGCCCTTTCATTCTATTTAGTAATTACTGCTCCATTCTATTATCATCAGAATTAGATTAATTAACTTATTATATGGGTCTACACCAACTTCGTTTGGTCTTTGATTCACAATTATAGTATCTTGTTATGGATAGCGGTTATTTTGTACTTTTGTAAGTACAATTCATTAGCTTTACCATCAATTTCTTCTTCTCCAAAAAATCCTATATCAATATAGCCAGCTAATGGGAGTGAATTTATCTGCTTATCAGAACCATTTTGATATCTTAGAGGTTGAATTGCACCATCGCTTAAAACCCGTTTTCCTTTGGCGTGACTTCTCTTATATCGTCAACTATTTCAATAGAAGTTGTATAGGGAGGATCTTGAGTTGTGTAGCATTAGTTTCAATTAATTTGAGGGGGAGTTATTTTAAAATATCATGTTCAAAGGACATAATTTCCCAAATCAATTATTATTCAGGTAGTATGTTTAAGTTTAGATTAAGTTATCTCGGGCTTGAAGATTTGACAGTTATACGAATCTTCAAGGAGGAGCATCACAGATTAATAACAAACCTCAATCTTAATTATTTAAGTATTCTTCATTATTTTATTTCTAGTCTACATTTAGTCAGCCAACTGCTTATCGATTTAGACTAATAAAAATTAATTGGAAATATTTAACACAAAGGCGAAGAGTGCAAATAACAGAATTAAAGTAATTGCTGAGTTAAAAAGCTTATTGCTAATTAAAAACACAAATATTAAAAAACTTAATTGCGTTTGTATTATTTATTATACTTAGATTTCTAGAATATAAAATTACTTCAGATTACTTATAATAGAAAACATCAAAATATTACCGTAAGATCTTACAAAAAACACACCTTAGATGTACCTCATGTATGAATAAGTGTAATAAATATTAATATAATACATTTTGTATTGGAAAATTACGAGTATCAATAATTTAATTCAAATTTTGAGACAATTAAATAATGATCTGAAGGAAACCCAGCTGACCAAGTAGAAATCACTTTTGTGAGGTTATTTTTTAACCCTTTCCCTTTATAATAGAGTTGATCAATTCTGACACCTTCTTGATGTGTAAATCCTGGGTTTTCATCAACATTGGTATATAAACTTCTATATGCATCAGTAAATCCTTCTTCTAACATTTTTGTAGAAGCTGGACTTTCGCCTCCATCTGTATGCGGTACAGCATTAAAATCTCCACCAAAAAATACAGGAATATTATCTGAATTATCAAATCTTGCTTTATGAAAATCAAAAACATCAGGGAACTGAGCCATGCCATACCAATTAGACATTGCCCAGATTTCTTGAGTTTCGCTTATGGCTATTTTGGCAGCAACATTATTAAATTCGGTTTCTTCAAATACTTTTACTTCTTTTATTGGATAACGACTTATTACAGAGATATTGGCTCCTTGGTATTTATAATCCCAATCTGATGTTGTCGCAAAATAGTACCCTAATTCAGCTGCGATAAAATCTCCGCCAGAATAGGTTTCCTGCATCAAGATAACATCTAAGTTTTTCTCTTTTATCATTTCTACTATTCTCATTCGGGAATCCCAACCATCTTTTTTTAAAGACCAATGAATTCCTCCATGCCAAATATTCCATACGCCAACTGAATAATTTTTAAGGTTTTTTGATAATTTGAATGGGTTAGTTTTTTTATGTTTATTGTAGCTATTTAATACATCTTCTTCACTTATTGTAGTTTCCCATATCGATAATTTATCTATGGAAAAATCAGATGTAAATAATTGTTCATTTTTTGTAAAATATCTCCCAGCAGCTTCGTTGATAATTACTTTCCCTTTGTGCAAACTGTATATTTTACTTACTGGTTTAAGAACTGTTAACTCCATGTTCTGAAAAACAGTATAAGGGTTTGTGCTAAATTCTTTTCTAATATCTAATGCTTTAGATAAATCATCTTTACTTGGTTTTGTTTTTCCTGTGTGTATTTTCAGCTTGTTTTCAAACACATCATTAGGGTCAACAATAAGATTAATGAATTCTTCATTTTTTAGAGGCTCTAATCCTAATGCGTTAAATTCATCAACAAATGATTGTAATTGGATTAATCCATTTTCAATGTCTGATGTATATCTGTTGTCATAATCAAAGGTGCTTTCCGTTGATCCGATTACTAGAGGTTCATTATTAGAAAAATCAAAATTTACTTTATAAATAGCTTTATTGTGACCATCATAATACAAACGGAATTCAGAATTTTCTTTACTGTACGTAATCGTTATTTGATGCCATTCTTCATCATTAATTGGCATCTTTTCTCCATTATCTCGTTCATAATTAATTCTACGGTCGCCTGATCCAATACTCCATCCAAAAGTACCTCCCGAACTGTATAAGGACCAACCAGCATTTTTTTGAGCTATAATTCCTTTATTATTGAAGTTTTTTTGCGAAAGAAATACTGTAGGGCTTTTTGAGATAGTTTTTAACCAGCATTGAATAGAAAAATCTTTGGTTCCGTTTAATGAGAATTGATTTAAATGTAGTGTATTGTATCCAGAATTTGAATTAAGAACTAATGCTTGTCCATCAATCCCTTTATCAAAGGTGTAGTTTTGTCCTTTAAACTCATAATTTTCACTTTTGATATTACTATCAAAATCAAACCTTATATCAGGCTGGTTGTTGTCTTGATTATATCCACATGAAACTAGAAGACACAATGTCGTTAAACTAATAAAAAATCTTAAAAAACTTTTCATAATATATGAATTAAAGATTAAATTGTAATATAAAAGTGTTCGATTACGAATTTATAGTTTATTTCAATTTAAACTTGTCTTTAAGAGTTTTTTTTAGATTATTTATTAATAGATTTCGCTTATTGTAGGGCTTTATTAAGGAAAGTGGTTGCTACTTTTTTTGCTTTTCAGCAACAAAAAAAGGCTCGAATTAACGAACCTTTTTTTGATTTGATTGATGAAATGTTTTAGCTATATCTTCTAGTATAATTCCAAGTATTTCTCTTTGTTTTATCAAAGGTTCTAGGTACGTGATGTTTCTTTAAAGTTGTCATTTTTTTATTTTATAAACTATTTTGTATCCAATAGACGCCCTTAATTAAAATATGTTACAGAAATTTTCATTAAAGTTTAATTTTATTTCAATTACTTGAAGTTTACTACTTTAATATATTGAAAGTTATTGGTGTTTTATGTTGAAAAGGATTGTAAAGAAACTACATAATTTATTCCTTATAAATGCTTAAACTTGCTTTATAACCAGTTCTTATGAGCCATTTATTGGAAGCTAATAATTTACCATCTTCATCAAAGATTTTTAATTGAGCAGTGTTTGGACTTGAAGTTCCTTCATTAAGCGCTACAAAATTTATGGTATTATATCCTTCTACTAAATCAACATCAATTACAAAAAACTCTCCTTTTAAAATAATATTGGGATGAATAGTTATGTTATTGAGCATCAGTCTTATACGATCACCATCAACATATTCATGATCTCTACACTTAATCACAATTATTTTTGACTTCGTTGTTAGCTCTCCTAAATTATAATCTTTGCTAAATTTTGATAAGTCTTTTTGATCTTCTCCAAACTTTTGCTTAATTGTCCAAGTTGGCTGTACCAAATTACTTTTTTTAGTCATACTAATCCCAGACTTTTTTTTAAAAACCTCACTAAGTGGTGTGAAATTTATTGTAGGTCTTACATTTTTTGATGTTAATCCTTTTATTGGAGAAAGTTTTAATTGGGCATCTTTAGGTGCTTCAGCGGTACTATCAATTGCCTTTATTTTAAAACCTCCTTTACTAGCATCAATTTGTGCATGAGTTTTATGCAATGATGTAAATGAAAATATAAGAATAAGTAGGCCAATAAATCTCATAAAACTGTTTAGTGTTTTTAAGCTCATCAAATATAAAGCTTTGAATGCTTGGTCGTAATAATAACGAATATATTAACGAAAAATTGATATAAATTTATAACTCTTTAACAAAAAGTGTTCCACAGATAAGATAATTCATTGTGTATTTACAATTTAGGCTCTAACCATAAATAGCCAATGCATAAAAGAAATACAATATATAGCCAATAAAGTGACATTGGTTTTTGAGTTGTATATTGTTTGTTGGACGTTTGTAAATTTTTAAACTGGACTTTATTTGCCCTCATAGTATTGAATGCTTTTAATGATTTCCAGTGTGTAGTATTGTTAATATAGTATTGAAATATTTGCGTAGTATCTTGCTCTAAGCGTTGAGAAAGCCAACCTGTCTCTTTGGGATATGTCTTGCCTTTCCAGAGGGTTTGTATGTCAATATCATTTAGTAAAGGTATATGTTCATTGTCTTGCGAAAGTAAAATGGGCTTATCTTGCGTTGTTCTTAATTGAAAATTGAAAGGTTCATTTTTTAATAAGAGATTTGAATTCGCTTTCCATGTTGATGAAGGAGTTTTCTTTTTGCTTAGTGCATTAATTGTTTCTGTCCATAAACCTTGATAAACAGTTGTATTACCATTTAATAATAGCTCAAAGGTGTTATTAATTACTGATGTTCCTATACGACCATTGCCTAAAGCTTTATAAGCACTTAAAATACTGTTATCTGATTTGTGAATAGCTTGTAATGCAAAAGTTGGATTAAAGCTATATGAGTATTTAGAAATTTTTACTTTTGGCCAATGATTAAGTTCTAAGTTGGTACTATTCTCTGATTGAAATTTAAAATCTGTAATATATTTTTTTGAACGGTTAAAAGTTGAACTAGATTGAATAAACAAGCCAAGTCCTTTGGTTTTAATCATTTGTTCTAGACTCTGTTTTTGTCTAGTTCCAAAATTTCTAAATGATTGATAATCAATAATTACTAAATCGTATTGCTCTAAGCTTTTGTCAGAGAAATCAACAAGGGGTTTGGTGTTAATGTTGAAATATTCATACTTAAATTTACCACGAGTTATTTGACTTCTCACCACCAATTCATGACCTTTTTCTGCCAAGTAATTTTTTAAATATTTTGTTTCAAAAGTTGGAAAACCATTAACTATCAAAATATTTAACTTACTTTCTGAAATAACGCTAATTCCAAAAGGGTTTGATTGGATTACATTATTTATAGAGTCTTTTTCGGTTAAATAATATTCATAATTCCCTGCAATGTTAAGTTTTGTTGATAATTGAAACGTATATGTTGAATCCCTTCCAAAAATAATTGAATCTAAACTACTTTTTGCGGCATCTTGCAAAATAAGTTTTGTTCCTTTTTTTGCTTTGGTATATAAACCTCTTACAGTCATGAAATCTCCAAGAATCTGTTCTTGTTTGTATTTTAGTTTTGTAATTCCGGACAGTGTTTTGTCGCCTAAGTAAGTTGTGTTTAAAGTGTCAATTTGCCAAAAATCAGAAGGAGCAATACCTTCTCCTAAAATGTATATGGATGACGGGATTTGATTGGCATTAATAATGGGCTCGTTAGTTGTATATGTATAGCTCTTAATGTTTTTATTTGCTTTTTTTAAACTATCAAGTCGCTCGGAATCATATCCTTCAGTAAGAATTGCCAATTCAAAAGCATTGATTTTTGAATTGATAAGTGGCTTTAATACAATTATAGCTAAAGATAGTAGTGCAATAAAGGAAAGAACTAATTTTAGGTATAACTTTGATTTGTTGTCTTGTTTCCATTCTTTCCAAGCAAAAATAATCCACAAAAGTAGAGTCACAATAACAATATGCCAAAACCATTGGTTATTTACAAAACTGAAGTCATCAATCATTTATTTCTAATTCTTTTAGTAAAAGGTGATTAATTTTATCAGTAAATCGGTTAGACTTTGATGGATAAAATTCAGATGAAGGAATAGCCATAATTAAGCCTTTTTGTACACGTCTTAAAATCTCCTCTGTGGTATTTTTGTTTTCGGAGAGTTCTTTTAAATTCTGTAATGTTTTTAAATATTTACCAGGAGTTTCAATGGCTTTTTGTGCCAATTCATTTCCTGAATTTTCAAATAAAATTTGATCTTTTTCAGAAATAGTATCATCATTGTTTATGATTTGTTCAATTCTGTAAATAGTTTTTCTAATGAACGGAAATTCTTTTTCAATTTCTAGCGCTTCATTTTTTCTATAACTTGATATATCTTCAAGTTTCCCTGTGAGACGCTTATCTTCTTTAATAGGAGGAGGGTCAAACCCAATTCTGTGCACATAAATTCGAGCACTATTCTTTATATCTTGAAGTAATTTTAGGGCGTTGTATTGATAAGGTAATGATTTTTCTGGCTCATAAAGGCGCAAGTACAACTCTGCGTCCCACATTTCGCCTAAGGCCTTAAGTAGTTTTGAACGTAATGATTCTTCAAACAAAGTTACCATTTCTGCATCATCATGGCCATGAGAAAATTCTTCTAAAGGGTTTTTAGTCGCTGTTGATTTTTTCTCATCTACCAGATTGTGCTCATTATCACCATCGTGATCGTGTGTATATTTAGCCAAAGGATCTTCACCTTCATGATCGTCTTCATTTTCTGCTTCAAAAACTTCAAGGCTTTCTTGACTTACCACACCACCATCAGCTTGCTCTTCTCCCATGAACTCACCATATTTAATACGAAGCGCTTTTTGATCAAACCCAAGTTCGTTACTCTTAAAATTGAAATCTTTTTTTGAGAGTTGTCCACGTTGTTTAATTAACTTTTCGGTATCAATAATAAGCTGTCTTTGACTTCTAAAATAGTCAGGCATCCTATCAACACCTAGTGTGCCTTCAACACCAAAGGTATTTATAACGGTGTCTTTTATTGCCACAAAATACGTTTCACTTCTTGATGTATTTGGTGTTGGCGATTTTAAATCTGATGCATGGATATAAAAATAAAGCTCGTCACCAGGCTCCATTTTCAAAGCGTCAAGGTTTATTTTTTTTGACAACTTCTGTGTTTTCTTTCCTCGTTTCACATTGTTATCAAAACTCAATTGTTCTTCTCTAAACTTTACAGATTCACCTGAGCCTTTACTAACTGTTGCGACAATGTAAGCGTCATTTAATCCATAATCATCTGTTATTGTGCTAAAGAAATCAACATCTTTATTATCTGAATACTCAAACTGCGTAAATTGCTCAATGCCTTTAAGTTCAATTTTTGGAGCCTGATCTTTTGTAACCTCAATCGCGAATAAACCTGAGAAGTATGTGTTGCCGTTTTTATCTGTGAATTTAAAATTGTAAAAACGAGAATCAGTTAAATTTAAAGAGGATGAATATACATCTTCATTAAATTCCATTGGAGTACTATTTCCCATACTTTCAATAGATACAGATTCCAGTATAGAATTAAATTTTAGTTCCCACTTAACTCGAGATCCTTCAACAGCTTTAACATCCATATTAGTGGTTTTTAAAGCTCGAACTTGTGTGTATTTTGGATATTGAATGATTAAGGATTGATCAATAAGTTTTGGAACTGAAACTTCAGAATCAGTTGAGTCAGTTGGCTGAAAGCTAATTATATTGTTTTGATTTAATGGAGTTTGGCTTGATATAAAATAGTCTGCTATATTTAATTGATAACCAATATACCCAATTAAAACAAGTGATACAGTGATAATTCCACTTCTAAGCAAATTATGAGGAGGATGTATTTTGGCAAGTTCTTTACTTAATAGTTTTTCAACTTTCTGCTGTTGGAGTATTGCTATACTAGAAAGATTGTTTGAGGGTTTTAATAATAAACTTGTGCTATGCTCTAATGTTGTTACATGATTGTCAATATAGCTACTAGTTTGCGCTAAATTTGGTTGCCAAGGTTTAATGATTAGAATAGTAACACTAAATATTAGAATGAATGCCAAAACAGAAAACAGGATAGTTGTACTTAAAAAATATACTAGTATTGCTGAACCTAATGCGTAGAGTAGTACCTCTAAATAAAGGAAAAGTTGCCAGCGCTGTTTGAATTTTACTAATATGTTTTTTGCTTCTATCATTGTTTTCTATAGCTAGCTAATAAACGTTCACAAATTAGTCCTATTCCTAAAACGAGCCATAACCATTTTGATATGAATAAATAGTTTGAAGTTTTAGTTATTGTACTTGTTGTTGATAAAGATGGCATAAATTCAGCTTTTGAAAGTGTTCTTTTATCATTTAGCTTAATGATACTTGATAAGTCATCATTAAGGTTAAGAATTTTTAAAATTTGTTCAGGTAAATGATTTTCAATAATATTTTCAGAGTTTAAATGAGCTGTCAGATAAAAGTTGTTTTTTATTGAACTTTTTTCAATTAATACATTACTTAATTCATCTAGTTTATATTGAATTAATTTAGTTGTGTGTACTAGTGATTCATTTTTTTCAGACAACCAAATGATAAGATCATAACTTCCTAATTCAAGATTCTGATTTTCTTGAGTTTTAGTAATATTAAAAATTCTATTAATGTGTTTTGATATTGCATTTAGCGATGCTTCAATATATTTGGAATCGTCTAAAAAAGCATTTTCATAATACAATAGAATTTTTAATGGGTTTTGATTTATTATCTCTAAGTCATTTTGTTTAAAATCATTTTCATTTATAATCGTTTTTTCGAATGATGTGAATTCATCTTGACTTGACATTGATAATAATTCAACATTAGTGTCAATTTTTATTGCCTTAATGGTTAGTTTATCAATGATTTCTTCTGTACTAACAGTAACCCATTCAATGTTTTTGTTAATTAAAGGTCGTGTACCTTTAAAACCAGAAATAGAAGCCTTTGTATATACAATAATACTGTCTGAAGCAATAGAATGCATCTCTTTTGCTAATTGCCAATAATTTGGTGTCTCAGATGGTAAATGTTCTAAGTCAACAGATTCTAATTTAGGAAAACCGTTTACTAATAATCTAATAGAATTGTTATCATCTATAGTATTTAATATTGTAGATGCTTTGTCATTTGAAATTAAACTTGGCTCAATCAGATACGTGATCGCTTCATTTTTTGTTTTTAACGTTAATTGAGGTTCTGCTAAAATCATTGTGACT
>Ga0316189_10006017_pt1 | contig 11609 bp, 7 predicted proteins | sample LowCovwburrow_MG_FD_204930 | JGI IMG/M metagenome (GOLD analysis project Ga0316189, IMG submission 204930) | Coastal sediment microbial communities from Maine, United States - Lowes Cove worm burrow | ecosystem: Environmental > Aquatic > Marine > Coastal > Sediment | place: USA: Maine... | reverse complement strand
CCCCACTCCCAGCAGGATCAGAGTCATCCCCAGAATTACTTTCATCGATAATCGTCTTGACACCATAACCCCCTTAAAATGCGTCCCAATCAAGACATATTCACCTATCTACATATGTAAATGCAAATGGTTTGTCGGGGGGATAACGCTGACCTTACAACCAAAGCTGAGAAACATGCTTAATACTGTCAGGGTTTTAGCTGTCCGAAGTGGAGGGTGGGTCGGCGTCCGGAGTTTCCGGGAACATCGATCTCTGGTGAAGGATTTTTTTGAGGGACCCGACGGCGGGCAGATATTCCCGCTCAGCCGCCCGACGGAACCATTTTACGGCCTCATCAAGATTTTTCTCAACTCCCTGGCCATTTTTGTAGAGACTTGCCAGGTGGTGCTGGGCCACTTCTTTCCCCTGTTCGGCGGCTTTTCGATACTCATCGGCAGCTTGGGTGAAATCCTGTGGGACACCGTCACCCTCTTCATAACAGATTCCCAGGAATAATTGCGCATCGGCAAATCCCTGCCCTGCGGATTTCCGAATCCATTCCAGGGCTCGGGCACGATCCTGGGAGGTGCCAAGCCCATGGAATAACATACGACCCAGATTATACTGAGCGCCGTCGTGCCCCTGCCCGGCTGCCTCGCCGTACCAGTGGAGACTCTCTTTCAGATTCGTGGCGCCTCCCTCGTCGGACTCATAAATCATTCCAACCTGGTTTTGCGCATCCGGTGCGCCGGAGAGAGCGAGCTTGAGGAACCACTCCAAATTCTCTTCGAGAGAGCTCGATCGGGTCTTGCCGGGTCGTCCGGTTTTACCTTTCCCGGTTTCGAAAGATTTTTGACTGGAAGCGCGGCGGTACCACTTGGCGGCCTGATCGAAATCACGCGGAACACCCTTGCCGACAAAATACATCATACCGAGATTATCCTGTGCCCGCTCCAATCCCTGCTCCGCCGCCTTGCGGTACCACTGAAAAGCTTTTTCGTAATCCTGATCGCACCCTTCTCCGCTCTCATACATTTTACCGAGCTCATTCTGCGCGAAAATGTTTCCCTGGCTTGCCGCTTTTTCGATCCATTCAAACGCCTTGCTCTTATCGGGCGGACCCACTTCGCCTTTACTGTACATCTTACCCAGCGCGAACTGAGCAAAGTTGTGCCCCTGTTCGGCCGCCTGACGGAAGCAGATGCATGCCTGGGAATTATTTTCAGCCACCCAGTGACCGTCGTAGTACATGCGGCCCAGGTTGTATTGGCCATACTCATTCCCCAACTGCGCGGACTGGTCGTACCAGTACCAGGCTTTCTGAAAATCCTGCTCCACTCCCCTGCCGTGGAAATACATTTGAGCCAGGTGATACTGCCCAAACCCATCGTCCTGCTCTGCCGCTTTGCGGTACCAGCGGACGGCCTGGGATTCATTTTTGGGTGTACCCAAACCATTCTCGCACAAAATTCCCAGGAAGATCGCAGCTTGATTGACGTTTTGCTCTACCGCTTTTTCAAACCAGTCATAGGCCGAGGAATAATGCCGCCGCACCCCCTCTCCCAGAAAGTACATGACACCCAGGTTGTACTGCGCCTCGGCATGACCCTGCTCCGCAGATTTTTGAAACCAGAGCGCAGCCAGTTGGGAATCCTGCGGTCCCCCCTGTCCGAAATCGTAAAGCGTACCCATCAGGTTTTGCGCTTCAGGGTAATTTTGATCGGCCGATTTTTTCAGCCACAGGGCGGCTTCTTCATAATCGCCGGCCTGGAGATAACGCAGACCTTTCTCAAATAATTCCTCGGGAGAAGCAGTAAAACCGCTTCCGGTTTTTTCCAGAAACTGCTGAGCTTCCTCGTGGCCCTGTTCCCCGGCTTTGCACAACCAAAAAAGCGCTTTGCCCGGACTCGGTTCCATTCCCTTTCCAGTGTAGAACAGGGTTCCCAGTTTGTATTGCGCCATGTCCAGCCCCGCTTCCGCGGCGCGTGTGTACCAATGAATCGCCAGGTCGTGGTCCTGCGCCACACCTTTTCCCTGCTCGTACAGATCGCCGAGGTTGTACTGAGCCTCTTCATTCCCCTGCTCGGAAGACCGGAGGTAGCACTTCAGGGCACGTTCAATATCCGGGGATACGCCTTCGCCTTTTTCAAACATGACACCGAGTTGGTTCAAGGCGGCTGCGTGGTTGCATTCGGCGACTTTGCGGAACATGATGAAGGCTTCTTTAAAATTTTTCACCACCCCAATTCCGTTGTAGTGCATGCGTCCAAGATTGTATTGAGCTTCCAGATTGCCCTGTTTTGCGGCGCGGGTGTACCAATTCAGGCTTGCCTCCAGGTCCTGTGGCACACCCAGGCCTTGTTCGTACAAAATCCCCAGAAACCCCTGACTGTTGGATGCCCCCTGCTCTGCCGATTTCAGGAACCAGCGGTGCGCTTCTTCATAATCCCGCTCCACACCGACGCCTTTGAAGAACATGACACCGATATTGTATTGGGCCTGAGGTTCGCCTCGCTCCGCCTCTCGAATCCATAAAGCGAAGTTTCTACGTTCGACTGAGGGCAAAGAACCGCTTGCAAGCCGAACTATCTCATCCAGTTTGTGTCCGTCATCATTTTTGTGTAGAAATTCGAGGCCTCTGTTCGACAAGGCCAGGGAACGGCGCGCAGCACCGGGAAGTTTCGGCTGAATGCGGTCGGGAAGATAGCGTGAAGGTTGGGATTCTTTGGCCATACGTTTTCCTAAAGCTCGGAGCAATCGATGGCGAGGTTTTTCACGCGAGTGCGCAGGTTCTGTATTTTCTCCTCCACGTCACTCACCATGTCAGCGAGCACATCCTCTCCTTGCTTTTCGCTGTTTTCAACAAAGTCCTTGAGACGAAACATTTCCGAGAATTTCAACTGTTCCAGCTCCGCTTGAATCTGGTTGAACCGGTGACGCACCTGGCCGATTTGTTTAAGCAGGCGCGACAACTGTTTGCCCGGAGTGAGCTGGTCCCAATCGTTGATGACTTCCCAGTCGTTCAATATCGCTTGGACCTGTTCGACGTCACCCAATTCATACGCCTGATTGAGCCGGGCCATCAAAGCATGCCGTCGCTCCCGCTCTTCCGGGTCGGTTGTGAGATCAGGATGAATTTTTTTGGCGGCGTCGCGGAACATTTTTTTCAACTCTTCGCTGGGTTCGGGCAATTCCAACTCCGCTACCTCTTGATGCACTTCCCAGTTGTGGGTGGATTGCTCCGCCTGTTCCCGCGCGGCTTCCGCTTGCGATTTAAAATCCCTGGAGTCCGGATGAATGCGAGTGGCCATTTCAAACACCGAAGCTTTAAGTCGATCCAACTCAGCGTACTTGCAACCGACTGCCTGTTGGTAGCGGTTCTCGAACAGATTCAGATCGCGTCGGGCGGTGGACAGGTCGAGTTCATTTTCGGCCAGCTCCTGTTCCAGCTCTTTCAGTTCCTGCTGTTTGCGAACGATTTCTTCCTGGTTGAGTCCCAGGGATCGAGTGATAGATTGCATGAGACAATGGACCTCGCGGGACAGATTTGCCGATGGGCGCCTCTTCCCGGACATGGGTGCTTGTTCTTGATAAATAGACGGTTGTCTTCTATTATCAAGCCAGTTGCCCCCGGAGGCAAGACCTTAAGGATGATCGCCCGATTTTTATGTCATTTGAGATATAATATCCACCAGCAGGATAATACCCATTCCGCCCAGAACCTCCTGAAACCCAACAATATTTATTAAATCAATGAGTTACTGTTGAAAAAATTCACCCCTTATTTCCCGGAAGACTCGCTGTTTTTGAAAGAGGACAGCCGCGGCAAGCGCTGGGCTATTCCTTATCATTACGAATGCTTGAACGGCCGCGTGGACACTCTGCTGGCCCGCCATGTGGACGTGATCCAGAATTGCCGGGTGCTGGATTTGGCCTCGCATATGGGCACTCTCTCTTACGCCGCCCTGCAACTCGGGGCGCAACATGTCCACGGCATCGATACCGAGGAAGCCTTGGTCTGGAAGGGAGAGGACTTATTCAGCCGTATGCAGATTTCTCCTGACGCGTATCAGTTTGAAGTGAAAGATGTGTTTGAATTTCTGGAATCCTGCGAGCCGGATAGCTTCGATACCGTTCTCTGCTTTGGACTGCTATATTATGTGATGGAACCCTTCCGCATGCTCAAGCTGATAGAGCGAGTGACCCGCAAATGTATTCTGCTCGATACGTTCACCGCCCGGTACGCCGCCCTGCAGGGCAAAGACGCGCTCCAGTATTACCCTAATGTCAGCGATGAAGCACTGAACCTGCCCATCCTGCTGACCTCGCTCACGCAGTCGGGAAAAAAAGATTACCGACTTCCCAATGCCTTCCCCTACAAGGGAAAGAAGCTCGCCTTGACCACTTTCCCCAGCCGCGCCCTGCTGGAAATCTGGTTCCAGATTCTGAATCTGGATTTCCAGTTACTGAAGTGGGACGACTACATTCAGAAACCCTGTGACTGGCGGGACCTGTGGACTCCAGAGCAAAAGCAAGCCTCCCACTGGGCGGACGTTTATGCCAGCGAGGTGCGAGTTTCCTATCGGCTGTCCCCAGACAGTTCTCCGACAAGATGAATAGCTAAACCTCCGCCAAGACAGTAAATCAAGTCAATTCAAACAGTTAAAATCCACCCCGTATTATATTTACAATTACATTCTAAAAAATTGTTTGCCAAGAGCCTTTTCCTTACTTATCCTTAGATTAATCAATAAAAACGGGGAATCGGGGAGCGACATGCTTCCCGATCTAAGGAAAGAGAGTTTATGAAATTTCGATACCGCGTTTGCGCCATCCTTTTGATTTGCGTTCTTTCATTCAGCAACAATCTTGTTGCCGCTCCAAGTGGAAGCCCGGATTTATTTCACGATCTTAAAGAATACACACGGTATCTGGAAAGCTCTACGGGTCTGTACAACGAATTGACAGAAATTTTCACCCAAACTTCGGCCATCGACGATTTGAGTCAAGCAGTATTGATGGAAACCATTGGGGAAGAAAATGCGCTTCTGAAAAAACGCCAGATGTCGATTGTCATTGAGGGGAAATTCAAGACCGCCAAAACCAAACTGGACACTCTCTATCGGCCCGACTTCAAAACGGAGCGGTTTCGACCCCAGGTCAAAGAGTTCAACGAGTACCTGAAGAAATATACCCAGACCATTCGGCAATCGCTCGAAGACACTTACAACCTGTTTGATGCAAGTTTGACTCGGGACCTGTCGGTGGTCAACCAGTTTGACCTGCGGTCACGAAGAACTATCGTGCGTGCCCTGGAAGGTGAGAATCAGTTGTTAAAACTGCGGATGGGCCAGCTGGAACAGAATAATCCTTCCTATCATCTGTTCAAATCCATTGTTCATTCCAATCAGAGTTTGATCTATCTCATTAAAGCTCGGATCTCCGAGATGGAGAAACCGGAAGTCACCGGGGTTTCCAATTACGTTCCGGAGAATGGGACTTCTTTTGTTAAAATCGCCAACATTGAGCTGAGTTCCTCCAAAAGAGCGGTTGAAAAAGGAACCGACACTTTAAAAAACTGGGCGCAAGCCAACAAGAATAAATTTTCCATTTCAGAGGGCTTCAAGAATATTTTCCAGTCCTTGATCCTGTCGTTTGATAACAGCTTTCATGTGGAATTAAAAATCAACAACGCTTTTCAGACGTTGCTGAGTGAATATCCAAGCGACCAGAGTTTTGACCAGGTCAACGGCCAGATCGATACTCTGATCGACAAGCGCATGAGTCTGCAGTCGGACAGGATTCAGTTGGTGGCCGAGATCTCCAATCTAGGCAAAGCCATGAGCTCCTCCGAACAATAAGCCCGGCCTTTCCAGGAAACCCTTCTATTTCGGCTTGTAGACCCAGTTGGCCTCCACGGCAATTTTTTCGTGGAGGTACACCAGCACCCACCGTTTCCCCGCTTCCCGTGCCAGAACCAGCGCCGCATCCTTAAACAAAATACCAGGATGCCCCTTCTTAAACGCTTTGTAGATGAGGGTGGAATATTTAACTGCCGTTCCGATTTTGTATTTTCGCGCCAGATCGACCAATTGATTTTCCAGCGCCCAGTTTGTAGCGTCCTTCACCTTTAGCAGATGAGATAGACGAAGCTTGAGCATTTTATTGATGACCGGTTTGGTGTTGAGGTTCACCATCTGTTCCGCGAACCGTGAGAAACCTATTAGCAAATCATAGAGCCGCGCTTCATACAAAGGCCGCTCCGCCTGCGGATGGTGGACACGCGCAATCTCTTTCACCAGATCATCATACCGTTGGCGTGCCTCCTGCCAGCTCATCGTACCCATATGAAATAAAAGAGCATTGCGTGAAGCATCGACCCGTTCCTTAACTTCTCCCATCAACCCGGATTCCTCATATTCTATATGTTCCGGCAGGGCACCCATATCTTCCAGCAGTTCTTCCGGAGAGATATCTTCGTCCTGTCCTCGATCACTGTAAACCCGAATGGCGGTTTCTCCGACGAGAAGGGTCCACCGAATCAGAAAAACTTTAAACACGATGTCGTACAAAAAAAACGTCGTCATTTTCAAGGACCAGAAAACCAGATCCAGCGAACGCAGTGCCGTATAAATCCATTTTACGATTGGAATCAGTTTGAAACGACGCACAGTCTTAACCGTGGGAGTTTGTTCCCATTGAGTCTTACGCGCCCACGCTTCCGACAACCACACCAGGTGGCGCAGGCGAAACCGGGTCCACTCCCGAATACCCCGCAGTCGGGTCAACTGCAGGATGTGTGTCTTCATTTCCAGAAAGGCATTCAGAATTTTTTCGATCCGGGCTTCGGCGAGGGGTTGGGTGGACTGCGGGTGATGCAGTTCCGCGATCTGCTGGACCAGGCTCCGCGTATTTTTAATCAATTCCAAATCCGCTTCACCGAGCACCCAGCGACCGCGCAGGGCTTCGCAACGTTCCGTGATTGCATTCAGAGAGAGGCGTTCGATCGGGTCGGAGGTGTCTGTTGACCTCTGTTGAAGATTGCGCAAACGGGAAATATTCAACCACCGCACCTGTAAAAGCCCGTAGCCTTTGACGACCAATACCGCAAGCACGCACGCCAGAACCGTTCCAAAACCGAAGGCTATCCAATAGAAGTTGATCTGCATGAGCGCAATGGTCCCTTATCCAATCGGTTTCAAAATGCGGGAGGGGTTGTTATGGCGGAAACCTGTTAATGGTGTTATCATTTTTAACAGAAGACGATACATTTCTCCATTAAACCCTATAAAAAAGGCCTCTCGTGCCCTCCATCCGAACTCTTTCAACCCTGTGCCTGCTCGGTCTGCTGACTTTGATTTTACCGCAATGCGCAGACAAAGACAGCGACGATTATTACAAGGAAGGGCTGTCTCATATCGAGTCACAAGATTATGAGAGTGCCGAGCGTGCATTTCAATACGCCATCGACAAAAATCCTAAAAATCCAAACGGATACTATGGATTGGGCGGAATTCACAATTATAGGAAAAAGTACGACCTCGCTGAAAAGGCATTTTTGACCACACTGCGGATCGATCCTACTTATATTGATGCCCATTTCAGTCTGGGCTATGCTTACGAACAGATGGGCCAAAAAGAAAAATCGGAGAGGGAGTACGCCGTCTACCGCCGTTTGAAAAAGAAGATGGATCAATTCATGAAAGAAGAGGCGGCAACGCGGTGAGAATTACAGGACTCCTGTTATTAACGATTCTGTTCGCGTTCGGCTGTGCGACCTCTTACGAACCGCGTCCGGCGCACAAACGGTCGCGTTCCGCAACCTTGTTCCCTGAAATCAAACACCAGCCCGGAAAAACCGTACCTGCCTCCGCACCGGCACCGGCTCCCCAACAACCTAAACCAAAAGCCGCTGTTCAATACACCCGGCCGACGATCAGGTCTACACCCACGTCGCACATGCCCAGAAACTTTCTTTTGCCGACGGTGATCCATCATAAAGACCAATCGGTGATGGTCCGAGTACCGTCCGGGTCTTACTGGGTTCCCTCGGAGAACGTGTCTCCATTTCAAGTAGGACAAAACCAGCGACTCGACCATATAACCTTGCCGGAGTTTTTAATCGACCGGGCGGAAATCACGGTGGCACAATACAAGCAATTCAACCCGGACTACGATGAGACCCTCTACACTGGCGGCGAAGATTGTCCTCAGTGCCCGGTTATGGCCATCAACTGGTTCAACGCCCAACGGTATTGCCAGTGGGCGGGAAAACGTCTGCCGACGGAAAACGAATGGGAAGCGACCGCCCGCGGAACTTCGGAACATGCGTATCCGTGGGGAGACCAAGCGTTGGAGGGATTCGGAAATATCCGGGGAGAACAGGACGGATTCGTGAACGTCGCACCACCCGGCTCTTTTCCCAAAGGTGCCAGTCCATTCGGTGCGTTGGATATGATCGGTAATGTGTGGGAATGGGTGGACACGCCGGTCATACTGCCGTCACTTGCGGAAACTCAACCGCAACTGAAAAGCAATTCCATGCACCCGGTTAAAGGCGGCGGTTGGAGAAGCTCGCCGGAGATGGCCACCATTTCTTACCGCAACCTAGCCGACCCCAATATCAAAAACCCAACCTTCGGATTTCGTTGCGCCAAATCGGTAGCTGACAAACCCCAATAAAAAAACCCACTTCAAAATTGAAGCGGGTCTCAAATAAGAAAAAGCCAGATCCTTACTTTGGCAGGGTAAATAAGGATCTGGCCCTTAAAGCACGGTGCTCCAGGCGATTCGGAAGGGATTGGCTTATGAACACCCAGACGTTGCACCGCAAGATAAACATTTCAGGCAGGTGCCGTTTCGAACGAGGGTGAGTTGACCGCACTCACCGCATGGATCACCTTCGTAGCCTTTCAGTTTGGCGAGCGCAGAGCCGTTTTGCGCACTGCGGTTGGCCAGAACCACGGTTCCCAGGGCCTGCATCGCCGACCCGCCGTTGGTTCCACCATTCGTACCACCGTTCGATTTTCCATGACCATTGCCATTACCATTACCATCAATCGGATGAGACTCCGATGTTTTGATCGGCGAGTCTGTTGGATCTTCTTCAACTCCCAAATCCAGATCGGTGATCTCGCCCTTGTCCCCCTCCTCATCATCTTCCGATGACATCTCTTCATTTTTCTGAAGCGCATCGGAACGCAGGTCTTCAGGAGTTACCTGGGCCAGATCGTTCCGGCCCAGGTAATTGATGGCAAGCTCCCGGAAAATATAATCAATCGTCGAAGTCGCCATGGAAATCCGGTCATTGCCGATAACCATGCCATTCGGTTCGAACCGGGTAAAGACGAACGCATCGACAAATTCTTCAAGCGGCACGCCATGTTGCAGGCCAAGGGAAATGGAGATGGCGAAGCAGTTCATCAAACTTCTGTAGGCCGCGCCTTCCTTGTGCATGTCGATGAAAATCTCACCCAATGTGCCGTCGTTGTATTCTCCGGTTCGCAGATACACCTTGTGCCCGCCAACCACGGCTTTTTGCGTGTAACCATTCCGGCGATGCGGCAGACTGCGGCGCTGTTTGATCAACTGCACCATTTCTTCCGCTACCTTGAGAGGTGTTTTTTCTTCCTCATCCTCCAACATCGACAATTTGAAATCGTCCGCCGCCACACTGTTGAGCGGCTGGCTGAGCTTGGACCCGTCGCGATAAACCGCGGTTCCCTTGAGCATCAGTTTCCACGACTGCATGTGCGCCTCTTCCACTTCCTTGACCGAAGAACTGTTGGGCATGTTGATGGTCTTGGAGATCGCCCCGGAGATAAACGGCTGGGCGGCGGCCATTTTATGGATATGCGCTTCGTGGCGGATGAACCGCTTGCCGTACTTGCCGCACTTGTTGGCACAGTCGAAGATCGGGTAATGTTTCTCATCCAGATGCGGAGCACCTTCAATGGTCATGGTGCCGCACACTGCGTCGTTGGCTTTGCGGATGTCTTCGTCGGTGAATCCCAGATGCTTGAGCAGGTTGAAACTGAAATCGTTCAACATCTCATCTTTAATGCCGAGCATTTCCCGACAGAAGGTTTCACCCAAAACGTGTTTGTTGAATGCAAAGGTGATATCAAATGCCTTGGGCAATTCCTTTTCCACCTGCGCCAGAATTTCGTCGGTAAAACCTTTGGCTTTCAACGACTCGTGGTTGATGATCGGAGCCGTGGCGAGACTACCCGAACCCACACAATAGCTGACGATGTCGTTGATCTCCGCTTCCGGATACCCCTGCTTCCTCAACGCCATCGGTACAGACTGGTTGATGATTTTGAAATAGCCGCCTCCCGCCAGTTTCTTATACTTGACCAATGCGAAGTCCGGCTCAATGCCGGTGGTGTCACAATCCATCAACAATCCGATGGTGCCGGTCGGGGCGATGCAGGTAGTCTGCGCGTTGCGGTAACCATAACGAACGCCCAACTCAAGAGCGTTGTCCCACGACTCCACTGCCGCTGTCCTCAGGTACTCGGGGCAATACGCGGCGTCGATGCCTTGCGGGAAGGTAGTGAGACCTTCGTACTCGTAGGAATCGCAATTGTAAGCGGCACGGCGATGGTTGCGGATTACCCGCAACATGTGCCTCTTGTTGGCTTCATAATGTTTGAACGGTCCCAGCTCAGCCGCCATTTCGGCAGACATGGTATAGGAGGTGCCGGTCATCAACGCCGTGATGGCGCCAGTGATGGCCAACGCTTCTTTGGAATCGTAGGCGATGCCCTGAACCATCAACAAGGTTCCCATGTTGGCGTAACCGAGCCCCAGGGTGCGGTATTCATAACTTTTCTGCGCAATGGCTTTGTTTGGGAACTGCGCCATCGCCACGGAGATTTCGAGAGTCAACGTCCACAACCGACAGGCATCAATGAACCCGGGCACATCGAATTTTCCGGTTTCCTCACTGTAAAACTGAATCAGGTTGATCGAAGCAAGATTACACGCGGTGTCGTCCAGGAACATGTACTCCGAACAGGGATTGGAGGCGTTTATGCGGCCGCCTTCCGGGCAGGTGTGCCACTCGTTGACCGTGGTATCAAACTGCACACCGGGGTCGGCGGAAGACCACGACGATTCGTTGACCTTCTCCCACAAGTCCCGAGCCTGTACAGTTTTCACCGCTTTGCCCGATGTCCGGGAAGTGAGGTCCCACTCCTTGTCGTTTTCAACGGCTCTCAGAAAATCGTTGGTCAGGCGCACCGAGTTGTTCGAGTTCTGACCCGAGACCGTCTGGTAGGCTTCCGATGTCCAGTTGGTGTCGTATTCTTCGAACTCGATATCGCGGATACCCTGTGCGCCCAGCTGGATGACGCGATACAGATAGTTTTCAGGAATGAAATCACGCACCGCTTCCCGTACGGCCTTGCGTAATTTTTTGTTGGATTGGAGGTTGAACCGGTTCTCTTCGTCGTCCCAGTCCCAGCAGGACTGCAAAACGTTCTTGAGATGCCTGCGGCACAACTTACTACCCACCGCCAACGCGGCGACCTTGCGCTCTTCCTTCACTTTCCATTCGATGAATTCTTCGATATCGGGATGGTCAATGTCGAGGGTGACCATCTTGGCGGCGCGGCGGGTGGTG
>Ga0316189_10006016_pt1 | contig 11610 bp, 11 predicted proteins | sample LowCovwburrow_MG_FD_204930 | JGI IMG/M metagenome (GOLD analysis project Ga0316189, IMG submission 204930) | Coastal sediment microbial communities from Maine, United States - Lowes Cove worm burrow | ecosystem: Environmental > Aquatic > Marine > Coastal > Sediment | place: USA: Maine... | reverse complement strand
TTTGGCGATGCCATAGTCACTCTATGGTGAGCGAAATAATTCGAGAAAGTCATTGTTTTCAAGGCTACTTTCATTCGTACGACTGCATGGAGCAGGAGGTAGGGCAACGCAGGAGCTGTTGCCGAGTAGATTTCTAATACATAATCCGGGTTAAAGCCTTGCAGAGGCCGTTTATACCTAATCAGAGGCTCCCTAGGATCGCATCCAAACAAATATTCCTATTAGGCCGATCATTAGAGGCATTAGGAAAAGAAGCGCCGTCACCATACGTCGCTGTTTACTGGTTAAATCCAAACGTTCAACTTTGACGTTTTTCTGATCAAGCAAAACGGCGTAATCCAATTCCGACAACCAATTGACAACATTTAAGCCCATGGCGGCATTGCTGTACTGGTTGAGATAAGCGTTGCTTAAAAAATCCGCGTCACCAAAGACAACAATACGCGTGTCTGACTGGTCCAGGTTTTGCTTTTCCTCCCAAATAACATATGAAATAGGAACCGGCCCAGGCAGGTCTAGGCCCTCGTTAAAACCAATACTCATGGTTCTGTTAGTTTCGGCCCAACTTTGATCCTTACTTGCGCTGAGTGTAATAGGCGCTAGTTTAATACTTGGGCGACGATCATGCACCGCTATGATGGATCGCGGGCGAATATAAAAAGTGTAATCCAAGCCTTCGGTGATCGCTTTGTGATCAACATAGTTTCGCGTTGCAGGGCTACCTACGTCTCCGCCTACGTGGCTATCTAAATCAACAACAATGTCGTTTCCGACATGAATTCCCCATTGATTAAGAATTGAGTTCAGAGAAGGGTTTTTAACTGCTTGCTCGGCCGTTAAAGCTTGTTCTGAGCCGGCGATCGACACATCTTGGATAAGAAACAAGGCATCCCCGCCCTGCTCCAAATACACTTGAACCAAGGACTGCTCTTGATCTGTTAAATCGGTGCTTGGACCAGCAATAATAAGCAAGTCACAATCTTCTGGAATGCTTCGCTCAGTGCCCAGCATTAGGCTTGTACTGCTAATGTTATTGGAGCTCAGCAAGTCAGAAAAAAGGCTTAAGCCCTGATTGTCCTCATTTACTTCTGAGAGCTCTCCATGACCAGTTACGAAACAAACCTGGCGCGGCTCACGGCTGACTCGTGCCAGAGCATTGCTAATTTGTTCCTCGCTTAGGGGCGTATCTGAAAAATCAATATCCTTGCGTTCATCGCCTGAGACCACGATAAGTTTTCGTTCTTTACCGCTGATTACATTACCAAATTTTGCGGCAGAGCCTATGTCTTCTATGGGGTCGATAATTTTCGCTGAAATCTTGCCGTTAGAAACTCGCTCATATTCAGTCAATAAATCCTCTAAATATTTCGGCGCTAGACCAACATAAAACGCAGTTAGTTCAAGAGGTTTGTCGATAGCCTGCACAAAGTCAATGGTGGATTGAGCCAAGGTATGTTGCTGGTACTGCGTTACGTCCCATCGATAAGGCAAGCTGTTCGAAAAATAGTTGACGCCAATCAAAAAAATGACTGAAAGTGAGGCTGCAATTATAAACATGCCCACCCTATTCAGCACGCCGTAATTATTCAGCACGCTCACACGACCCCATTGGGATTTACCTTTGTACAAGCAGAACAACAAAGCAAAAACGCCGAGTAGCGCGAGCCCTACCGACAGTAAATTAATGCTCTGCTGGATATATGAATAAATGCCGGCAGACATGACAAACAATGCGCCCAAGCTAAATGTCAGCGCAAGTAAAAGGGAGGCTTTTCTACCATTGTCAGCATTCATAAGTTGTCAGCACTCATAAGTTATCAGCATTCATTCTAAGATAAGCTCTGTTCAATCTCGGATTTCAATACAGACTCGCGTCAGTACCAGGCAAACCACAATTCCGCTTAAATAGTAGGTGATATCGCCAACACTAAAACTACCAGACACAAGGTTCTCTAAGTGCTTCAGGGTTCCAATTTCCCGAACAATGGTTGCCGTTGATTCTGAAAAATAGGCCGCGAGATTGCTTGAGAAATACAACAAAAATATAATAGCTAAGGCCGCCATGGCAGCCACAATTTGGTTGCGTGTCCAAGATGACGTGAGCATGCCAATAGACAGAAACAAAGCCCCTTCTAGCCATACACCAAGGTAGCCAGTAAATATAGTCAGACGATCAGGGCTGCCAAAATATTCAATGATTGCGTAATACAAAAAAGTGATACTGATCATGATTGAAAACAAGATCAATACGCCAACATATTTGCCCAGCACAATCGCCGTGTTGCTTATTGGCGATGTCATAAGAAACTCCATAGTGCCAGTCAACTTTTCCTCTGAGAACAGGCGCATGGTAAGAATTGGTGCCAGAAAAATTAGCATAAAATCCATTACTAGAAAGATGTCTCTTAATGATGCTTCTCGATTCTGGTCAATAATCATAAAGAAAAAAATATTGAATATGCAAATCATCAGCCCGAAAACAATGTAGGCCATCGACGATTTAAAATAGGAAGATAACTCCTTTTTAGCAATAGAAATCAGCTTAGTCATGATCCGTTACCGCCGCTTTTTCCTGATGATGATGCACGAACACTTGTTCTAAACTTGGTGCAGGGTTTTGATCACTACTATGGGCATTCAGCAACGCGTCTAATGGCTGGTCAACAATCAACTGCCCAGCCTTGATGATCAATACACGTTGCGCAATTTGTTCAACTTCCGACAATATGTGAGTACTTACAATCACGGTACGGTGATTCTTCAAGCCTTTAATCAGGTTGCGTAATTGACGGTTCTGTATGGGGTCAAGCCCACTGGTTGGCTCATCCAAAATTAGAATTGCAGGGTCGTGGATAATGGCTTGAGCCACGCCAGTACGCTGTTTATAGCCTTTCGACAAAGTTCCAATTGTTTTGTGCGCCACACTTTCAAGTTGGCATTGCTCCAACACGCTGTTTAGCTGACGCCGTCGATTTTTAGAGGGAACATCTTTAATTTCAGCCGCAAAGTTCAGATAATCTCTGACGGTCATATTCATGTAAAGCGGAGCCGTCTCTGGCAAGTAACCTATTTTTCGGCGGATCGCCAAAGAATTTTTAGAGAGTTCATCACCATCAATCAACACCGTGCCTGATGAGGCACGATAGTATGAGGTCAGAATCCTCATTAACGTCGTTTTGCCCGCTCCATTTTGGCCAATAAAACCAACGATCTCACCACGATTGATGGTGAAGGACACCTGCTTCAATGCCTGGAAGGAACCGAAGTTCTTACTCACGTTTTTGGTGCTAATCATTGTCTGTTCAGGCTCGATGTCACACGGTTAGGAGGCTGGCAGCCCATCTTGATATGGTTGTTCTGTCGAAACGTAACGCAATCTGGGCAGAATGGCACAGATGGCCCAGGCTCTAGATAATTTTTTAATAACAATAAGTTACCGACGCCTCAGCCTGTGCGAGAGCATAACAGTCACATTGCAACATAGCGAACTGCATATCCCAAAGTTTTAAATCTGAAATCACAAGAGCGTAATCGAAAGAAGGAAAAAATGTGCGACCACTTAGCTTTACCTTAGTCGCATTACTAGAGGAAGCTAGCAAATATGAAGTCTTTGGTTTGTTAGCTGAAGGAAGCTCTGCATGGCTCAAAGCGGTCAGCCACCACTCGCAGCTTGCAGAAGAACTAGCTTCTCTAGGTTTTAGTAAGACTTAAAAGGTAGTGAGCTACAGTTAGATTCAATTTTACCACCCGACATTAGAGTCCTAACAAATGGAATCGAATCTATAGTAGAGTGATTTAATGCTGTCAGGTGGTCATAACCCTCGTATAGATGAACCTGCATTGCAGTGCCGGCTGCACACGCTTTTCTAGCAAAGCTGGCTTGCATTCGAGGTGGCGTGTCACGGTCGATGGAACCAGCACCGAGGTAGATGGGTGTATCGATTTTCAGTGTTGGATAGCCCATTTGTCTAAAGGCGACCTTTAGCGGCTCGGCCGGTGAATTCTTGAAAGTGGTGTCGTATGTTAATCCTTCTCTGGTAATTCGCTTTCTCATATCTCGATTGCAAACAGTGCTGACCGCTCTTGCGGTCGGAAGGATAGCTTCATACACATAGTCGGCTAAGGAAAACTCGGGGAGCAACTGTTCAAGCAATGTTAGCGCTAAGAAATTATAGCCTAGCATGGGGTCAACCTTATCTGTGGGTCGTGCCTCCTGTATAGCAATTAGCGTCTCAGGTGAAAAGAATGGCACACCTGTAGCAACTACCCCCAATAGCTTGATTTCGGGCGCGTAGTCACGAGCATAGGCTGCGGTTGCAATAGCCGCTCCTGCGCCTTGTGATTGACCAACCACTACTATCTTATCTGAGAAGTTGTGCTTTAGCCCTTTGGTAGCCCGAATCATATCAAGATTACTATACGCCGCAGGTCTCGTGGCAAGGTATGGATGAGTGCCGACTGTGCCTAGGCCCTGATAATCAGATGCCGCAATGGCATACCCTTGATCTAACCATTGCTTTAAATACTGCTCGTGGAATGATACATAACCGGTCCAACTAGGCGCACACACATCGGCGATGCCCACCGTACCATGTGACCATACAATAAGCGGCCAGCCACCCTCAGGTGCCTCACCCTCAGGTAAAAATATACTTCCAGATACGGTGACAATTGACTCGCCATCAAGACCATTGGTAGAGGTGTACAAAACTCGAACATTGTTTGCCGCACCAGGCACAGATTGATGCGATTGCAGCGATTCTTGCTTTAGAAATACACCCGCCTTATTGGGAATATCTTCGGCTGCGACACGGTAAAAATCTGATACCCCGCCATCACCAAGAGCAAGCACAGGAAGCGATGTCTTAACATCAGCAGTACCATTGCTGCTTAGACTGGACTGAATGCTATTATTATCTACAGCGCAAGATGCGCACAGCGTAAGGCTTAGCAAAAATAGTACTTTGGCAGAAGATGTCATCGCCCGTGCAATTCTCTTGCTAGTCAAATTTCGGCGCTCGTTTTTCTAAGAAAGCCGCGACCCCTTCAAGACCATCACTAGAACCGGCATTTTCTGCTATCGCAACACCCTCCAGCTCCATTTGTGTCTCTAAGCTATTGTCAAAGGCCTGTGACAGCAATTGCTTTACTGCGGCGTTCGCCCCTTTTGCACCTTTGGTGAACATTGCTGCTAGTTTGCGGGCTTCATCAAGCAAATCATCTTCGGCGACAACCTTGTTAATTAGTCCCCATTGTTGCGCTTCTGCAGCACTGAGCACGCGGTTGCTATACATTAACTCCTGCGTCCTACGCAGCCCTATGAGTCTTGGCAAATAATAAGATGAGCTACCATCGGGGCTAAGACCGGCTTTTGTATAGGCCATGGTAAACTTTGCTGATTCAGCCGCTAGCACTAAGTCACCGGCTACTGCCATACTCAAACCAGCTCCAGCAGCCGTACCGTTTACGGCAACAATTAGAGGGGCATCCATTCGAGCGAAGGTCGAAATAGCTTTATGCAAGTCATCAGCCAAGCCTTTTAGGCCGGCCGAGACCTGGTCACCAAAGTCCGCCATTGCCTGAATATCTCCGCCGGCACAGAAAAATCGACCCTCGCCGGTTAAAATTACCGCTTTGACAGAAGCATCATCCGCGCACCGCTTGGACGCTGAGGCTAAGTCAGCAGCAAGCGCAGTATTCAATCCATTTGCAGAGTCTGGTCGATTTAGGCTGATTGTTACAACTGCAGCATCTTTGATGTATTTTAAGTTCTTATAATTGGGTTCTGAGTTTGTCATGGCATTTGTGTTAGCTATAGGTTTAGTTATCTATCTAGTTGCGCCTTGAGGCACGGTCGACAGCATCGGCTCTAGGAAGCTGTCTGAGAATGAATGATTTGCTTTGCTACTGGTGCAAAACTTCGTCGATGGTATTGGGTAACTCCATATTCACTTAGAGCCTGAATATGTTGTTTGGTAGGATAACCGCTATTGTTTTTCCAACCATAATATGGGAATTCTTCATGGTACTCGGCCATAATCCTATCGCGCGTGACCTTGGCCACGATAGACGCTGCCGATATACAAGCCTCCTTACCATCACCGCCAATAATAGCCCTAGCAGGCACACCAAAGTCGGGTGTGCGATTACCGTCGACCAGCACTTCGCTAGGTTTAATTTTTAAAGCGCTAACGGCACGTTGCATAGCCAACATGGTTGCATGCAAAATGTTAATATCATCAATCTCTTCAATACTGGCTTGCCCTAAGGACCAAGCGATTGCCTGCGTCTTGATTGCATAGTACAGAATCTCGCGTTTCTTAGCAGAGAGTTTTTTGGAATCGGTAAGGCCGGGCAAATCATATTCCCTAGGCAATATCACCGCAGCGGTTACTACTGGCCCCGCCAGCGGTCCACGCCCTACTTCATCCACGCCCGCAATCACGATTTGCGCACCATCTCAAGAATCGCATCACAGGCTAACTTTCCTGAGTCGGCACTAAGTGCGGGGGCAATTTCGGCCAGCGCCGCTCGACTCTTTTCATAATGGCTTGCGTCATCAAGCAGCCGTTCCACCTGCTCAATAAGATTTTCAGCAGTCGCCTCGTGTTGAATCAATTCTGCAACAATGGGAGGATCAGTTAAATGGTTAGGCATCGAAAAGTGCTTCACTTGCACCGTGTGTTTGAATAAAAATACGGTTAAGCGATCCATTTTGTACATAACAACCATTGGCTTAGCGAACAAGGCGGCCTCCAGCGCTGCTGTGCCTGAAGCAAGAATCACCAAATCAGAAATGCACATAATGTCGCGTGATCGCCCGTCGACCAATTGGACTATAGTTTGGTCAATGTTTAACTCATTGAGCAAATAGTTACTGATTTTCTCATTGGCGGCAGGAATTACGAAACTTAATTCAGGCCTCTGCTGCCTTAAGTGATAGGCGGCTTTTAGCATTTCAGGTGCTAGACGCGATACCTCGCTCATGCGACTGCCAGGTAAGATAGCTATCAACTTCTCTCGCGGCCCAAGCAGCGATGCTCTTAGCGCAGTATCGACCGGCCAATTTAATATCTGACTTGCGAATGGGTGACCAACATATTTAACCGGAGTTTGGTGTTTTTTATAAAATTGCTCCTCGAATGGAAACAGAGTTAGCATTAGATTGATTGCTTTGCGTATTTTCTTTACTCGTTTCGGCCTCCAAGCCCAAACCGTTGGACTAACGTAATGAACGGTGGGGATGCCTTGTTTTTTTAGTTTTAGTTCGAGACCCAAATTAAAATCGGGCACATCAATACCAATGAAAAAGTCGGGCGGGTCAGCAATGAAATGACGATAAAGCTTTCGTCGGATGGATAAAATACTCGGCAACCCGGTGATGACGCCAGCCAAGCCCATTATGCTAATCTTATCCATCTCAGCTAGAGTGCGTGCTCCCTGCTCTTGCATCAGCGGCCCACAAAGCCCAACAAACTCAGCGTTGGGATGCACGCGTTTAAAGGCTTTGATCAGCTCAGCGCCGAGGTAGTCTCCTGATTTTTCACCTGCGACAATGCCAACCTTCATTCGCGATAGTATCCTATGAGCCAATAACTACAGGGTTGTATACAACTAACGAATGACGCCGCGCTTAGACTCTCTGATAAATTTGACCAAAGTCGCGACGTGTTCAGATTCCCATTCACGACTCTCGATCTCATCTAAGGCAAGCTGCATGGTATGTCCAGAGCGATATATGATTCGATAGGCACGCTTTAACTCCCTGATGGCATCCTTACAAAAACCGCGTGAACGCATTCCCTTTACATTGATGCCATGAGTAATAGCTTTGTTGCCTGCAACTAGGGTAAACGGCGGAATATCCTGTACGCTAAATGTGTTTACGCTACAGAAACTATGTTCACCGATACGACAAAACTGATGAATCAGGGTGTAGCCTGCCAAGCCAACATAGTCACCGACTTTGACATGGCCCGCCAAACTCGCGTTATTTGAAAATAATAATTCTGAACCCAAACGACAATCATGTGCGATATGCACATAAGCCATGAACAAGTTATTGTCACCAATACTGGTGATACCCTCGTCGCCGACAGTACCTCTATTAACCGTTATGTTTTCACGGAAAACGTTATTACTACCGATTCTTGTCTCGGTGGGCTCGCCTTGGTAAGAAACCGACTGTGGCGCACCACCGATAGCGGTAAACGGAAAAATCTGGTTGTTATCGCCCAAGGTAGTATGGCCTTCGATGACCACATGGGCACTTATTCGATTACCGTCACCAATGCGGACATCAGGCCCGATGACAGTGTAAGGGCCTATACTCACATTGCTGCCGATTTGCGCACCATCTTCAATGACTGCTGTTGGGTGTATACTAGCACTCATTAAATTCTCCAATACACTTGCAATAGACCAAAAATAGCCAACTAAATATCTTTAAAAGTGAATATTAGGTCAGCCGTAGCGGCAATCTCTCCATCTACCTTAGCAACCCCTTTACACTTCCACATATTTTTAATTTTACGCACCAGCGCAACCTCAAAAATCAATTGATCGCCTGGTTCCACAGGCCGCTTAAACCGAGCTTTATCGATACCTGCCAAGTAATACACACGATTTTGAGTATCTATATCATCTCTGCCAATACTAGCCAGAATTGCACAAGCTTGGGCTAAAGCCTCCACGATAAGCACGCCAGGCATGACTGGACGATTAGGAAAGTGACCTTCAAAAAAAGGTTCGTTATAGGTAACGTTTTTAAGCGCGACCAGCGATTCCTCAGCGGTCGCACTTAAAACCTTGTCTACTAAAAGAAAAGGATATCGATGCGGTAAATAGTTCTTTATTTGATGAATATCGAGCGTCGTCACACTTATTTCCTATTTTATCGTTTTCTTTAGCTGTTTCTAAAAAGCTGTTTTCCCAATGCTGTGAGCAAAAAGAGAGGTCTACTTGCCTGAAAGCCTTTTCAACACTTTTTGAGTAATATCAACCTTAGGGCTGGCAAACAAAACACCGCTGCGTAGCACCAAGTCATAGTTCTCTTCCTTAGCAACTTTTAATACTTCTTGCTCAACCGTGCTTTGAATAGTTCGTGATACTTCGTTGCGTCGCGCATTAATCAAACGCTCCAAATCACCCGCTTTGAGTTGAGCTTCTTGCAAACTACTTTGATATTCAAGCTGTTTTGACTGAAGATCTTTTGCGCTAAGAATTGGCGCATTCTTTTCTATGTCATCTTTCAATGCCAATAATTTCTTTTTCAAATTATTGATCTCTTTTTGCTTAGGTTCAAATTCTGCGCTCAACTTCTGCATTTCTTTTTCAACCATTGGCAAATTATCTAAAATTTGACGATTATCAAAAACCCCAACCTTCAATTCCGCAAAAGCGACATTGGTCTGCAAGAAAGCAGCAGAGAAAGCCACCAATAGGAATAATCCACGTTTTAACATTACTAACACCTTATGAAATTAAAAAAATAAATACTAAATATTTGAAAGAGCTAAACTTCTAACTCCAGAAAAATGGTCGACTATTGTAACAATCTACCGATACTAAATTGGAACTTTTCGAGCTCATCGCCTTCTTCATCATTAAGCGGAAACGCATAACTGACGGAAAGCGGACCAACGGGAGAAATCCAATTAAAACCAACACCTGCCGAAAAGCGAATCTCATCTAACTCAGCGCTGTCATCAGGCCCCCATACTTGACCGCCGTCAAGAAAGATATTCAGCCGCTTGTCCAGCGCGCCGTCACCAATTGGCAACAATAGCGAGGCGTTGAATAATACACGCTTAGAGCCACCGAACGGATCTGGAAAGTCACTACTATCACGTGGGCCCAGTGATCGAGCCTCGAAGCCACGAACTGATGATGAACCACCGGCAAAATAGTTCTTAAAGAATGGCAGGCTTTCAGTATCACCATAGCCATCACCATAACCAAGATTTAGGCCTAACTTAAATGCTACCTTGCGGGTAAACGGAAAGTATATATTGGAGTCCATGTTAACTCGATAATATTCCAAATCACTACCTGGTACGGTGGTTTCGAGTGTCATTCGCAAGCTCTTACCCGATGTTGGGTAGAGCAGGCTGTCACGCGTATCATGTGCAAATGCAGTAGAGAAAGTAAGCAAGTCATTCTCAGGATTTTCTTCAATAAAACTAACCACCTCAGGTACTGAGAAAGGGGTTGTTTCTAAATCGATGGTTTCTAGGCCCGCCCCAATCGAAAACGAATTACTCTCATTGATAGGGAACAAATAATTTAGGTTCAAGCCTATGGTTTGGGTTATGTACTCAGACGTGTTGACACGGGATGAGTCGATGTTTCTACCGCTGATCCCAATAGTTCGGCTAACCCCACTTTTAGTATAGTAAGGATCGGTGAATTGAACATTAACCGATTCAACGATATCTGAACGCTGTACGCCAAAGTTTAGCTGATTGCCTGTACCGAACAGGTTAGCTTGAGAAATACTGGCTTGAACCAAGGCACCGTCGTCACCAGAATAGCCAAGACCAAACAAAAAACTACCGGTAGGACGCTCTTTTACGACTACTTGTAAATCAACCTGATCATCACGTCCTGCAACAGGAATAGTTTCAATTTCAACTTCATCGAAAAAACTCAAACGCTGCAAACGTACTTTTGAGCGATTAACACGGCTTGGTGAAAATGAGCCACCTTCTTTTTGCCTTAGCTCGCGACGAATAACATCATCATTTGTAAGCTCATTTCCAATCACGTCAATGCGCCGTACATATACGCGGCGCCCTGGCTTAATATTAATAGAAAAGCCGACGGTATTTTCTTCGCGATTTACATCAGGAACCGGCACAATCTCTGCATAGGAATAACCTTCCTCAGCCAGCCGAGCACTTATGATTTCAACTGTATTGTCTACTGCTCTGCGTGAGTAGGTTCTGCCCGGCGCAATATACACCAGCGGCAATAGCTCTTCTTCAGGAACCACTAGACGACCATTTAAAACAAATTGTGAGACCGTATAACGCTCCCCCTCTTTGATGTTGACGGTCAGAAATATGCCATCTTTGTTCGGCGAAATGCTTACTTGATTTGAAATAATTTCAAAATCTAAAAACCCTTGATCCTGATAAAAACTTCGTAATGTTTCTAAATCGCCAGATACCTTTTCCTTGGAATACTGCTCTTCAGAGCCCCAAAACTTCCAAAATGGCGATGAATCTTTCGACTCAAATTCTTCAAGCAACATTTCATCACTGAAATAAGTATTGCCGACAATATTAATTTTTTTAATTTCTGCAGTCGGGCCTTCTTTTACATGAACTTTAACCGAAACGCGGTTTCGTTCTAGATCAATTACTTCGGTGCCGACCTGCGCATTATACTTGCCTTGATTGAGGTACTGACGTTTCAACTCTTGCTTTACTTGATCCAGAACATTAGGTTTGAATACCCTGCCCTCTACAAAATCATTTTCAGAAAGTGCCTCGCGCAATGATTCTTCTTTGATTAACTTGTTGCCAGCGAATTCAATCTTGGTGATGGACGGGTATTCGACAACTTGAATTACGATTGCAGTACCGTCTGTTGACAATTGAATGTCTT
>Ga0316189_10006015_pt1 | contig 11611 bp, 12 predicted proteins | sample LowCovwburrow_MG_FD_204930 | JGI IMG/M metagenome (GOLD analysis project Ga0316189, IMG submission 204930) | Coastal sediment microbial communities from Maine, United States - Lowes Cove worm burrow | ecosystem: Environmental > Aquatic > Marine > Coastal > Sediment | place: USA: Maine... | reverse complement strand
CATCCGTACACCGCGCCGTGCTGCCATGGATTCGCCAATGTCTGCCAGTTCCAGCTTGCTCAGACTGTTCGCAGCCAGCGGCAGAAATTCCATGTTTTCACGATTAACGTGCTGGCGACCTAGTGTGCAGAACGCGTTGCTGGCCTGCAGGAAGTCTTCACTGAAGTTGTCGTCCGGGAGCTTTTCAAGTTCCGCGCTTATGCTGTCCCACAGCTGGTCCAGCCGTGTATGCTCCTGTTTCAGGTCGCGTATCAGTTCGGCGATTTTTATGGATTGCCGGTTCAGCCGCGGGAACAGGTCTTCTTCCTCGTCACGATGATGTAACAGCGCGCTGGTTGAAAAATACCTGAAGATGTTACGTGCTGCCGTGCGGGCTTCATCATCGACACCCTGGGCATCGACGTGCGAGACCAGGTTCTGCAGGCGTTCACAGCGGTCAATAATATTCTTGTGGCAGGCACGCAACAGAGCCAGTGGCTCATCAAAGCCGGGGAGATCATGGTGCAGGTCCTGTTCATTCATGTTGTTGTGCTTGCTAATAGTTCAGATTGACTGGTGGGCATTAAACATGATCAGGGATTTCAGTATTCTTTCAGCATGTTGTCAACGGCATCCTGGTAGCCAAACAGCCGGATATCATCGGCGTAGCGTTTAATTAGCTTTTCCAGGCTTGCGCGCGGGCAGATGTCGGTTATTTTCCCGGAGTTGCCGGTTTTGTTCCAGTGAATCGGTTTCGGTAAGCCATACCTGTCACTCACAATATTCCAGTCGGCATTGAAGTTTTCGAGTTTTCCTGTGAAGTCCGGTAGCAGTCCCTGTTCGTCACACAGGAACCAGGATTGTGAACGCAGATGCCGGTCAAGAATGTCGTCGGGTAGTTTGACGATGGCATCGACGAATGCTGCAAAGTCCATGTCGTAATAAAATTCGCTGTTGCAGAAAATGTCTTTCTTGTTGGCCCGCTTCGGGTTTTTGACCTTGTTGTTGTAGCAGGAATAGACCCTTGACAAGGGGTTACGTACAAAGGCAAACACGAAATATTCACCCTTGAGTCGCTTGCGTATGTCGGCGTGCTCGATGTGTGTTGAGTAGCCGGCCTCGATTGATTTGCGCAACGGCCTGTTATTGGTTGGGTCCGGCATGTTGTTGTTTTTTGCTATATGCTGCATCAGACACAGGTTAATGGACGATGATGCAACCTTTCTTATCCGGATATACGCAATTTTTTCTTTCTCCAGCACCCAGACGCGCGCCTTCTTTTTTTGCGGTCGTATTTTTCTCAGGATGTTCTTGTAGCTAAACATGATGAATTTCGGAAGCTTGCTGCCTGTTCGGGAGGGTAACGGGAGCAGCTATTATATCAGTTATCAAATGTATAGAATCAGCAAAATGCGTAGTTCACTGTTTGTTGCTGTCCTGCTAGCTACACTCCTTTCGGGGTGCAGCAGTGATCCCCCGCAAAATATTACCGACAGCTGCAAAATTTTTGAAGACAGGCACGGTTGGTACCGTGACGCGAAACGTGCAACCGAGCGCTGGGGCACGCCGATTCATGTACAACTGGCAATCATTTACCAGGAGTCGAAGTTCGTCGGGGATGCCAGGCCGCCACGCGACCATGTTCTCTGGGTGATTCCCTGGGGACGCATTTCCTCTGCCTACGGCTATGCGCAGGCCAAGGATTCAACCTGGGAATGGTATATAGACAAGACCGGTAACAGCGGTGCAGACCGGGATGATTTTGAAGATGCCGTGGATTTTGTCGCCTGGTATGTGGACATGAGCAAGCAGATGCTGGGAATCTCGAAATGGGATGCCTACAGCCAGTACCTGGCCTATCACGAAGGACAGACCGGCTATCGCAACGGCAGCTACAAGGGTAAACCCTGGCTCATCAAGGTGGCGAAGCGGGTGAGTGCGCGAGCAGCCGGTTATCACACCCAGTTGGCCCGTTGTGAGGATACGCTGGACGAAGGCTGGAGTCTGTGGCCGTTTTAGCCCTGTTGGCCGAATGAATTCGGCCCTGCATCAGGATTCCTGATGCAGGCCTGGAGCCTGTGGCCGTTTTAGCCCTGTTGGCCGAATGAATTCGGCCCTACAGCCGGAATCCTTGTGGGGGGTGGGGCCTGTGGTGGTTTTAGCACTGCTGGCCGAATGAATTCTGCCCTGCATCAGGATTCCTGATGCATGGCCTGGAGTCTGTGGCCGTTTTAGCGCTGCTGGCCGAATAAATTCGGCCCTGCATCAGGATTCCTATGCATGGCTGGAGCCTGTGGCCGTTTTAGCGTTGTTGGCCGAATGAATTCGGCCCTACAGCAGAGTTCCTTTGTAGGGTCGAATTTATTCGACCAGGATGTCTAGAACAACGTGTAGATAAACGGCGCTACCGCTGAACCCTGTGAAAGCACGATGAGTGCACCAAGCAATACCAGCACCAGGATGATGGGTGCCAGCCAGAATTTTTTGCGTACCTTGAGGAAGGCCCACAGGTCTTTCAGTAAATCCAGCATTAGAATGGTCTCTCCATGCGATCGCGAGGCGGCTGCTCGCTGGGTATACGGTAACTGCTGGCGGATGCATCCAGCCGTCGTTTGAGTACGTCCTTGCCAAACAGCTTGAGAAACAGGGCCACTGGCGCAAAAATAACGAAAAACACCAGGCCGAGAATGATACGGGTGTTAATCCAGCCGAGTACATGGCCGATTTTCATCCACAGGTGGTAGACGGGTGTTAGCACCATGGGTAACAGCAGCGCGGTGCCAGCAAATACGGCGGCGACGATCCATGCCCAAAGGGGCGAGGATTTGTCCCATATCCATGGCAGCAGTAGCGCAAAGATCAGGATGAACATGCCGGCGAAAATCAGGCCGAATTTGCGCAGTTCCTGCTTGTCAGGGTTTGTGTTGATATTTTCCATGTTCAATCCAGTTCGAATTCGTCTTTCCAGGAGTCGTCTTTTTCCCAGGCGGGCTGGTCAGCCTTTGCCATGATGAAGTTCTCAACGACAAGGTAATCCATCTCCGTGCGCATAAAGCAGCGGTAGGCATCCTCGGGTGTACACACAATGGGTTCGCCGCGCACATTGAACGACGTATTTACCAGTACCGAGCAGCCGGTACGTTGCTTGAAACTTTCAAGCACTGCATGAAAGCGCGGGTTGGTTTCCTTGTGAACGGTTTGCACCCTGGCGGAATAATCTACATGTGTAATTGCCGGGATGGTGGAGCGGGGTACGTTGAGTTTTTCAATGCCAAACAACTGTTGCTGTGCGGCGGTCATCGGGGTACGCAGATTTTCTTTTACCGGTGCCACGATCAGCATGTAGGGACTGGGCCGGTCCTGCTCGAAATATTCTGATACGTCTTCAGCGAGTACCGCCGGTGCAAATGGCCGGAATGATTCCCGGTACTTGATCTTCAAATTCATTACCGACTGCATTTTCGCGCTGCGTGGATCGCCGATGATTGATCGGCCGCCCAGTGAACGTGGGCCAAACTCCATGCGACCCTGGAACCAGCCGACGACCTTCTCATCTGCGAGGATATCGCCCAGCCGGTTTTCCAGCCCGGCATCATCGAGGTGTTGGTAGACGGCATGCATACCGTCCAGTTGCGTTTTAATGGTGTTGTCTGCATAGCGCGGTCCGAGGTAGGAGCCTTCCATGCTGTCCTGGCTGTTTACCGTGCGGGGCTCGTCATGATAGTCGTGCCAGGCAACCAGCGCAGCACCGAGTGCACCGCCGGCATCGCCGGCTGCCGGCTGAATCCAGATGTCCTTGAACGGGCCTTCACGCAGGATGCGCCCGTTGGCGACGCAGTTGAGCGCCACACCGCCCGCCAGACACAGGTAGTCTGCATCCAGTTCCTTGTGTATCGTGCGCGCCAGCCGCAACACGACCTCCTCGGTGACGGCCTGGATGGAGCGGGCAATATCCATTTCTTTCTGCGCGAGTTGGGTCTCGGGTGTCCTGGCCGGCGCGCCAAACAGATCGGCAAAGCGCTTGTTGGTCATGGTGAGACCGGTGGCGTAATTGAAGTACTTCATGTTGAGGCGAAAGGTGCCGTCGTCTTTCAGGTCGATCAGCTTGTCGAGGATAAGGTCGACGTATTCCGGTTCGCCGTAGGGCGCCAGCCCCATGAGTTTGTATTCGCCCGAGTTGACCCTGAAACCGGTGTAGTAGGTAAAGGCCGAGTACAGCATGCCGAGTGAATGCGGGAAGTCTATTTCCCACTGCGGTGTCAGCTTGTGACCGTCGCCCAGCCAGACAGAGGTTGTTGCCCATTCGCCAACGCCATCGAGACACATGACGGCGGCCCTTTCAAACGGGCTCGGGTAGAAGGCTGAAGATGCGTGCGACTGGTGATGTTCGGCAAACAGCAGCTTGGGCAATTGCTTTTCCTTCATGTTGCCAAGTGCCGCCAGCTCCCTTTTCAGGGTGGTCTTCAGGTAGAGTTTTTCCTTCAGCCAGATCGGCATGGCGGCAATAAACGAACGGAATCCCCTGGGAGCATAGGTCAGGTAGGTTTCCAGCAGGCGCTCGAACTTGACCAGTGGTTTGTCATAGAACACCACTTCATCGATATCGCTCAGTTCAATACCGCCCTGTTCCAGGCAGCTGTTGATAGCGCCCTCGGGAAAGCGTGCGTCGTGTTTCTTGCGGGAGAAACGCTCTTCCTGCGCGGCAGCAATGATGTTACCGTCGCGCACCAGAGCGGCCGCGCTATCGTGGTAATATGCTGAAATTCCTAGAATATTCAAGATTGCATTACCTTGTTTGCAATAGTGTCCAGCCAGCCATCAGTCCGTGAATGGCGGCTTATCAATGTTCGAATGAAGGTCTGACAGATTTAAGCAATCACCACACTATCAGACTAAATATATGTTAATCATGGAGATGAATTATCTGTTAGTGCCGACAACGGTTACTGTAATGGCACAGGGATGTATTCTTCAAGCCAGTTGTTAATTTGCACCAGGTCGGTTTCATGCAAGATACCTGCTGCCTGTTTCAGGCGCAGCGTATCCAGCAGGTAGTCATAACGGGAACGGGCATAGTCGCGCCGTGCCCGCAGCAGTTCCCGCTGCGCATCAAGCACATCCACCACCGCGCGAGTGCCGACATCGAAGCCGGCCTCTGCCGCCTCGACGGCTTTCTCGTTGGAGACAACGGCGCGCTTCAGTGCGCTGACCTTGCTGATGCCGGAGATGATGCCACGGTAGTTGTCGCGCGTCTGTCGCTCGGTTGCGCGCCGCTGTTGTTCCTGTTCCTCGCGCGCCTGGTTATATTGGTAACGTGACTGGCGCGTTTGCGAGGACACCAGCCCACCTTCGTAAAGCGGCAGGCTCAGTTGCAGCCCGATGGCGCTGTCGTTGCGCTCCAGTGAGGTCACTCCGCCGAACTCGGTATCGACGTAGCTGTAGTCGGCGACCACGTCGAGTGACGGGTAGTGTCCGGAATTCTGTATCTGTATTTCCTGCTTGGCGACTTCGGTCGCGGCCCGGGCTGCCAGTACCAGCGGGTTTTGTTCCAGTGCGGCCGTCACCCAGGCGTCCTGGTCGACAGGCTCCGGGGTCTGTAATGGAATTTCCACCTTGAGTACCTCCGGTGCAACCGGTAATTCGCCGGTCAGTTCACGCAGTGCCTCGCGGGTGTCATCAAGCAGTCTTTCGGCGTTAATAGCATCGCTGACTGCAATATCATAGCGGGCCTGTGCTTCCAGTGTATCGGTGATGGCCGCAAGCCCGACCTCAAAGCGCTGCTGTGCCTGGTCGAGCGTGCGCGCAATGGCTTGCTTGTCGGCTTCAACAAAGGCGACGTTGTCCTGTGCCCCAAGCACCAGAAAATAGCGGGTGGCGACACGCAATAACAGATCCTGTTGTGCAGCGATCAGTTGCGCGTCGGCCTGTACGACGCGGTTATCGGCCTGCTCCAGTTGCAGGAAGCTTTCCCGCTGATACAGCGCCTGGCGCAGGCCAATGCTATAGGTCTGGTTGGTTGAGTAACTGGTATCGCCGTTATTTCTCGGGTCAAACCGGTTTCTTGAGACATCGCCGGTGATGCCAATATTGGGCAGTAATGCTGCGCGGCTTTGCGGAATCACCTCAAGTGCTGCCTGGTGGGCTTCCAGGGCTGCCTGGTATTGCGGGTCTGAATCCAGCGCCAGCTGATACACCGATACCAGGTCGTCTGCCTGAACCAGCCCGCAGAGCGTGGCCAGCAGACTGCCAAGTAATAACAGCGCAGCGTTTAAATGTTGGGTGGTTTGCATCATGTTTTAGTAGGTTGGCATTTGCCGGTCTGTATTACGTGCCCAGGCGTCGATGCCGCCATTCAGGTTTATGATATTACTGAACCCCTGGCTTTCAAGGTACAGGCCGATGTGGCGGCTGCGTATCCCATGGTGGCAGATAACGATTATCTCCTGCTCCGGGTCGAGTTCCCCGGATACCCGGGGGATATCCCTCATCGGCACCAGGCGTGAATCTTCCAGGTGAACTATACGGTATTCCCAGGGCTCGCGAACATCGAGTAGTAATGGTTTGTCGACGGCCTGTTCCAGGTAGGTCTTGCACTCGTCGCTTGACAGTTCACGCATAAAGCTGGCGGGCCCTGGTGCTTCAGAATACAAAGGCTTGCGGCCGGGCTGCATGCAGCAATGGCGGGATGCAGGTTTCCAGTACACCCTCGGATGACCAGTTGTTTTCGTCAACGCGGGTAATCAGCCTGGCCTCCATGATGGGCAATGCCCCGGTAATGATGAACAGTCGACCACCAACAGCGAGGTTTTTCCGGAACTGCTGTTGCAGCAACGGCAGTGAGCCGGTGACGGCAATCACATCATAGCGTGTATCGCTCCCAATGCCTTCTGCGGCATCGGCAGTTTCCAGGGTGACATTGCTGATACCCTGTACTTCCAGTTTCGCTGCGGCTGCCGTGGTGAAGTCAGAATAGATATCGATGCTGGTGACATGTTTTCCGAGTTTTCCCAGGCAGGCTGTCAGGTAACCACTGCCGGTGCCAATTTCCAGTATTGAATCGTCGGGCCTGATCGCCAGTGCCTGCAGCAGCCGGCCTTCAAGTTTGGGTGCCATCATGACCTGCTCATGTCCAAGCGGAATATTGGTGTCGGCAAACGCCAGTGAGCGGCAGTTTTCCGGTACAAACTGTTCCCGTGGGACGGCGTTCATTACATCCAGTACCCGTTGATCCAGCACGTCCCAGGGGCGGATTTGCTGCTCGATCATATTGAAGCGTGCCTGCTCGATTTCACTCTGGTTCATGGTGTTGCGGTACTCGCTGAGTTTTTAAGGACGCCAAGGGTACGGGGTTTACTGCTGTCTGGCAATAATCTGACCAGGGTGGACTTGGCATTTTATATATAAAACATAGGGTTATTATTGCAGATATGGATTTTTATGTTGCAAATAAAACACCCTTTGGTTAACGTGTAGGCCAGCTGGGGGTGCCCTTGACGGGCTGAGACAGTCCCTTGGAACCTGACCCGGGTCATGCCGGCGTAGGGAAGCTCATGCATCTGCCAGCCTTGTATCCATTTCTGTATCCATTTTTACGCGCGAGGGCGGCCAGATGAGTGCGATCCCGGAAGAATTTATCAAAAAAACCACGCAATTGTCGGATGACGTTACCCGGCCTTTCCCCAATTCAACGAAAATATATGTGCAGGGTTCACGTCCGGATATCCGGGTACCCATGCGACAGGTACAGCAGGCCGATACACCGGCCAGTTTCGGGGTTGAGAAGAACCCGCCAATCACTGTTTACGATACCTCCGGCCCGTATTCGGATCCGGATGCCACGATTGATCTGATGCGCGGCTTGCCTGATGTGCGTGCCGGCTGGATCAAAGAGCGGAATGATACCGAGCAGCTGGACGGGCCGAGTTCGGAATTTGGTCATCAGCGCCAGGCAGATCCGGAACTGGCGCAGCTGCGTTTTGAGCATATTCGCCACCCGCGCCGCGCAGTGAGCGGTCGCAATGTCTCGCAGATGCATTATGCAAGGCAGGGCATCATTACACCGGAAATGGAGTTTGCAGCCATTCGTGAAAACCTGCTGCTGGAACAGGTGCAGGACAGCGGTCTTCTGCAACAGCACCCGGGTAACAGTTTTGGTGCCAGCATCCCTGACCGGGTAACGCCCGAATTTGTTCGCGATGAAATTGCGCGCGGCCGCGCCATTATTCCGGCCAATATCAACCACCCGGAACTGGAACCGATGGTTATCGGCCGCAACTTCCTGGTAAAGGTGAATACCAATATCGGTAATTCGGCGGTGACCTCTTCCATTTCCGAAGAAGTTGAAAAGATGGTGTGGTCAGCACGCTGGGGCGGCGACACCCTGATGGACCTCTCTACCGGCAAGAATATCCATGAAACGCGTGAGTGGATCCTGCGTAATTCACCGGTGCCTGTCGGTACCGTGCCGATTTACCAGGCACTGGAAAAGGTGAATGGCGTCGCCGAGGACCTGACCTGGGATATCTTTCGTGACACCCTGATCGAGCAGGCTGAACAGGGCGTCGATTACTTCACCATTCATGCCGGTGTGCGGCTTGCCTGGGTGCCGATGACCGCCAGTCGTGTCACCGGTATCGTGTCACGTGGTGGTTCCATCATGGCGAAGTGGTGCCTGGCGCACCATCAGGAAAGTTTTCTGTATACCCATTTTGAAGATATATGCGAAATCATGAAGGCCTACGATGTGTCGTTTTCGCTGGGTGACGGCTTGCGTCCGGGTTCAATTTCCGATGCCAATGACGCCGCACAGTTCGCCGAGCTGGAAACGCTGGGTGAACTGACGAAAATTGCCTGGCAGCACGATGTACAGGTGATGATCGAAGGGCCCGGCCATGTGCCCATGCAGATGATCAAGGAGAACATGGAGAAGGAACTTGATGATTGTCACGAGGCGCCGTTCTACACGCTGGGCCCGCTGACCATGGATATAGCACCGGGCTACGATCACATCACTTCTGCGATTGGTGCTGCCCAGATCGGCTGGTATGGCACAGCGATGCTGTGTTACGTGACGCCCAAGGAACATCTGGGATTACCGGACAAGCACGATGTGCGTGAAGGCATTATCACCTACAAGATCGCTGCGCACGCTGCTGATCTTGCCAAGGGACACCCGGGTGCGCAGATTCGGGACAACGCCTTGTCCAAGGCGCGTTTCGAGTTCCGTTGGGAAGACCAGTTTAACCTTGGTCTTGATCCGGAGAAGGCACGTGAATTTCATGACGCGACCTTACCCAAGGATTCTGCCAAGGTGGCACACTTCTGTTCCATGTGCGGGCCGAAATTCTGTTCCATGAAGATCAGCCAGGACGTACGCGATTATGCTGCCAGCCAGGGTATTGGCGATATCGGCATCGCCGTCGAAAAGGGTATGGCCGAGAAGTCAGACCAGTTTAAACAGTCCGGTTCGGAGATCTACCAGAAGGCCTGATAATGTGCGGTGGATGGCTTATGATTCTCGGTGTTGATGTATGGGTATTCTTCTCCCCCATTAAAAAGTGAATCCCTTCTCCTTCAGGGAGAAGGCCAGGAGGCGGGGATAAAATCAGGGCGTTTTTGCTTGTGTATTTATCCCCGTCCCCTCGCTTCGCTTTCCCCAACCCTCCCCGGGGGGGGGCAGGGAGTTAATCGGCAGAATAGCCAGTCAAACAAGCATCCGTAAAAATGGGGTATGAGAATGAGTGTTGATAGTGCAAAACAGGTCAACGGCGAAACCAGCGCCGTTTGGGAAAACCACGTAACTGTTCCGGATACCCCGGCAGGCTTTACCGTCAGGACAACCTGTCCCGGTAATGCCGAGGGCGTTGAGGTCATGCTGGAGCGCTGGCAGGCCGGTTCTGAAGAGCCGCCACACTCACATCCGGGGGATGACATGACGGTTGTCATTGAAGGTAAAATGATCATCCGGTTTTTCAACAAGTCTGACGACGGTCTGGTTCCTGATGGCGAGCAGATTACCCTGAACCAGGGCGATACCGGCTATATCAAGGCGGGACGCATTCACGATGCCAAATACGTGGAGACCTGCAAGCTGGTTTATGTGCATGACAGGGCCTTTGGGTTTGTTGCCGAGGGCTAGCGCCAAAGTGTAGGGGTTTTCAGTTCTGCCGCAGGAGTGTGGCGTGAACTGCCAGGCAGTTTTACCCTCCCCCTGCAACAGCCAGGGGTGAGCGTTTATCAAACGTAGCTAAGGATTGTGTCCATGATTGAGTCCAGGAGTAACTTCAGCCGGCGTATTCTGATACGGCTGATTGTCCTCGGGGCGGTGGTTGCCGTTGCCCTGCTGGCAAATTACCAGTTTATCAACGAGCTTTATCTCAAAAACCAGCAGACACCGGTTGGTATGTTTGTTAACGGTGCCATCCTGCTGGTGTTTTTGCTCGGTCTGGTGAAGGTTGTCACCAGCCTGTCGTATTACATGCAGGAGGAAGTGGCGCTGGCAAGATTTATACGCCAGTTCGCCAGCGATCCGGAGAAGCTGATGAAAGGCATCAGCCCGAAATCGGTCATCGCACGGCGGCATGCCACCATTCAGAAACTCAGCGAACAACACGCACGTATCAATCACAGTGCACTGGCCGCTACGCTGCAGGCTGATGAAAGTGCGCGCATCAGTTTCACCCGTTACGTCAGTAACATCCTGATTCTGACCGGTGTTTTCGGCACTATTGTGTCCCTGTCGGTAGCACTGGTAGGCGCCTCGAACCTGCTGGATAGCGCGCAGGACAGTGGTTCCATGGGGCTGGTTATCCACGGTATGTCGACAGCGCTATCGACCACCATTACCGCGATTCTGTGCTACCTGTTCTACGGTTACTTCTACCTCAAGCTGAGCGATGCGCAGACGCATTTTCTCAGCGGCGTGGAAGAGGTGACCACGGTATACCTGTTACCCGAATATTCACATGACAGCGAAAGCATGCTGCACGAGGTGTCGGGACTGATTCACGGCCTGCGCAAGGCGGCAGAGGGCATGCGCGTCATTCAGCAGGAATATGCAGAGGCGGGTTCACGCCTGAACAGCGTGGCTGCAGAACTGGGACAGCAAATGCGCGGTATATCCACCAGCATTGATGGTATCAAGAGCTTGTTGCGACAGGGCTTCCGCCTGCCGGGCAACGGCGACTGACAATGAACGAGAGCTTTATTGATCTGCGAGGCAGTGCCGATGCCGGTAATGGCAGTGATACGTTCTGGCCGTCGTTTACCGACATCATGATGGTGATCGTGATGATCTTCATGATGGCAAGCACCGTACTGGTGTTGCGTAACTGGGACCTGGTGCAGGAGCTGCGTGCCACCATCCTGGCGGAGCGCCAGGCGGAAGAGCTGGCGCGTTCCATGACCGAGACCAGTGCCACGCTGGAGGAACAGCTGGCGCAGACACAACATGTAAACTCGGAGCTTCGCATGCAGTTGCTGCGCGCTGCCGAAAACCGGCAGTCGTTACAGCAGCAGTTGTCTGCACGGGACCAGCAGCTGCTGTCACTCACGCAGCAGCAACAGCAACTGGCAGACAGCCTGCAGGCGTTGCGGCGTGACGAACAGCTCACTGCTGCTCAACTGGCCCGGC
>Ga0316189_10006014_pt1 | contig 11612 bp, 4 predicted proteins | sample LowCovwburrow_MG_FD_204930 | JGI IMG/M metagenome (GOLD analysis project Ga0316189, IMG submission 204930) | Coastal sediment microbial communities from Maine, United States - Lowes Cove worm burrow | ecosystem: Environmental > Aquatic > Marine > Coastal > Sediment | place: USA: Maine... | reverse complement strand
GATATTCAAGACCAGATAAGGGGGAGTTATACCAGCCTTTTGATATTTTGCCTGAGGCCACGGCGAATTTCAGGGATAAGGTGATCATTTTTGCGGACGGACAATCCAAGCAAATCCCCATAACGGTTAAGGCAAACAAGGATAATGTAAAAGGAGAGCTTGTGTTCTGTTATTCCAACGAATGGAAAGTAGATCAAGAGACCAAACCCTTTGAGATTGCCAACAAAGGGGATGAACAAGTATTGTATTTTGAATTGACACCACCAGCAATCGAAAACGAAAGTTTTATTTCTCCAATTATAAAGATCAACGGAAAAATGATTACAAAGGAATTGGTCACTATTGCCTATGACCATGTACCTACCCAGAATATACTGCTCCCTTCAGAAGCGAAAGTAGTTCGATTGAACATTCAGAAAGTAGGCCAGCACATTGGATATATTGTTGGTGCCGGCGATGAAGTACCGGAAAGCTTGGAACAGATAGGATATCAAGTACATGCGATTGATCCAAACACCATTAATTCAGAATCCTTGCATAAATATGATGCTATTGTGGTGGGTATCCGAGCCTATAATGTTGTTAAGGAATTGAAGTTCAAACAAAAGTACCTGTTTGAGTATGTAGAGGCAGGTGGTAATTTAGTGGTGCAATACAATACCGCCGGGAGATGGGATAAACAATTCCAAAATCTGGCGCCCTACCCATTAAAACTTTCTAGAGATCGGGTCACCGATGAGAATTCCAATGTAGAGATCATCGCTAAAGACCATGAATTGGTCAACTTTCCGAATAAGATCAATGCATCCGATTTTAATGGTTGGGTACAAGAGCGTGGGTTATATTTTCCAAATGAATGGGACAGTAATTTCACTCCTATTCTTTCAATGAATGATGAGGGAGAAAATGCAACATCCGGGAGTCTTTTGGTTGCACCTTATGGAAAGGGTAATTATATCTATACTGGGCTTAGTTTTTTTAGGGAACTACCGGCCGGAGTCTCGGGAGCGTATAAGATTTTTGCCAACATGCTCTCTATTGGGAAAGAGAATGTAGAAAATAAGACTGATATAAAAGGCTAATCATGGGGGGACGAATTAATTGGAAAAGGGAATATACATTAGTGTTGATTCTCAACATTATTTACATATTGCTTTTTGGTTATATAATGGCGGCATTTACTTGATATGGAAGCATTAGACTGGATTATACTTTCGACTACGCTGCTATTTATTGTTGGCTATGGTGTATGGAAGACAAAAGGCAGTAAGGATATAGATGACTATGTCCGAGGTAGTAACCAATCAAAATGGGGAACCATTGGTTTGTCGGTAATGGCCACCCAGGCGAGTGCAATCACATTTTTATCCACTCCAGGGCAAGCCTTTCATGACGGTATGGGCTTCGTACAGTTCTATTTCGGTTTACCTATTGCCATGGTGATTATTTGTTTGGTATTCGTTCCTATTTACCATAGTCTCAAGGTATATACCGCTTATGAATTTTTAGAGAATAGGTTCGATTTAAAAACGCGGTCCTTGGCGGCTGTACTTTTCTTGATTCAGCGTGGCTTGGCCGCTGGAATTACAATTTTCGCGCCATCGATTATTTTATCGGCCGTTCTGGGTTGGGATTTAAGAACCTTGAATATCATAATTGGAACCTTGGTTATTATTTATACCGTATCCGGGGGAACAAAAGCGGTTAGTGTAACCCAAAAACAGCAGATGTTCATCATGATGACGGGGATGTTCATAACCTTCTTTTTTATTATCGGATACCTTCCAGAGGACATAGGATTAAGCAAGGCCTTGAAAATTGCCGGTGCCAGTAACAAGCTTGAAATTTTGGACTTTAGTTTTAATACCACTAGTAGATATACCTTTTGGAGCGGTATTACTGGTGGACTCTTTTTGTTTTTAGCATATTTTGGAACGGATCAGAGTCAGGTCCAGCGTTATCTTTCAGGTAAATCGGTCAGGGAAAGTCAATTGGGATTGGTCTTTAATGGTATATTCAAGATTCCCATGCAATTTTTTATTCTTTTGGTCGGGGTAATGGTATTTGTATTTTACCAATATAATCCGTCACCACTTAACTTCAATCCTGCGGCCACTAAAGGAGTCTTGGCCTCTGAATTTGCGGATGATTACAAATTACTTCAGGAAAGACAAATAGCCTTGGAAACGGAAAAGACCATCGCACAGAATAAATTTTCGACCGCCTTGGAACTTAAGGAATACTCCACGATTGCAGCCGCTAAGATGGAGATCATAAGTATTAATAAAAAAGATAGCACCAATAGGGCCACTGCAAAGGCGCTCATTAAGGAGGCCGATAGTTCAATTGAGACCAACGACAAGGACTATGTGTTTATCCATTTTATACTCAACAATTTACCCAAAGGTCTCATTGGTCTTTTGATAGCCGTGATATTGTCCGCTGCAATGTCCTCAACAGCCTCTGAATTAAATGCCTTGGGAACCATTACGGCTTTGGATCTATACAAACGCAATAGAAAAGAGCCGATGCCAGAGAAGCATTATGTGAACGCCTCGAAGTGGTTTACCTTGTTATGGGGAATCATAGCGATCTTGATTGCATGTATCGCCAATCTTTTTGATAACCTTATCCAATTGGTGAATATTATCGGTAGCATATTCTATGGTAATGTTCTAGGGATATTCCTTCTTGCGTTTTTCTTTAAATTCATTAAGGGGAACGCCGTGTTTTTTGCAGCCCTGTTAACCCAAGTTATCATATGTATCATTTATTATTACCTAATTCATATATATCCTTCCGGGCAAGAAAAATTGGGGTATCTATGGTTGAACTTTATTGGTTCGACATTAGTGATCGCCATAGCGTATGCTTTTGAAGGATTTGATAGATTGTTAAAAAAGCCTCCTGTGAACATGGAAATTTAATTTCTTATACCTTATATATATAGTAGCTGTAAAAAATTGAGGTGAATCGATAAGTTCATGAACTTCATGTTCAGATGGAACAGAAATCATAGGACAATCTTAATTTACATTAAAAGATATCAGCAATATTGACAAAGCCATCAAAATAGGATTACCTTAAAAATAAAAAGAGCAAATGTTCAAATAGTATAGTTTTGTAGGAAATACATGTCTTATCGATCTAAAATCGTTATGTTTAGATATTAATTATTCAATAGCTTTACCTTAAAATTCAAATATTACCTTGATAACAAATGGAAACCAAAAAATACACAATTAAAGATGTAGCCAAGTTGGCAGGTGTTTCTAAAGGAACAGTAGATCGTGTTTTGCATAAACGGGGTAAGGTTTCGGAAAAGGCATTGAAAAAAGTGAACAAGGTTCTTAAGGAGCTCGAATTCGAACCGAATCCGATTGCCAGAAATTTAAAGAATAATAAAATATATAGAATTTGTGTATTGTTGCCAGATTCCAATATTGACCCCTATTGGATCCCCGCAAGGAATGGGATCAAATCCGCTACCAAAGAATTTAAACCATTTGGGGTTCTGGTGGATGAATATCTCTACCATCCCCGTGAGAAAGATTCATTCATGGAAATTGCCAAGGAGGCAATAGATTCCAAACCGGATGTCATGTTAATGGCACCCTTGTTCCATAATGAATCCATCATGATCTATAAAGTGTGCCAGGAACATAATATTCTGATGGCATTGTTCAATAATTATATCGATTCAATTGATGGAGAATTGTTCATAGGGCAGGATTTGGTACAATGTGGAAGGATCGGGGCCAATCTTATTCATAAAATGGTGGGAGGGAAATCTAAAATAGCCATTGTACATATTAATAAGGAACCTCACATGCAATTGAAGGAGAATGGGTTTAAAAACTATTTTTCAGAACATTCGAATATTGAACATGAATTGATCACACAATGTTTTAATACAGGAACCCAAACGGATTTTGAAGATGAGCTCCCTAGATTATTGGATACGCATAAAGATATAAAGGCCATTTTTGTGACAAATTCAAAAGCGCACCGTCTAGTAGAGGAATTGGATAAGCTTAATTTTGAATGTACCGTAGTAGGTTTTGACCTTTTAGAAAAGAATATTGAATATTTGAAGGCCGGTAAAATTGATTTTCTTCTGCATCAAAAGCCCAAGAGGCAGGCCTACCTAGGGGTTGGATACCTGGCCGAATACTTTTTATTCGGCAAAAGTATTCCTTCGCAAAAATTATTGCCTATTGATATCATTACTTCTGAAAATGTGAAATACCACGTCAAATAAGGTTTTTCACCAAGCAAAACATATGATTTTGATTAGCTAAATTCCTTATTTTTCAATGGTTTTAGCTTATCCATTACCTAGGATAACCTCAATTTAGAGTTATTTTAAATTGATATTTTATGACTGTGCTCGAGCACATTTTATGAACATTTAATTGGTGTATTAAAAAAATAGTTTAAATTCACATTAAATTAAGAATAAATTTAACATACTTATATTGGTACTTTGTATTAATTTTAAGAGTATTTTAGGGATTCTTTTTAAAAACTAACAACTCAAAAAAGTAATTTATGACAAGAAAACACTCCCATTTCTAAAACCGTCGCGACTGGATATTATTCCTGTTGCCGACGTTAAATAAAGGATCGGCAATCAAGTGACACCCCTTTAAAACTGAAATAAAAGCAATGATTGAATCCGACTTTCACAGTCGTTAAGCTTTCGACAATAGTTATTGGTCGATTCTTTCCAATCATTTTGATTTTTTATTTCCTAATTGAATCATCTAAATAAAAACTAAAACTACTAGTATGAAAAGAAAAGTTCATTACTTTTTAACATTTTTGGCGCTTCTCTGCATTCAGGGGATAATTGCCCAGACTAAAACAGTATCAGGTACGGTTACCGATGCTTCAGACAATTCTCCGCTTCCTGGAGTGAATGTCTTGGTGCAGGGAACGACTACTGGTGCTCAGACCGATTTCGATGGAAATTATTCCATCCAAGCCTCCGAAGGAGACGTATTACTCTTTTCATATTTAGGTATGAAAAGTCAAAGTGCCACAGTAGGCTCTTCTAATTCCTTGAATATGTCAATGGAAGAGGATGCCAGCCAACTTGATGAAGTCGTTGTGACTGCATTGGGTATTAAACGTAAGGAAAAAACATTGACCTACGCACAGCAGACTGTTGGAGGTGAAGAATTGACCAATACAAGGGATGTCAATTTCATCAACAGTATTTCGGGTAAGGCCGCTGGTGTTGAGATCAGGAAATCAAGTTCCGGTCCAGGTGGTTCAACAAAAATTCAAATACGTGGTAGCAAGTCACTTAGTGGTGATAGCCAACCATTATTTGTGATTGATGGTATCCCGATGGTTAACAATCGAGGTAATCAACCCGGATTATGGGATGGTGTTGATCAAGGTGATGGTCTATCTCAATTGAACCCTGACGATATTGAAAGTATGAGTATACTTAAAGGTGCGAACGCGGCCATCCTATATGGTAGCCAAGGTGCCAACGGTGTTGTGATCATTACTACCAAGAGTGGTAAGGAAGGCAGTGCGACCGTTCAGGTTAACACAGGTATAACTTTTGAAAGTATCATTGAAACTCCAGAACTTCAATTTAGGTATGGTAGTGAAGGTGGTACCAAGGAAAGTTGGTCATATACAAGTGGAAATTACGATAGTGATTATGTAGAGGATTTCTTTGAAACGGGAGTTAACTATTTCAACTCTGTTTCCGTAAGTGGTGGTAATGAGAAAACACAGGCTTATTTCTCATACGCCAATACAACCTCCTCAGGGGTTACACCTCTTAATGATTATGGTAAGAATAACTTGACCTTTAAGCAGTCTACCAAACTGTTCAACGACAAGGTTAAGGTAACGTCAAACATTATATTGGCACAGGAAAAAAGTGATAACAGAAACCGTGCAGGGTATTACAACAACCCTTTAACTGGACTGTATTGGTTCCCAAGAGATCGTGATTTCCAAGATTTTAAAACCAATTATAGCACATTTAACGCCGCAAGGAATGTCAATGAAATGAATTGGTTCATTGCAGATCACTTGCAGTCCAACCCATTTTGGTTGATCAATGAAGAATCCCAAGAGGATAAGACCAACAGGGTAATCGGTAGTTTAAATATCGAATACGATATTGCAGAAGCGTTAAAATTGCAATTACGTGGTAACTATGATTATTCTGTAAAGGAATTTAACAACAAACGTGCTGCTGGAGGTAATACAACTACTGTTCCTTCCAATGGTCGTTGGATCTACCAGAAGTATGATGACACCAGTGTTTACCTTGATGCCATCTTAAGCTATAACAAAAATTTCGGTGATTTTACATTAAGTGCCCTTGCTGGGGGAACTTATCAGAAAACAACATTTGGTAATGGTGTAGCCGTAGATACCGGTGGTAGTGCTGATGGATTGCAATATGCAAACGAATTCTTTTTCCAAAACCTCTTGCCTGTCGTTCAGGTTCGATCAACCCTAAGTAGTAGGATTGAGAAGCAATCATTGTTCGCCAATGCGGAGTTTGGATATAAGGAAATGTTATTCTTGGATGTTGCGGGAAGAAATGACTGGGCCTCTACCCTGGCCTTAACAGGAAATGATTCTTATTTCTATCCTTCTTTCGGATTGACCGCAATATTGACTGAAATGTTTGATTTTCCAGAAGCAATCAGTTTTGCGAAATTAAGGGGGTCGTTTGCCAGTGTTGGTAACGAGGTACCATATAATACGATTTTCCCACGCCATACGATAAATTCGGATGGTTCGGTAAACTTCAATACGACAAAACCTTTTACCGATGCTGAACCGGAAATCATCAAGACGACTGAATTTGGTATTGACTGGAGGTTCTTTAACAATCGTTTGGGTCTTGATTTTACCTATTATAATATTAATAGCCAGGATCAGTTCATTCGTATTAATGCCCCATTCGAAGATTTTACAAATTTCTTTGTAAATGCAGGTGAGATTACCAATAAAGGGATTGAGATTACCTTATCAGGTAAGCCAATAGTTACTGAAGACCTTACATGGTCAACCGCATTTAACTTTTCTAAGAATACCAATGAAATTGTAGAATTGCATCCTGATGTTCAGAGTATAGGACAGGGTGGTGCTGAAGGTATTAATGTTAGATTGGTTGAAGGTGGATCTATTAGTGACATCTATGCCTTCAAATTCCTAAGGGATGATGCAGGAAGAATTATGTTGGATGATACAAGCGGAAGACCATTACGTACTTCAGAAAGAGTGCTTATTGGTAACGCCGAGCCTGATTATATCTTAGGATGGAGCAATACGGTTAACTATAAGGATTGGGGCTTGAATGTTCAAATCAATGGTAAGTTTGGTGGGTATGTAGCCAGTCAGACGGAAGCATTATTGGATGGATACGGTGTTTCTGAAAGATCTGCCGTCGCTAGGGATAGAGGTTTTGAAATTATCAATGGTGTACAAAATGGGCAACCAGTTACACAGATTGATCCTTTTGATTACTATGATGCCATAGGAGGTAGAAATGGTATCGATGAGCCGCATATTTATGACCGTACAAGTATTCGTTTGGCACAGTTGGCTTTATCGTACAATATCAATGTTGGTCAATTGGATTGGCTTAAAAATGCATCAATTTCCTTCATTGGAAACAACTTGTTCTTTTTCCATAAAGATGCACCCTTTGATCCAGAAATACAGCAAGCAACAGGTAGGAACAATCCTGGTATCGATAGTTTCAACCTACCGTCAACAAGGACTTATGGTCTAAACTTAAGTTTAACGTTTTAAAAAAAAAGCATGAAAAAAATAACATTTTTATTTATCATAGTACTGATGCTGGGCAACAATGCCTGTACGGATGATTTCGTAGAAATAAACGAAAGTCCGTATCAAGTGAACGACGAATCGTTACAGCAGGATTTTAACAATGTAGGGGCATTTTATCCTCCTATGTTAAAAAACCTGTTCGGACACCAGATTGAACATAACCTGTCCCATGATTCTTGGGTAAGGCATTTGGCTACCCCTACTCCTTTTGTGGGTGGTATAAACAATACAACCTACTATATCAGATGGAATACCTACTGGAATAGGATTTATGGAAGTATTATGTCTCCTGCTACACAGGTTACCAAAGTAGCGATCGCTGAGGATTACCCTGTTTTTGTAGAATGGGCCAAATTGATCAAGCTATTGGGTATGTCAAGGCTTACTGCCTATCATGGACCTGTTATCTATACCAAGTTTGGTGAAGAACCGGCTAAGTATGATTCCGAACCCGTACTTTATAATGCATTCTTTACACAGTTGGATGAAATCCATGCCGTTTTTAGTGCCAATAAGGATTATACCGGTTTGGGCAAGTTCGATGCCAGTTATGGCGGTGATATGTCTGCTTGGTTGAAATTAGTGAATAGCATGCGACTACGGTTGGCCATACGTTTATCAAAGGTTGATCCTGCGTTGGCTCAAACTCAAGGAGAAAAAGCCATGAGTGATCCAGAAGGATTAATTGATACCAACGGAGATAATTTTATGGTTAACCTATACGGAGCAGTCTTCCCTCCTGTGACAATTAGTTTTGGATGGGGTGATACCCGAATGAGTGCTAGTATGGAATCTGTATTGATCGGATACGATGATCCTAGAATCGCAAAATTCTTCGATCCTATAACTGAAAATGATCTAGGTCAATTACCAGATGTTTCGGATCACCCAACCTATCCTTATAAAGGGATAAGGAATGGTGCGGAATTGGTTGCAAAAGGAGATAGATTATTCTATTCCAATATTAGTTCTGATTTTAAAACTGTTGAGGAAAGAAGGTTCTTTACAGCTGCTGAAGTTAAATTCCTTAAGGCAGAAGCTGCTTTAAGAGGTTGGGCCGGTACAGGTGGAACCGCTTGGGAACTTTATGAAGCTGGTGTAAACGACTCTTTCGAAGATTGGGGTGCTGGTGGAGCTGCCACTTATTTGGCAAATGATACCGGATTACCTATTGATTATACTGATCCTGCGGCAGTAGGTGACATCAATTCTTTCGTTAATCGTATCAACTCAACGGTTGCATGGAATGATGCAGGAACGAATGAGGAGAAATTAGAGAAGATCATAACACAAAAATGGATCAATGGATATACCAATTCAATCGAACCATGGGTTGATCACCGTAGAACCGGTTATCCTTTATTACCATTCAACTACAAGAATGATAGTAATGCCGATTGGGGAGTTATTCCTGCAGATGAGTTCTTAAAAAGACAAGTATTCCTTACTAGTCAGCGTGAGAACAATTCCGCTTCTGTAGCTGAAGCAACAGGTTTCTTAGGAGGTCCTGATGAAATTGGCACTAGATTATGGTGGGATACTGGCGGATCTAACTTCTAATAGTAATTCATAATTTTTAAAAAGAGTTGTTTTATTTCATAAAACAACTCTTTTTTTTTATCCCTTTATATAAAACTGGGGTAGCACTTCATTTCATTGATGAAAGACTGGGGAACAACTGCATTTCTTAGTATATTTAATAGCTATAAAAAATCGAAGATGAACAAAATGTTAAGGCATGTGTTTACTGGTATATGCACAGTGGTTTTAATTCTTTCCTGCCAAACCGAGAATAAAGAAATTGACAGTCCAAAAACACTTTTTGTACCTGTACCCACCTCCTCATCGGGTTTAGCCTTTCAAAATTCCGTAAAACAGACGCGAGAGAATAACCATATGATAAATTCCGCCTTTATTTCTGGTGGAGGCGTTGCGATTGGGGATATCAATCAAGATGGACTACAGGATCTCTTTTTTACGGGGAATCAAGTTCGGGATCGCCTTTATTTAAATAAAGGGAATCTAAAATTTGAAGATATTTCGGACCAGGCAAAAATAAGCAATGACACAAACTGGTCTACTGGGGTGACCATGGTGGATATCGACAATGATGGTGATCAGGATATATACGTATGTAGGTTCACCTATCTTGAAAATGATAAAAGTCCCAACCAATTGTACATCAACAATGGTGATCTAACCTTTACCGAAAAGGCAGCTGAATTCGGTCTTGCGGACAAAGGTTTTTCCATTCACGCTACATTTTTTGATTTTGACAATGATGGATTATTGGATGTATATGTAGTGAACCAACCTCCTAGCATCCCAAATATTGGAAATAAACTCAGTTATTCGCAGTTTTCCGATATTCTATTTAGTGATCGTTTATATCGCAATATGGGAAATGGCCAATTTGAGGACTATACCGAAAAGGCCAATGTTCGAAATTTTGGATTTGGTCTATCGGCAACCACGGGAGATTTCAATAATGATGGATGGCAGGATATGTATGTTACCAACGATTTTGATGTTCCAGACCATATGTATATCAATCAAAAGGACGGCACATTCAAAGACAACCTAAAAAATGCCACAAAACATATCTCTAATTTTAGCATGGGGAGCGACATTGCAGATTACGATAATGACGGCAATGTAGATGTAATGGTGGTAGATATGATGGCAGAAGATCATAAGAGAATCAAGACCAATATGGGCAGTATGGCCCCAGAACAGTTTTGGGACATTGTAAATAAAGGTGGGCACTACCAGTATATGTTCAATACCCTTCAAAGAAACAATGGCAATGGTTCCTTTAGTGAACTTGGGCAATTGGCCGGTGTTACAAGTACCGATTGGAGTTGGGCACCGCTTTTCGCAGATTTTGACAATGATGGTCATAAAGATCTATTTATTACCAATGGCGTCGTAAGCAATAATCGGAATAGCGATCTTACCTCAAAATATGATCAAAAATTGGATAGTATCCGAAGTGTAGCCCAAAGCAGGGGAATCAACCCTAATTCAATGATCGATGTAATGGACTTTGTCAATCTTGCCCCAATCGATAAATTGGCCAATTACATCTACAAAAATAATGGAGACCATACGTTTACTAACAAAATCAAGGAATGGGGCATGGATACCCCTACCCTTTCCAATGGAGCTGCCTATGCAGATCTGGACCTTGATGGCGATTTGGACTTGGTCATCAACAACATTGATCAACAGGTACTTCTTTATAAAAATGAAACCGTAGATACCCAAATTGGGAATTTTATCCGATTTGATATCCAAGCAAACGGACAAGCCATCAACGGTACAAAAATAAGCTTATATGCGGATGGCAATATCTGGCAGGTCAATCAAATCACCAATGCTAGAGGCTATATGTCAAAAAGCGAGGACATCGTTCATTTTGGAATAGGTACCCTCAAAACCATCGAACAGGTTAAAATACAATGGTCGAATGGTTCGGAAACAGTTCTTAATAATCTAACCTCCAATACTTTACATGAAATTTCCCCAGCTGCACAAAATGGTGAAATCGCTGCGATTGCAACCGATAAAGAACAATTGTTCAAGGACATTGTTGAAACATTGAAATTAAACGGGGTAGAACATAAAGAGAATACCTACGATGATTATGAATGGGAAATTCTATTGCCCCATAAAATGTCGCAATTTGGTCCCACGATTGCCGTTGGTGATGTCAATGGAGATCAAAGAGAAGATTTCTATTTAGGTGGTTCCGCAGGAAATCCGGGTAGAAT
>Ga0316189_10006013_pt1 | contig 11613 bp, 4 predicted proteins | sample LowCovwburrow_MG_FD_204930 | JGI IMG/M metagenome (GOLD analysis project Ga0316189, IMG submission 204930) | Coastal sediment microbial communities from Maine, United States - Lowes Cove worm burrow | ecosystem: Environmental > Aquatic > Marine > Coastal > Sediment | place: USA: Maine... | reverse complement strand
TTCGTCTTCCAGCGTCTGTCGCAGCGCACGTTGGGCCTTGGCGGCGGCCCGCTCGAGTTCACCGCTGTCCACCCCGAGGTTCTGCAGTCCGCGGCGCAGGGTTCCCTCCAGGTGGTCAATGCGCGCTGGTGACCAGTTGCCGATTCCTTCCCGGGCAATCCTTTCCAGGTGGCGATGGACCAGCGTGCCGACGTGTCGTGCGGTGTCACCGGCCCAGGCGAATTCGATCCGGGGTGCGGGTTCTGGTTCACCACTGGGACTGTCGCCGGGCGACCAGTCTTCGTCGGTCTCCGGTTGCCAGTCTGCAGGCAGCCGGCTCAGCTGGGCAAACGAGACAATGGCTTCATCCGCAGCCGTCGTCGGGGGGGCGCTCAGTTGCGCGAAATCGCCCTCGACCACCGGCCAGAGTTTTTCCAGCAGCGAGGCCGCCAGCGGTTTGTTGGCAGTGCCCTTGGCATTGAAGCCGATATGGCCGAGCAGGTGCAGGCGTCGCTTGGCACGGGTCGCCGCGACGTACAGCAGGCGAGAGGTCTCGAGCCGGTTCTTGTCCTTGTTCAGCTCACGCAGATAATCGGAGATCGGCTCGGCCTGCTGTTGGGCGGCCCGGATCGGCGCGATGAGCAGCTGGGTCCGCCCGTCGGAGCCGGTGCGTTCGAGCCAGTACAGCAGCTCGCTGCTGTCGGACGCGGGTTTACGTCCGAGCCCGGGCAATATCACGGTATCGAATTCCAGGCCCTTGGACTTGTGCATGGTCATCAGCTGGACGCGGCCATCGGCGCTGCTGTCGGGTGCGGCATACAGTTTCTCCAGGGCGGTCTGCAGGCGGGCGAAATCCAGCAGTCCGGCTGCCTGCTCGTGTTGGTCCAGCAGACGCAGATAGGCCTGTGCATCGTTGTCCCCATTGCTGCCGGCAATGGCCCGGCCACCGAGCATCAACCAGATACTTTCGACCCATTGGCGCAGTGGCCGCCGGCCGCGCGCCGGCAATTGGGTGTCGACGATCCGTAACAGCCGTTCGATACGCCGGCGACCGTCTTTGCTCAGGCCTGCGCGCAACTTTGGGTCGCGCAGTCGTGCGGCGATGCAACGCGGGCTGGGTTCGGCGACGAGCAGCAGGTCCTCCAGGGAGAGCCCCAGCCAGGGCGCGCGCAGTACCACCAGCCAGGCCAGGCGGTCAGCGGGATGCAGCAGGGCGCGGGTGAGGGCGTGCAGGTCCTGCACCACGGGGCGCAGCGCCAGCGGATCGACGTCCACCGCCTGGAACGCGATCCCGGCAGAGCCGAGCGCCAGCGCGATGTGGCGCAGATGGCTGCGTGCCCGCGCCAGCACCGCGACCTGGCCGGTCTCTGTCTCGACCAGCGCCTCCTGCACCAGCTTCGTAACCCGGAGCGCCTCGGCCTGCGTGTCGGCGCCGGCAAACGGGTGTACCCTGGCTGCCGCATTATCCTGTGACCGGTCGTGTGCGGTGGCGGCCGAGTAGGGCACCGCGCCGCGTCCGGCATCGGCCCGTGCAGGAAACACCGTCGCAAAGCTGGTGTTGACCCAGTCCACGATGCCGCTGCTTGAGCGGAAATTCACGCTCAGCGTGAGGGGTGTCAGATCGAGTCCGCCGATCCCGCGGTCGCGTGCGGCCAGGTAGAGGCCGACCTCAGCCTCACGGAATCGGTAGATCGACTGCATGGGGTCTCCGACCGCGAACAGGGTGCGGCCATCTCCCTGCTGCCAGCCTGCAGTCAGTGTGGCAAGCAGACCGTACTGGCTGCTGGAGGTATCCTGGAACTCGTCCACCAGCAGGTGCTGCAGGCGGTAGTCGAGAGTCAGCGCGAGATCGGTGGGCTCGTCGGGACTGCCCAGCGCCTGGCGCGCGCGCATCTGCATCTCGGAGAAGTCCACTTCGCCGCTGTCCTGGAATACCAGCCGGAGTTCTGCAGCGGCGTGCAGCAATACGCGGAACAGACTGGACAGCACGGATCGCTGTTGCTCATCGAGTCCCCGGTGCGGCAAAAGGCGCAGACCTGTCCACAGTTCGATGATCTCGGTCTGGTCGGCGATCTCTGAGCACAATTGCTTTATCGCCTGCTTGGCCTCGCCCCTTTGCGCCTTGAGTTCGGCGGTGATGCCTTTCTCACTGGGTGCCGGAAATCCGATGTCGGCAGTCCATGACCTGCGCAGTCCACCGCCCTTGGTCAGCAGCAGCTGGGCCAGCCCCAGCCAGTCCTGCAGGTCTTCCCAACCGGTGCCGGGCGGCCGGTCGCGGTGCAGCCACACGGTCAGGTCGACCGGTGCCGTGGCCGAAAGATCAGCGGCACAAAGATTGGCCGCCGCGTGTTGCGCCATGACCATCAGCCGGTGCAGCCAGTCGGGGCGGCAGGCCTGCAGCAGGCGCTGCAGATGATCGGTCACCGCATCCTCGAGTGCCTCGTCTATGTCATCGCCATGTGGCGACGACAGGGCATGCCCAATCCATTGGTCGCGTCGGGCGAGCATGTTGCACAGCAGACCCTCGAGCTGTCCCTGACGGTTGTCCATGTGCACAAGCAGGGTCTCGATGTCGGGACCCAGACTCGGGTCTTCGAGCATGCGCAGGGTCGCACGGGCAGCTTCCTGGTAATAGGGCTCGGGTTTGTCAGTGGTCGCGGGTGGGGCGCCGAGTTCGCTCAACAGGGGCATCTGTCGCGATAGCGCATGGCTGAGGCTGTCGAAGGTCTGGATTCGCAGTCGGTTCGGGTTGCGTTTCAACTGCCAGTCCTGCTGCGCATCCTGGTTGAGTGCGGCGCGCGCCAGGTTCCAGGTCAGCAGCCGGTGCGGCGCTTCCGGCTCAGATGCCGCGGCGCTGTCGAGTGCGGCGAGAATACGGTTGCGCATCTCGGCGGCGGCCTTGCGGGTGAAGGTGATCGCGTGGATCTCTTCGGGATGTGCCACCTCCGCCAGCAGACGCAGATAGCGCTGGGTCAGCAGTTCGGTCTTGCCGGACCCGGCGGGCGCCTGGACGATGAAGGACCCGGTGATATCCAGTGCAAGCTGGCGTTGCCCGGCATCGGCGACGGCTGACTCAGGCACCGTTGTCCTCCTTGATCATCTCCTGCACCCGGCACAGTGCGCCGAGCGCGCAGTATCGGCAGGCCTGTTCCGACGGGGTCGGGTCTGAGCGTCCGCGTCGAATTTCATCGGCCAGGTCGCCCAGCGCCTGCTGCCACTGCGTCAGCAGGCCGGGCCAGTCGATCTCGTCGCGCTGGTTCTTCGGTGTGTCCACCCCAGGCGCGAAATTCTCGGTCGCGCTGAGACCGACAAAAGTGCAGCCGGGCTTGTCGCTACGCACCCGTGCCAGCAGGGCGGTGTTTACTTCGGTGCCACCGTGCAGGCAATACAAAGGCAGTTGCGGTTCGGTCAGGCGCTCGTCGAACCAGCCGTCGTTACTGATGAGGCGGCCGGTCTTGTAGTCGATGACCGCGAGGCTGCCGTCGGCCAGCCGGTCTACGCGATCTGCCCGCGTACTCAGGCGCAGACCCCTGAGTTCGATCGCCTGATCCTGCTCCAGTGCCTGTACGCTGAAAGGCTGGGTGCGTTCGCGTTCGAGTTCCAGCCAGTCGATGATCAGGCGGGTCAGGCGTTTGGCCTCGAGTTCGCGGAATCGTGGCGTGAAGAGATCCGGCCTGCGCCGCCCTATATCGTCCAGGGTGGCAACGGCCAGCGGCCCGACTTTGGCCTGCAGGGCCGCGGTGTCATATTGTGCCAGGGTCTCTGAATCCTTCAGGGTTTGCCAGACACGTTGCAACAACTCGTGGATCAGGGTGCCGATCAGCGCCCCGTCGGGTGCGAAGCTGGGTTCTTCGAGAGGCCTGGCTCGCAGACGGAAGCGTGCGATCGCCGAGAACGGGCAGTTCGCCTGGGCGGCCAGCAGTGCCGCGCCGCCGCGCAGCTCGATCGGTGTGCCGCCGCTGTGCGCGTCCGGCAGGGGTTCAAGCCTGTCCAGAGAAGCGCAGGCATTGCGTATGTCCGTCGCGGACGGCGGGACCAGTTCCTCTACGGCGATCAATGGCCAGTCGCCAACCAATGGGCTCGGGCGCTGTTCCCGGTCTCCATCGGAGCGCGCATGGCTGGCCACCACATCAGGGGCACTCTGGGTCAGACGTTCGGTCAATGATGCGGCAAACGCCAGCTCGCGTGCGGCCGAGGCATGCGGCATCTGCAATTCGCGCTGCAATGCGGTTGGTAGCAGCGGGTTCGGCTGTGGTGACGGCGGCCAGTTCTGGTCGTCCATTCCGAGCATCCAGATAGCGTCGAAGTCCATCCCGGCGGCCTCGAGGGGCCCCAGTATCTGGATGGGTGCCGGCAGTGTCTTGGCCTGATACAGGGCTTCCGTCGCCAGGGTCCCGAGCCGCTTGATGGCCTCGCCGAGTTGCATCTTCGGACGCACCTTGCCGAGTTCGGCGAGTTCGCTGAAAACCCGCTGCATGCGTTCGTGTTGCTGAAACTCGCGACTGTCGAGGCCCTGGTCACCTGGCCAGCCGAGCGCCGTCAGCAACGCCTGGAAATGGCCGGCCCAGTCGTTTGGCGTATCGTCCGAAGGCAACTCGCGGCGCAGGGCCTGCAAGTGCTGCAGGCGCGTCAGCAGATCGGGGCAGTGGCGCGGGTCATCCCGATCGTACCGTTCGAGCCGGCGGCTCAGGCGTTGCAGATCGAGCATGGGCAGGCCGTCTTCACGCAGTGCGGCATCGAACAGGGCACGTCGTTCCCACTCATCGGCGTGTCCGCCGATGAAAGGGCTGCGCAGCACCTGGCCGATCGCGTTCAGCGGCTGTGGACCGGCCAGCAGGCGCAGCGCAAGCAGTGCGTGGGCAACCAGTGGACGTTCCGACAGTGCCTCGCCCAATGAGATGTTGAACAGGGCCTGCTGTGCACTGTTGGACAGGCATGCCGCCGGTGTGACGATTTCGGTGAACAGCCTTTCGAGGTCACGGCGCTGTTGGCTGATGCGGACCGAGACGATCCCGATCCTGGTCTCGGGATCGCTTCGTAACAGCTTGCGCGCCCAGGCGGCGACAAGCCTTATTTCCGATTCGCTGTCGGTCGCCTGGGTACGTTGCCGGCGGCCTGATCTGCTTTCGCCCTGGTATTCACAGATATCGCATCCTCGGGCGCGCAGCGTGTCGAACAGCGCGGTCTGACATGGCGACAGGCTGTCGAAGCCGCTGTGGACAAGCTGTTTCGGGACCGTCAGGGCATCCTGGTCGAAGGCCGAGGCGATCAGCGGCAACAGCTGGGCTGCGCTCAGCAGCCCCTGCCGTGACAGCCGTTCTTCCAAGATTTTTACCCAGTCCAGGAAGCGTCGGGTCTCGTCGCCGCCCAGTGAGACCAGGGGGTGCTCGTGTAACTGCCACGCCGCGCAGAGCGCGTAGGCCGATTGCGCGGCCTCGGCGGCAGCAGCCGGTCGCAGCAGGCCCGTGCTGCGGTCCTGTTTCCGGATGATGTCCTCCCACAGCAGCCTTTCCTGTGCCGGGCTCAAAAGGTCGAGCGTGGTGAAACCCTGGTCCAGCAGCTGTTGGTAGAGGCGCTGCAGCCAGGCGCCCCAGGGCAGGACGTCGGCGCTTGGCCATACCTTTTTACCGGCGGCCACCTGGCTGCGGTCATGGCGTGCACGCAGCTCGATGGCGAGACGATTATTGACGGTGATTAGCGTGCTGTCGGTGTCCAGCGCGTCGAGTGTCCAGGTCATAGTCCGGCAAGGCTACCAGATGCGCCGTCGACGGTGTCGGATGAGGCGCGGGTCGCAGCGAATCCCGCAACCGGCTCAGTGTTCGAGGATCCGAATCCTGGCCGGGTCGAGACCGACCACCACCTGGTCGCCGATGTTGGGATTCAGCTGATCGCTGCCGCGCGCCTGGTCCATCCAGACCACCTCGCCCGCGATGTCGATAAAGTAGCGCACCGCATCACCAAGGAATTCGGCCTGCTCTACACGTCCGCTGAAACGGATCTGGTCACCAAAGGGTTCTTCGTCGCTGCGGATGATGTGCAGATCATGCGGACGGAACATTGCCGAGCCGGTGCGCGCGCGTTTGAGTACGCGATCGAACAGCGGGATCACGATACCGTTGGCGGTGCGGAACAGGGGCTGGTCGCCCGCATACTCTATCTCGCCGTCGATCAGATTTACGTCGCCCATGTACTCGGCCACGTAACGATTCCGTGGCGAATCGTAGAGTTCCATTGGCGTCCCCACCTGCTGCAGCTCACCTTCGTGGATCAACGCGATGCGATCCGCCACCCGGAGTGCCTCACTCCGATCCTGGGTGGTGAGCACCGTGGTGGTCGCCGACTGTAGCTGACGCTTTTTCAGGGCCCGCACCAGGCGCTCACGCAGCTGCGCATCCTGGGCGCTGAAAGGCTCGTCCAACAGGGTCGCTTGCATACCTGCCACCAGGGTGCGCGCCAGGGCTACACGCTGCTGCTGTGCGGGCGACAATTGCTTTGGCAGGTGGCGGTAGAAATCGCTCAGGCCCAGGAGGGCCAGTTCTTCCTCTACCCTTCGTCGCGTCTCAGCCCTTCCCAGACCCTGCCGACTGAGACCAAAGGCCACGTTCTTGGCCACTGTCATATGTGCCCACAGGGGAAAGGTTTGCAGCATCAGTGCCACACCCCGACGATTGACGGCGAGCCGTGTGATCTCGCGGTCATCGATCCAGATCTCTCCTGAACTGACGGGATCGAGACCGGCGATAGCGCGTAGTAGCGTCGATTTCCCGTCCCCGGCACCTCCGAGCAATACGAACAGCTCTCCCGGCAGGATGCTGAGATCGATGTCGCGCAGGATCTGATGTTGATCAATGGAGACGTCAAGGCCGCGCAGTTCGAGGCTGGCCGGCTCGGTGGTTGTCATGGTGCTTTCCTCACAACAGCGGGGTTGTGCGCAGGTGATTCCAAAGGCCGCTGGCAGCGTCGGCGCAGCAGCCCGAAGGCCAACAGCAAGGCGGCTGCGTTCAGGGTGACCAACAGCAGCCCCTGCATCGCTGCATTGCCGGCAACCGGCGATGCCTGCAGAGACCGGAACAGATGTAGTGCGAACGGTGCCTGTGGGTCTTGGAACAGCAACAGAACGGCCGACAGCTCCACCATGGCCGCAGCAAAGCCGATGAGAAACACAATGCTGAAGATCGCGGCCAGTGAAGGCAGTGCAATTCGCAGCTCGGCTGCAAAGCCTGTGGTACCGAGATTGTAAGCGGATTCCATGTCGCCGGAATGCAGTTCGCGCAACCGCCGTGCAACCAGGTGGCGTGCCAGGGGTAACTGTTTGAAGGCCACCACCAACATCAGCGCAAGCCAGGTGAGGCCGGACCAGCCGGCAAACGGACCATCAAGAAGCCCCTGTGCGTGTACATAGGCCAGTGCAAGTACGATCCCGGGCACCGCGAACAGCGTATTGGACGCAAAGCGGATCACCCGTGTGACTTGCCCATTTCGACCTGTCGACGCGGCGAATGCGGCACTGACCATCAGGGTCAGCAGACCCGCGCCCGCGGCATAGCTCAGTGTGTCGCTCAGTATCGGCAGGGTCGCGGAAAGTGTCAGCTGAAGGCCGTCGATCGTGAGGTGCCCTGGCAGCAGGCCGGTAGACCAGTCCCTGCCGAATGACATCAGCAGCAGCCAGACATGTGGTGCCAGGGCGAGCATGCCGAGCGCAAACACCAGGGGGAGGCTGAATATCATGCCAACCCGGGGGGGCGACCCTGTGCAGGGCTTGAGACCGGAGGGGCCGGGTGGCGCAACCAACGCGGACCAGGCCAGCGCGGCAACGGTCACGGAGGCAGCCAACAGGACCAGGGCGCTTATGTTCAAGAGCGGGTCCGCCAGGCCCGCGACGCCGAGGCGCATCACGATCTGTGGCGCCAGCATGCCATCGATCCCGAGCATCAGTGGGGTACCTACATCTTCAAGGATGCGCAAGATCACCAGTGCGGCACCGACCACGTAGGCGGGCGTCGCCAACGGCAGGGTGATACGGCGCCAGGCGAACAGTCGGCCGGCCCCCAGATTGCGTGCGCTTTCGGCCAGTGAACGGTCGATGTCCGTCAGCCCGGCGGTCAGGCTGAACAGAATGAACGGCAGATAGTGCAGGGCGAAGACGAGAATCAGCGCGATGTTGTTGCCGTGCAGGTTTAACCCGGTGAGCAGTGGAATGCCCCCGGTGTTTTCGGCTACAAGGGCGAAATGCTTCAGCACGGCGGCACTGATAAACGGCGGCATGGTCAGTGGCAGAAAGCCGATGATCTGAACCAGAATCCGTACCGGTGTGCTGGAACGCACAACCAGAAAGGCGGCAGGTATCGCGAGGATGCTGGCCAGGCCGCAGGCCAGCAGCGCAACGGCCAGGGTCCTCAGGATGATCTGCTGCAGGGGCTGGTCTCTCAGCAGTGATCGCGCGGTATCCAGCCCGGTGGAACCAACGGGCAGCATGTCGGCGAACAGCATGACCAGTGGGGCCAACACCAGCAGCAGGAATGTGACCAACTGCAACAGTGCCAGACTGCCACTCTTCCAACTCCTCTGCTGCGGTTCGATCATCAAATTCCAACAAGTCGTTTTTCGCAGCAAGGCCCGTTGCTACATCTGGGTTAGTTTGCGCACAGACGGCGCAGCGCGGCGGCAGACCCGCCGGTCGGCGGCGAAAGGACCAGAACAATTTTCCCGAGCTGGCCCGAAGGTGAATTCTGCCGTTTCCATACTCGCCTGCCAACCGTAAGAGACCCGGTTCACGTATCTTTAGTCAGGGTATTCGTACCGCTTGCGAATGTCATTCACTACCCTGAAAAAACCATAAAAATCTTTTTATGGTCATTGACTTGCGTCAAGATCCCCGGTGGCGTGATCTTGCTGCATTAACCGTTATACTCAATGCAGGGAATGTTATGGAGCGGTTGACGGCCTCTTGTATCTTCGACGATTTCTGCTGCGATACAGCACCCTGTTTATCGGGGTTCTGATGTTTGCCGCCTGCAGCGACGAGGTGGCACTGGATTCGGTTGATGTGACTTCTGTGCCGGCTACGAGTGTGGAGCAATCGCCTGTACCTGCGCCCGTGCCGGTACCACAGCCCGATGAGGTGGAGGTGTCGCAGATCTACGCCGGTGACCTCGATACCCTCAAGGAGCATGGTCGGCTGCGGATCCTGATCCCGGCAAATATCGGTGGGGTCTTCTACCTGCCTCGTGCGGGCTGGCCGGTAGAGGCGCAACACGAAGCGGCAGCGGAATTTGCCCGCGCCCAAGGGCTGGAGCCCGAGTTGGTTACGGTCGAGCATTTTACCGAGCTGATTCCATCACTCCTGAATGGCAAGGGCGACATCATTGCCGCCAATCTCACCATCACCGAGAACAGGCGCAAGAAGATGGATTTCTCGGTGCCCCTGACCAACGTGCGTCAGCAGGTGTTGGTGGCGGCAGCGCAGGATGGACTTCGTGGCAAGAAGGATCTGGCCGGCAAGCGGGTGATGGTCAACCGTGGGTCCTCGTTCTGGGAACGGCTGGAATCGCTGAAGAGGCTCGATCCGGCGATCGAACTGATCGAGCGCCCCACCGGGATGTCGGACGAGGAGGAACTGGATGAGGTGGTCGCCGGGCGGGTGGACGCCAGTGTGCGCGACAGCAATATCGCGGACATGTACCTGGCCTATCGCGACGATCTGAAGGTCGCGTTCGAGTTCCCGGGTACAGATGATATCGCCTGGGGCATTCGGCCGGGCTCGGGACGGTTGCAGGCTGCGCTGAATGAGTTTCTGCATCTGGAGTTTCTGGCAGAAAAGGAACAGCCACTCCACACAGATGGTCTGGATGGAATCAAGAAGCGCCGGGTGCTGCGGGTGCTGCTGCGCAACAATGCAGCGTCATACTTTCTATACAAGGGCGAGTTGCACGGCTTCGAGTACGATCTGGCCAAGGCCTTCGCCGAGGCCAACAGATTGCGCCTCGAAGTCATAGTTCCGGATACCCACGCACAGTTGCTGGAATGGCTCCAGGAGGGACGTGGGGATGTTGCCGCCGGTTTCCTGGAACCGAGTGATGAACTCATCGAGCGCGGTTTTGCGTTTTCGAGACCTTATCATTTTGCCCCGCGCCATATGGTCGTGCGCGCGGATGCCGAGATAGATTGTGCTGACGGCCTCGAAGGTATGACTGTGGTGGTGCGGCGGTCCAGCCCCTATTGGCAGGATCTGCTCGATCTCCAGCAGAAAGGGGCCAGATTCGAGATAGAGGCTGCATCGGAAGACGTTGAGACCGAAGAGCTGATAGAAAGCGTTGCTGCCGGTCGTATCGATGCCACTGTGGCCGATGGCCATCTGTTGGACATCGAGCTTGCGCGCGGCCTGGCAGTTAAATCAGGCTTCAAACTGAGTGGCGACCGTCAGCATTCGGTCGCGGTTCGTGCACAGAACAAGAAGCTGCTCGCCGCCTTGGACAAGTTCATCAAGGAACAGTACAAGGGGGTTGTTTACAATGTCCTGTACAAGAAGTACTTCACCAACCAACGCAACATCCGCAACCTGGCGGCGGGTCGTGTGGGTCGCAAAGAGGGTGGGGGACTGTCACCCTATGACGAGGCCATGCGCAAATATGCTGACAAGTACGGCTTCGATTGGCGTCTGATTGCGGCGCAGATGTATCAGGAGAGCCGTTTCGATCCCAAGGCCAGGTCCTTCGCCGGCGCGCAGGGCCTGCTTCAGGTGATGCCACGCACCGCAAAGTTCATGGGTTTCAGCAAGATCAAAAAACCGGAAGACGGTATCCATGCCGGGGTCAAATACCTGGACTGGGTGCGCAACCGTTTCGAGCCCACACTGCCGTTCAATGAGCGTATGTGGTTTACGCTGGCTGCCTACAATGCCGGACATGGCCATGTCCAGGATGCGCGGAGACTGGCGCGTCAGAAGGGCTGGGATGGAGACCGCTGGTTCGACAACGCTGAGAAGGCGATGCTGCTCCTGTCGAAGAAGAAGTACGCTAGCAAGGCACGCTATGGTTATGTGCGCGGTATCGAGCCGGTCAGCTATGTACGCAATATCCGCCAGCGTTATCGCGCCTATGTAGAGATTGCGGGGGACAAACTGTCACAGGCCGATCCACCCAAGTTGCCCGTAAACGCTCGACGGGACGTTGCAGCGGGTAGTTGACTGACGGTGGTCAAGGTGGGACAGACGCCGTCAATGATCTGATATGGTGTCGGCTGGAAATCCTGGATGGGCTTCAAGCGTGATCACGATCGATTATTTTTCCGACGTACTTTGTGTCTGGGCCTATGGGGGCCAGGTCCGTCTCGATGAACTGCAACAGGAATTTGCCGGCGAGATACTCGTGCGGCAGCGGTTTATGCCTCTGTTTGCCGATACCCGCACGCGCATCGGCGAGGGCTGGAAAGACAAGGGCGGCTTTGGTGCCTTTGGTCGGCACATGCAGGAGGTCTGCGCACAATGGGAACATACCCGCCTGCATGCGGGCGCATGGACCGATTGCAGTCCCGGCAGCTGCACTACAGCGCACGTGTTTCTCAAGGCTGTAAGTCTGTGTCTTGGAATCGAACAGGCAGAGGATGATCCGCATACCGAGGCCCGCGCCATGTTCG
>Ga0316189_10006012_pt1 | contig 11614 bp, 9 predicted proteins | sample LowCovwburrow_MG_FD_204930 | JGI IMG/M metagenome (GOLD analysis project Ga0316189, IMG submission 204930) | Coastal sediment microbial communities from Maine, United States - Lowes Cove worm burrow | ecosystem: Environmental > Aquatic > Marine > Coastal > Sediment | place: USA: Maine... | reverse complement strand
GCATTGCGGAACCGCGTGAGGTCCGCCGCATGCGAACAAGAACATAGAATCAGATATCCGCCGTCAGCGACCAAAGGGGCTGCAAGCCGCGCAATGCGCTCATAGGCGCGCAGACCTGCCTCCAAAGTTGGTTTTGACGGCGCAAAAGCTGGCGGATCGCAAACGACCACATCAAATGTCTCGCCTTCTTTAGCCAAGGCTGTCAGCACATCAAAGGCATCACCCTTGCGGGTCACAAAACGGTCAGCGACATTCATGGCCGCCGCACCTTGCTCGGCCAATTCGAGTGCTGGCGTTGATCCATCCACGGCCAAAACAGAAGCAGCATCTGCGGCCAAAGCGGCCAAACCAAAACCACCCACGTGACTGAACATATCCAGCACCCGCGCATCCTTGGAAAGGCTTGCGGCAAACGCGTGGTTGGGGCGTTGGTCAAAAAACAATCCTGTTTTCTGCCCGCCCATTACATCGGCCATATAGATAGCACCATTCATCGGCACAGGCACCGGACCGTCAGGGGCCTTGCCCACCAGAACTTCTGTCTTCTCTTCAAGCCCTTCCAGCGTGCGCGCACGCCCAGTGCCGTTCATGATAACGGTGGTCACACCCGTCACATCCTGCAAAGCGGCCACAAGCGGTCCAATCAGCATATCCGCCCAAGCCGCATTGGGCTGGATCACGGCCAAATCACCAAAACGGTCAATGATGACGCCGGGCAAACCATCGGCCTCGGCATGAACGAGCCTGTAGAATGGGTCGGCATAAAGCCGTGCACGATGCACAAGTGCGCGGGTTAGACGCGCAGCGAACCAAGCCTGATCAATCACGGCTTCAGGGTCCTGGTCTAGCATCCGGCAGATAATCTTGGACGCAGGGTTGACGGTTACGACACCCATTGGCACCCGATTGGCATCTTCCAGTCGGGCAATCGTGCCGGGCGTCAGATTGCGGGTACGGCGGTCAGTGACCAATTCATTGGCATAGACCCAAGGAAAACCATGGCGAATGGCGCGGGCCTCCGCCTTGGGGATCAGGCGGACAACGGGCATGGCGGTTTCGGGCATGTCGGTGGGGGATGTTTGATCTGTCATGCCAGCCTCCTATCCGCTCTTGCGCGGGCTGGAAAGGGGCATGTCAAACCAGTTGCGCGCGCAGCAAACTGGTCAAGTATTCCGTAACCCTCACCTTCTGGGTTTGTCCGGCCGCATCCTGCTGTGCTGCACGATCACCACCCGGCGCCTTCAGATTGCCGACAATGCGGCGGGTCGGTTCAATAACATCACCCGTAGTGGCGCTGCGAACGGTCAGATCAAAAATCACATTGTACACGCCACCCACCGTATAGCGGGTCTTGTTCGTCACTCCGTGAAAGCGCACAAGCGTCACGTCCACATCAACGGGCACCGCACCATTCAGAATACCCCGATTGCGCGCCGCAGCTTCATTAAACATCGCGGCAATCTGCGGAATACGCGGCCCAATCGGGTCGCCCCGCCAGACGATATCTGCCTGCGGATAAAAGGTCTCAGTTTCAGAGATTGTCAGATCGGATTGCGCAACAAAGCGAAAGCCGCGCAAGTCATAGGATCTGTCCATTTCGGGACGCGCACCGCTCTTCATACCGAGGGCCGCACTACAGCTCATCAACCCCACTAGGGGAAGTCCCAAGAGAAAACGTCTACGAAGCATTGACCCGCCAATCCATTGATTTCAGAACAGTCCTAGCAAGTGAACTCTGCAGAGTAAAACTCTCAACTATGTTAATTTGTCGTCCAACATGCGGCAATCTCTCCCCTTGTTAGCGCTAACACAGCATGCTAAGGGGCTGCAAATCAAATCCAACCGAGGGCGCCATGCCACTGCATCCCAAAATAGCCGAAGTCACCGACCGCATTCGTGCCCGTTCCGAAGGGCCGCGCCAAAAATATATGGACACAATGGCGCGCGCGGCCGCTGAAGGACCGCGCCGTTCTCATTTGACCTGCGGCAACCAGGCGCACGCCTATGCGGCCATGGGCGGCGATAAAGATGCACTGACTGATGCACGCACACCCAATATCGGGATCATCACCGCTTACAATGATATGCTGTCGGCCCATCAACCCTTTGAAAAATACCCTGACCTCGTCCGCGCTGCCGCCCGTGCAGCAGGCGGCACCGCACAGGTCGCCGGTGGTGTCCCCGCCATGTGCGATGGCGTGACCCAAGGCCAGACCGGCATGGAACTGTCGCTTTTCTCGCGCGATGTCATCGCGCTCGCAGCTGGTGTCGGCCTCTCGCACAATGTGTTCGATTCAGCCGTTTACCTTGGCGTTTGCGATAAAATCGTCCCCGGCCTTGTGATGGCCGCCGCGACCTTTGGCTACATCCCCGGCATCTTTATGCCCGCAGGACCAATGGTCTCTGGCTTGCCCAACGACGAAAAAGCCCGCGTGCGCCAGGAATTCGCCAAAGGCAACATTGACCGCGAAGAACTGATGGCGGCCGAAATGGCCTCCTACCACGGCCCCGGTACTTGCACATTCTACGGCACTGCGAACTCCAACCAGATGTTGATGGAATTTATGGGGCTGCACCTGCCCGGTGCGTCCTTCGTCAATCCCGGCACCCCGCTGCGGGACGCGCTGACCACCGCTGCAACCGAGCGCGCGCTCGAGATCACGGCCCTTGGCAACGAATATACACCCGTCTGCGATGTCCTTGATGAAAAGGCCTTTGTGAACGGCATAGTCGGCCTGATGGCCACAGGCGGTTCTACAAACCTCGTGATCCACTTACCTGCGATGGCCAAAGCCGCAGGCGTGATCCTTGATCTGCAAGACTTCAGCGATCTGTCCGAGATTACCCCACTAATGGCCAAGGTTTATCCCAACGGCTTGGCGGATGTGAACCACTTCCATGCGGCGGGTGGGCTTGGTTATATGATCGGCGACTTGCTCAACGCAGGCTTGCTGCATGACGATACCAAAACTGTGGCAGGTCAGGGCCTAGAGCTCTACTCCCAGGAACCCAAACTGGTGGACGGACGCGTGCAGTACGCACCCGGTGCCGGCAAATCTCTCAATGAAAAGATACTGCGCCCAGCATCTGACCCCTTCCAACCTCAAGGCGGTCTCGTGCAACTCTCCGGTAACCTTGGGCGTGGCGTCATTAAAACTTCTGCCGTCGCCCCAGAGCGACACATCGTTGAGGCCCCTGCCCGCGTTTTCCACACGCAAGACGCCGTCAAAGACGCCTTTAAGGCGGGCGAGCTGACCGAAGACACCATCATCGTCGTCCGCTTCCAAGGGCCGAAATCCAACGGCATGCCAGAACTGCACGGTCTCACGCCCACCATGGCCGTTCTGCAGGACCGCGGCCTCAAGGTCGCGCTTGTCACCGACGGGCGGATGTCAGGCGCATCCGGCAAGGTGCCCTCTGCCATCCATGTCTGCCCCGAAGCCGCCGACCACGGCCCCATCGCACTGATCCGCGACGGCGATATCATTCGGCTAGACGCCACAACCGGCACGATCGAAGTAAAAGGTGTTGATTTGTCCACCCGCACCCCTGCCACGGCTGACCTTAGCGGCAACGGCACAGGGGTTGGACGCGAACTCTTCGAAGTCTTCCGCCAGAACGTCGGGCTCGCCGCGGAAGGCGCAGGCGTCGTCGTTTGATTATCATCTTGCCCTAAAAAACTCCCGCCGGAGGCGCCTGTTCGGGCCACCGGCACCACATTAAAGGATGCACCCAAATGACCCCGCAAGACGCCTCTGCCGCCGCCGCCAAGGTCTGCCTTTTGGCCCCCGTTGTCCCCGTCCTTGTGATCGATGATGCAAGCATTGCGTCCGATCTGGCAAAAGCGCTCGTTGCAGGCGGCTTGCCTGCACTCGAGGTCACATTGCGCACACCGGCAGCCCTTGATGCGATCCGCGAAATGGCCGCTGTGCCCGGTGGCGTTGTTGGTGCAGGCACATTGCTGACCCCAAAGGACGTCGAGAACGCAAAGGCTGCAGGTGCCACATTCGGTGTCTCCCCCGGAGCAACAGATCTGCTGCTGGACGCCTGCGAAGCCAACGACCTTCCACTTCTTCCCGGCACGGCGACAGCCTCTGAGGCGATGCGACTTCTGGAACGCGGCTATACCGTACAAAAATTCTTCCCTGCCGAGGCAAATGGCGGCGCGCCTGCCCTCAAGGCGATCGGTGCACCGATCCCGCAGGTCAAATTCTGTCCTACCGGCGGCGTCAGCCTCAAGAATGCGCATGACTACCTCAGCCTCAGTAACACACTTTGTGTTGGTGGGTCTTGGGTCGCACCAAAGGATAAAGTTATGGCAGGTGATTGGGCGGGCATCACTGCCCTCGCACAAGAAGCAGCAAGGCTTTCTTAGTTTTGACATAGGCCGAATGGTTTTCACCAACTATTAGTATTCGGACGTTAGGCGTTGCTGCGACACATCTGCAGGAGCGTGAAATGTTAGAATCATGGCCAATCTCAAGACGCGTTGGAAGCGGCTTTTTGATATTGACCTGCATGCTCATTGGACTGGCGCTCTTTTCGCAGCGCTCGGTCGATCGACTGGCCAATGGATACTCAGAATACCGCCTGATTTCGCAGCAATACTCAACCATCAACGCTGCGGTATCAAACCTCATGGCAGCAAGCGGGGCAGCCTCTGATTTCCGCCTTACAGCTGATCCCAACCGTCGCGAAGCAGTCATCTCAAACGTCGATGACGTTCTCAACAACGCTGAACTGCGCAACAGCTTTGAAGCCTCGCCGTCACATCAATCGGATGTCAATCGCCTGTTGGTTCTCACTGCAGAATACAAATCCAGCTTTCTGACAATGGCAGATCAATTGGCGCAAGCGCGTCAACTCCGCGCCGATAACAGAGCACAATCCGAAGCGATCACCGACAATGCAAATGCCATTTTCACGGCGGCCGTTCAAAACGGGAACCCACCGGTTGTCAGTGCCGCCGGACGTAGCTTGCAGGCGGCGCTTTCAGCCGTCGTACAAAGCAAACAGGTCGCTTTGTCGGGATCTCAAGACGACCTTGATCAGTTCAATGCATTTTTCGAGGATTTCAGCAGAACCATGAGGCGACTAAAGGCAATTGCCACGGTCGGTACATTGCCAGAACAAATTCATGCGCTGACCATCGCAAGCGACGGCTACGGCAGAAACGTCAACGAACTCGCGCAGATCGAGCGTAACACAGCCCAGATACAGACCGATACACTTGATGCAATCGCAGCACAGGTCGATTCAGAAATCAACACGATCAGAGATTACATTCTTGCGCGCCAGAAAGAACTCGGTCCGCAAGGCGCATCAATCGTTGAAAGACTTGAAGTGATCATTCCCGTGGTCGGCATTATGGCAGTCATCATCGCTGTGCTCGCATCTGTCTTGATCGCGCGTTGGATCACCGCATCGATTGCGCGGCTGGCTGACACAACTGATCGGCTGGCAGCGGGTGAAAACGACATCATTATTAGCGGGGCAGAGCATGCGCATGAACTTGGGCGCATGGCAAAAGCCCTGCATGTTTTCCGGGATGCTCAGGTAGACCGCGCTGGTGCCTCAGCCGAGCGTGCAAAACTGCGCGATCAGCAAAACGCTGTCGTCAACACAATGAAATCAGAGCTTGCGCAGCTCGCTGATGGCGATTTGACCACGCAGATCAATGAGATTTTTGCACCCGAGTACGAAGGACTACGTCACAACTTCAACGCAGCTATCAGCGCCCTTCAAACAGCGATGGCGCGCATGACGGAAACGTCATTGCGAATTGGAACAGCATCATCCGACGGCCAGACCGCGACGACTGAGCTGTCGCAAAGGACAGAAAATCAGGCGGCCACACTAGAGGAGACAGCCGCGGCTCTTGATGAACTGACAGCAAGTGTCAAATCCGCGGCGGAACACGCCAAATCTGTTGACGACTCAGTTGCCCGCGCCCGTTCAGAAGCCACGCGAAATGGAGAGATCGTCGCGCAGGCTGTCAGTGCGATGGATGAAATCGAACATTCTTCGAAGCAGATTTCGCAGGTCATCGGTGTCATCGACGACATTGCTTTTCAGACAAATCTTCTCGCGTTGAATGCCGGCGTCGAGGCTGCCCGCGCGGGCGAATCAGGCAGAGGTTTCGCCGTTGTTGCCTCCGAGGTGCGCGCCTTAGCGCAACGGTCTGCTGAAGCCGCCAAAGAAATCTCAGCGCTTATCGCCAATAGTTCACAGCACGTGGCGCAGGGCACACAGCTGGTCGGCAACGCGGGCGAAGCATTGTCGGAGATCATCGCCCAGGTGAATGACATCTCGTCAATGACTTCGCAGATCGCCACCAGCGCCGAAGAGCAGGCCATTGGCTTGTCCGAGATCAATCTTGGTGTAAACCAGCTCGACAAAGTCACTCAGCAAAACGCGGCGATGGTGCAAGATTCGATGGTGCGTGGCGATTCCCTTGCAACAGAGGCCAACAACCTGAGTCTGCTTATTGGCAACTTCAAGCTGGTTGCGAATGGCGTCCAAAAACATGCACCTTCTGACAATAATGATACCCTTGCCGATGCCATAGCAGGCACGCATCGTCCACTGGCCACCCCTCAGGCAGAAACCAAGCGCATTGCAGCGGCGACTGGCATTGATCAGGCCATGTGGGAAGACTTTTGAAGATTATTTCGTCCAGCCGCCAAGAAATTACCCTCTCATAGGCCAAGGTGATTTTGCGCCAAGTCAATAAAAATATTAGGTAAATCGACCATTACGCCCACCGCGGCGCCGTGGCGAAGCCGGCGCAACCTGTGCGGCCAGCAAAGTTTTTAGCATCGGGTGATCGGCGGGCACATTGGGTGTGTAATGCGTTAGGAGACGCCCCACTTCCCTTTGCATGTCCCAATCCGATGGCACCCCTAGGGCCCAGTCTAGAAAGATACTTCGGCACTCAGCGGCCTTGATCCCTTCGATCAAGAATGCTTCGCGCATCAACCCTTTGGGGTCAAAAATGGGTCCGTCAGTCATTTAGCTGTCCAAATATCGATCAATGATGTTTGCCGTTTTCTGCTGTGCGGCACGGACTGCCTCACGCAAACGCGTCAAATCGGTTTGTTTTGTTTCGCGCAAGATCAACCGCTTGGCTCCTTCTGACAGTTTCTCTAGATCAGCCTCTGTGCCAGTCAAGAACCGCAGCGCAGCCTGCACCTGCCAAAAGAGATCAAAAGCCCCTTCCAATGCCTGCGCGTCAGCGGCATCAATGAAGCCATCCACGACACCGGCGCGCAATTGATCGCGGGTATCGACCGATGGATGCGCCGTTTTCAATGCTATGGCTTGGGCAAAAAGCTCGATATCCTGCAATCTTCCCGGTCCGACTTTGCTGTCCAAAGCTTCGCCTGCCCCTTTTTGCGCGGCGATACGCTGGCGCATATCGGCCACATCTGTCAAAACGCTTGCCCCGCCGGATTTCGCGGCCAATAGTTCCATCCGGAACTGTTCAATGTGCAGACACAATCCAGCTTCACCCGCAACCAGCCGCGCCCGCGTTAACGCAAGGTGCTCCCACGTCCAGGCCTGATGCCTTTGATAATCTTGAAACGCGACAAGTGAGGTTGCCACTGGCCCTTGCCGCCCCGACGGCCGCAAGCGCATATCAACCTCATAAAGTCGCCCTTCGGCCATGGGCGCGCTTAGTGCGGTGATCAGGCTTTGGGTGAGGCGAGCAAAATATGTGCGGGTCGGCAAAGGCCTTCGCCCGTCCGACATTTCGATGTCACCCGCATCATAAACCATAATCAGATCAAGGTCGGAGGTGGCAGTCAAACGCCCGGCGCCCAAAGAGCCCATCGCGATCACCGCGCCGCCACGCCCCGGCATGGCACCATGTTTGCGCGCAAAGTCCTGCACCACCGCAGGCCAGATCGCAGAAACGACGGCTTCGGCCAGCTCGGCGTATTGTGTGCCAGATTTCTCGGCACCAATAAGACCACGTAGAAAATGCACCCCGATCCTAAAGTGCCATTCCTTTGCCCAACGCCGCGCCGTCAAAAGTTGCGTTTCATAATCATCAAGGCCTTTTAAGATCGCGTGCAACTCTGCTGATAACGCCGCTTTGCCGGGCCAATCAGAGAAGAACGCACCGCCCAGCACCGCATCCAACACGCCCGAGTTATGCGATAGGTATTGCGCCAAAGCAGGTGCTGTCGCACAGATATCCACGATCAGCTGAGTGAGTTGTGGGTTTGCCTCGAACAGGGAAAATAACTGCACACCAGCGGGCAAACCCGCCAAAAATCCGTCGAATTGCGCCAAAGCCTCATCGGGTTTCGCGGCCTCGTGCAAGCGCGCCATGATTTGGGGGGTGATCCGCGCAAATACTTCGGTCGCGCGCGCCGAGCGCAACGCAGGATAACTATGCCAGCGCGCGACCACGTCTTGTCCCCATGCGGGAATCGCGTCCGGCCCGGCAGGTTCATCTGGCGCAAAGAACCCCTCGGTCAGGTTGTGCACATCTTCCAATCTGCTGGTTAAGGTGCTGCGAAGTTCTGCGGCATCCTGGCCCATAAACGCCGCCAACCGCGCGAACCCCGGTTCATCCATCGGCAAAACCTGCGTTTGCGCATCGTTGATCATCTGCAATCGATGCTCTACCTCGCGGTGATAGCGATAATGATCATAAAGTTTGTCCGCAACATCCTGCCCGATCCAATCAGCATTGGCCAAGGCTTGCAGCCCTTCGTGCGTGCTGCGTGCGCGCAGTGATGAATCACGCCCACCTGCGATCAGCTGCCGGGTTTGGGTGAAAAACTCGATCTCTCGAATGCCCCCGCGACCCAGTTTCATGTTGTGACCTTCCAATACAAGCGCGCCGTGCAGCCCCTTGTGATCTCGGATTTTCAGGCGCATGTCGTGTGCATCCTGGATCGCGGCAAAATCCAGATGTTTGCGCCATACAAAGGGGCGCAATGTCTCTAAGAAACGTTGCCCTGCGCGCTGATCACCGGCACATACGCGCGCCTTGATAAAGGCCGCGCGTTCCCATGTGCGCCCCACGCTTTCATAATAGCGCTCAGCCGCTTCCATCGACAAACAGACCGGCGTGACAGACGCATCAGGGCGCAGGCGCAGATCAGTCCGAAAGACATAACCGCCTTCACGCAGATCTGACAGAATCGCCGTCATCTTGCGGGTGATCCGAATAAAGGCCGCGCGGATTTCGTGATAATCGTCAGGGTCAAAGCGGGTTTCATCGAACAGACAAATCAGGTCGATGTCGGACGAATAGTTCAATTCGCCCGCCCCCATTTTGCCCATCGCCAGCACAACCATGCCCCCCGCATCCGCGGGGTCACCACCTTCGGGCAGCTTGCCGCGCGCCACCTCTGCGACGGCCAATTGCGTGATCGCCGCCTGCACCGCAGCATCAGCGAAATCCGTCAGGACCTGCGTGACCGTTTCCAGCGGCCACACCCCGCCCAGATCGGCCAGTCCCGTTAGTAAAGCCACCCTGCGTTTCGCCTGCCGCAAGGCTTTGGGAAGATCGCCTAAAGGCGTTGTGGGAATATCAGAAAGTACTGCGGCAATCGCACCTTCGGGGTCGTCCAAGGCAGGAGGAAGCCAGTCCGCCTCGCGCCGGAACAGATCCGCAAGATAGGGGCTGCACCCCGCCGCACCTGCGATCAAATCGCCTACCTTCGTCGCGACATCAGGAAACAGATCACGGGCATCCTGCCCCCGATCAGCATCGAATGGGTGAGGACAACGGGTGATACGCGTGGCAAAAGACATAACCCCACACTGCGGCGCTCATTCCTGCTGGTCAATGCAGATTGGGCGGATAGACTATGCAAAAAAGGACAACACGATCATGAGCAAAAGTCTGAAACGGGTCATGGCCGCCCTCGCCGATGCTGGCCTTGAAATCACGCCTTTGGAACTGGGACCTGAAACGCGGACAGCGCAACAAGCGGCGGATGCGGCGGGCTGTGCGCTGGATCAAATTGCCAAATCGGTGATCTTCGCAGGGCAAACCAGCGGCAAGGCAATCCTCTATATCACTGCAGGTGGCAACAAGGTGGATGCCGATAAAGCCAGCGCCGTGGCAGGCGAGCCCTTGGGCAAGGCCGATGCCGCCTTGATCCGCGCGCAAACAGGTTTCGCGATTGGGGGTGTCGCGCCGATTGGGCATTTGAACCCGATCAAGGCGTTTTTTGATCCCCGTTTAGCTGAATTCCCGGTTATTTATGCCGCTGCAGGCACGCCACGGCATATTTTTCCTATTGACCCCGCCACCTTAGAGGAAATTTCTGACGCACAAGTGTATGATTTTGCATCTTAATTAAAGTAAATGTAAAAAACATTTACATTATGCCTTGAAGAAAGGGCCCGTTCTCCCGATATCTGTAATGTGAAACGCATTCACATAGACACAAACAGATAACTAAGGAGCCCCAACCATGAACACCGCCACATCCCAGTCCCCGATGGCTATGGACCACCGTCCCGGCTTTTTTGCCCGCGCCGAGAGCTGGCTTGACGAGCGTGGCAAAGGCGCGTGGATCGCCGCCATGGTTGTCAGCTTTATCCTGTTTTGGCCAATCGGTCTCGCCCTTCTTGCTTACATGATCTGGAGCAAACGCATGTTCAATTCTTCCTGCAATTCAATGACCCGCAGCCGCGCCCGCCATATGGGCAAATCATCCGGTAACAGCGCCTTTGACGCTTACAAGTCAGAGACCCTGCGCCGTCTGGAAGAAGAGCAAGACAACTTTGAGGCCTTCCTCAAGCGTCTGCGTGACGCCAAGGACAAAGCAGAGTTCGATCAATTCATGGACGACCGCGCCAAGAAGATGACTGAAGCTGACGACACAGACACCGGCCCTGCGACTGCATAAGTGCAGGCCGGACACAGGGTGGCCCGCCTTCCCCGGCGTGCCACCCTTCCCTATTCCATCAATCAAAGAGACCCAAAATGACCTTGTCGACTGATTACGCCACGTCACACAATTTTGACCCGCGCCTGTACGACGGCGTCACCATCAAGCGTGGCTTCGCCTGGATCTTTGATGTGGTCCTTATCGCTATGCTTTGCGCATTGGTGCTGCCATTTACAGCCTTTACCGGCATCTTCTTCTTCCCCGCGCTGATGCTCTTTGTCGGCTTTATATACCGCTGGTTCACGCTAGCTGGCGGATCATCCACTTGGGGCATGCGTATGATGGGTATTCGCTTTCGCGACCATGAAGGCGCCCCGCTTAGCTCTGGCTTGGCGCTGGCTCATACCTTCGGCTACACCGTCAGCGTGGCAATTGCGCCGCTGCAACTGATCTCGGTGATCCTGATGCTGGCGACCCAACGCGGCCAAGGTCTCAGCGATCTTGTGCTGGGCACAGAGGCGATAAATACGCACCGTTAAGCATGCGACACTCGTGGGGCTTGGCGTATGGTGAACAGATTGTTAAGCTTTCTCGAAACCGACCGGAAGTTGCATGCGCCATACGCTCCCTATTGCCCCGCAGTTCTATGTAACTGCCCCCCAACCCTGCCCTTATCTTGAGGGCCGGATGGAGCGGAAATTGTTTACCGCACTGCAAGGTGACATGGCAACAAAACTGAACGACAGCCTTTC
>Ga0316189_10006011_pt1 | contig 11614 bp, 10 predicted proteins | sample LowCovwburrow_MG_FD_204930 | JGI IMG/M metagenome (GOLD analysis project Ga0316189, IMG submission 204930) | Coastal sediment microbial communities from Maine, United States - Lowes Cove worm burrow | ecosystem: Environmental > Aquatic > Marine > Coastal > Sediment | place: USA: Maine... | reverse complement strand
CGTTCTTGTCGTCCGGCCGCGGCTCTTCCACGACATACAGTCGGCGCGTCTTGCGCCTGGCGTCGTTGTCGCCGATATCCGCAACCAGCAGGTAAGGTGTCTCATCCAGCGTAAATGAAGCGAGGTCTTCCCAGTCCTTGTTGTTTGCGCCGTCGATGCTGACCTTGCCCAGGTGCCTGCCCTGCAGGTCAAAAGCGTAAAGGACCGGTTTGCCGTCGTCATTCATCGACCAAAGCACATTAGAGTCGCGCTGTGAGCGCGCAAGACCGCTGGCCTCATCGAGATTCTTGTTCTCGAGTTGCCCAACCTGAGAGATAACCGAGTTCGCGGAGCCGCTGCAGCCCGCAACAACGATTGCTACCAGTATCCAACGCTGCATCATTACTCCAGTCAAAAAAAAGCCCGGCCTGAAACAGGCCGGGCTTTGTTCAGGCAAGTGCCTTTATATCATTCGCCGAACTCGTAGTTGACCTCGACGCCCCAAACGCGCGGCTCGTTGACAAAGCCTGTGTTGTTGCTGAAGTCGACAAAGCCGAGCACGTTATCCTCGTCGGTGATATTGCGACCAAATGCCGCCACTTCCCATCCGGAGTCGAAGTTCGCGTAACCAACACGAAGTCCGCCTTCGAACTGGTTGTTGGTTTCGAACTCGACAGCTTTATACAGCGGCATGTTGATCCTGCCGTACAGAGTCCAGTCTGTGAACACGTAAAACTCACCGTTGTTGCCGGTCGGGATGCTGTAGCGAACGGACAGGTTGGCCGTTGTCTCCGGTGCGCGTGGGAACGGGTTGCCGTTAACAAGCACCTTCGGGTTGGCCGGATCGTTAGGATCCTGACGCGGATTCAATGGCGTGCAGAGCCCGGAACCGCAAGGTGCCGTGGCGAGGTTGGCGTCCTTGATCTCGGTGTCGTTAAAGGCAAAACCACCAGAGATCAGCAGGTTATCGGTGAGCAGCAAGTCAGCATCAACCTCAAAGCCCTTAGCCTCGCCCTTCTCGGCGTTGATGACCTGGTTGGTATTGCTGGCGCCACCAATGACTGAGAACTGCATGTCCTTAACCTCGTAGGCGAATACGCCGACGTTGATTCTTGCACGGCTGTCCCAGAAGTCAGCCTTGTAGCCGGCCTCGATAGAATCGATCGTTTCCGGATCAGCTACCGTTGGGAATTCGAGGAACGCGACATCGCGGCCCTGAATGGTCTGAGCGCGGAAGCCGTTTGCGTAGCGGGCATACAGGCTGGAACTGTCGGTGACCGCCCAGTTAAGAGCAATCTCGCCACTCGCCTGGCCGTCCTGCGCGTTCACCGGGGAGACAGCCGGGATGCCAAGATCGAGCCACAGCTGGCCGTATTGCAGCACCTGAAAGTCCTTTTCGTCATCCGTATAACGTACGCCGGCGGTCAGTGTCAGCTGGTCGGTTAGATCGAATGAGCCCTGGCCGAAGATGGCCCATGCCTTGTTCTTCTGTTCGATGGTCGTGTTTTGAACATCCACGAAACCGAACGAGGCGAAAGAATCCGTTGTGACGCTCAGCGTGGAATCGAAGAAGTACGCTCCGATCTGCCAGTTGAAGGATCCGTCGTTAAGGCTGGAGAGCCTGAATTCCTGTGTGAACTGCTCAACGTCAGCACCGTCCTCGGTCACCGATGGCGTGAAGATCGGGCCAGGCCACGTGCGTGACGGGATGCCAAACACCAGGACGTCGGCGAAGGTTACGCCGGCCGGAGGTGTTGGCGCTGAACCGATGTTAACGACGCCACCATCGATGTCGCCACGGCTGGAGCCGTCCGCTTTTTGCCAGGAGGTAATCGAGCTCAGTATCGCTTTGTCGAAGTCCCACTGCAGATTAAGGGTCGTGCCCTGGCCCTGGTAACCCTGCGGGTTGTTGTCGCCGCCGTCGTAGTAAACAACCTCGCGGTCGTAGTTGCCATTGAGCTCGTTACTGCCCGTATCAAATACGTTGGCGCGGAAGATTGACGATGTGCCCTCCAGGTTTCGAAGCTGGTGCGACAGCAGCGCGGTGAAGTTGTCGCTTGGCGTCCAGCTCAGCTGGATACGGCCCGCGTACTCTTCGTACTCACCCAGCGATTCTTCGCCAGTGGCGCCGTTGGTGATCCAGTTGTCGCGGCTGCGAGCGAGGCCGGACACACGGACAGCCAGAGTGTCATCGATCAGGCTGCCGCCAACGGCTCCCTCGAAGTTCTGCGTCGAGTTTGATGCAAACGAGCCTTTCACGAAGCCGTTCGTCTCATGCGAGGGGCGACGCGTATTGAACTTGATAATACCGGCGATCGTATTGCGGCCGAACAGTGTGCCTTGCGGACCGCGGATGACCTCGACGCTGTCCATATCGAACAACGGGAAGCTCTTCAGCACCGTGTTCTCCATGACGACCTCGTCCATGACGATCGAAACTGGTTGCGATGCGGCCAGGTCAAAGTCGATGTTGCCGAGACCACGCAGGTAAAAACGCGGCGCTGCACGGCCATTCGATGACTCGGCGTACAGACCTGGAACGCGTCCTGAGAGCGCGAGAATGTCATCGCTGCCACTGAACAGGGCGTTGTAGCGCTCGCCTGACAGGGTTGCTACCGAAATTGGCACTTCCTGCAGCGACTCTTCGCGGCGCTGCGCGGTAACGGTAATCTCTTCGAGAATACCCTCGATCTGCTGAGCACTCGTCGTACCTGAAAAGGCGACGCCGAGGGCAACGGCTATGCCGGGCAACAGTCGAGATGCGATGGACTTATTGCTTGTTGGATTCTGACCACACATCGTTGAATTCCTCCTGAATGATGACCGGAGTATAGCAGTCAGATCTGAATCTTAAAGTACAGATACACAGGAAAATCAGATCATCGGGCCCGGTATTGGTGATGCGCTGTGTGATTTGTTGTGGAATAACAACGGTCGTTCCCGCTGCGACCGCAAAAGGCGCCTCATCACCGCGCATCATGAGCCCGGTGCCCTGCAAAATGACGTAGCACTCGGTTACGGCCAGGCGATGTGCTTCCGTGGTGACGCCGGGCTCCACCCGGCAGCGCGCAAGCGAGACTTCGGGGAAGTCGGCACTATTCAGCAGTTCCGTGATAAAGCAGCGCTCGCGGGTCCAGACCTCGATTGGAGCTTTGCCGTTCATCAGGTGACAATACCGGCAAATCGGGGAAGGGGACAACCATGACGCAAAGCGGCTCACCAGCTGTTGATGAGCTATTGAAGCTGGATGGACAGTCGGTGCTGGTCACCGGTGCCAGCGGCAATATTGGGCAGGGAATTGCGAAGCGGCTCACAGAAGCGGGCGCTCGCGTCATTGTTCATTATCGCAGCGATGCCAGGACGGCAGAGGCGCTGGCGGCGACACTCACGGATGCGACTACCGTGCAGGCGGATCTCACGATTGCAAAGGACGTCGATGCGTTGTTCGCGACAGCCAGCCCGGACCTCGTCGTTAACAATGCGGCGGCACAACCGGTGCAGTCGCTGGGCGACATGTCGCTTGATGACTGGCGGATGGTGCAGCAAAGCAACCTGGACAGCGCCTTTTTGGTGACGCAACGTGCCGCTCTCGCCTGGCAGGCAGCCGGGACGGCCGGGGCCGTCGTCAACATCGCCTCGATTGAGGGGCTCGACCCCGCCGCTGGTCACGGTCACTACGCGACCAGCAAGGCCGCTGTGCTCATGTTCACGCGAGCCGCGGCGCTTGAGTTTGGTTCCGCCGGTATCCGCGTAAATGCCGTTTCACCTGGGCTCATCGATCGCGAGGGACTCGCGCGCGACTGGCCGGATGGTGTTATGCGCTGGCATGATCGCGTGCCGCTCGGGCGCATTGGCTCTCCCAATGATGTCGCGGACGCGGTATTGTTTCTGCTAAGCCCCGCCGCCCGCTGGATTAGCGGCGCAAATCTTCTTGTCGATGGCGGTATGTCGGCACAGAGCAAGTGGTAGAGAATTTTATGGCGACCAAACACATGAACGCCGCCCCTGGCGATTTCGCAGAAACCGTGCTGATGCCCGGGGATCCGCTGCGCGCGCAGTACATTGCGGATACCTACTTCGATGACGCGCGGCGCGTCACAGACGTGCGCAATATGTGGGGCTTTACGGGTAGCTACAAGGGCCAGCCGATTTCGGTGATGGCGCATGGCATGGGCATCCCGTCCGCCTCCATTTACACCTCGGAGCTGATCGAATCCTATGGCGTCAAGCGTGTGATGCGTGTGGGCAGCTGCGGCACCTCGCATGCGGATGTGAAACTCCGGGACATCGTCATTGCGCAGGGTGCGTCGACCGACTCCAACGTCAACCGCATGCGATTCGGTGGCTACGATCTTGCTGCGCTGGCGAGTTTCGACCTGGTGCGCAAGGCCGTTGACGCGGCCTCGGCTGCAGGCGTTCGCTATCACGTCGGCAACGTTTTCTCTGCGGATCTTTTCTATACGCCGGATCCCGACATGTTCGAAACCATGGCGAAGTACAACATCTACGGTATCGAGATGGAGGCCGCGGGCATCTTTCCGATTGCTGCGGAACATGGCGTCGAAGCGCTGGCTATCTGCACCGTTAGCGACGACATACCGAGTGGTGCTGCGCTCAGTTCCGAGGAGCGCGCGACGACCTTTGACGAGATGATCCTGGTCGCACTAGAGACGGCTATCGCGCCATGATTCCTGATCTCAGTAAAGTTGCGGTAGTTGACGAGGTCGGTGTCAACGAACGGGTCGCCCGATTCCAGACGCGCAGCATCAAGACGGCGTCGAAAATCGATGCGCTGAAGCTGACGCTCAGCATGATCGACCTCACCACCCTTGAGGGGCAGGACACGCCTGGCAAGGTGCAGCAGCTTTGCCAGAAGGCGATTCATCTGCACGACTCCATGCCGGGTTTGCCGCATGTTGCGGCGGTATGTGTTTACCCGACAATGGTCGGAGTTGCGAAGAAGGCGCTGGCAGGCACCAATATCAATGTTGCGTCTGTTGCCACCGCCTTTCCGAGCGGTATGTCGGCAAGAGAGGTCAAGCTCGACGATACGCGCATGGCGGTCGAGGCGGGAGCCGACGAAATCGACATGGTGATATCTCGTGGCGCGTTCCTCGCAGGCGACTATGCATTCGTCGCAGATGAAATCGCCGCTGTAAAAGAAGCCTGCGGTGATGCGCATCTCAAGGTGATCCTCGAGACCGGCGAGCTGGGCACGCTCGATCGTGTGCGCCGCGCAAGCGTGTTGGCGATGCACGCCGGTGCCGACTTCATCAAGACCTCGACGGGCAAGATTCAGCCAGCTGCGACCATGCAGGTCACCCTGGTCATGTTGCAGGCTATTCGCGACTTCTATTACGAAACAGGCCGCATGATCGGCATGAAACCGGCTGGCGGCATTTCCAGTTCGAAGCTGGCCATTCACTATCTCGTGATGCTGCACGAAACCCTTGGCAACGCCTGGATGACGCCGGAGTGGTTCCGCTTTGGCGCCAGTTCGCTGGCGAACGATGTACTGATGCAGTTAATGAAACAGTCGACCGGTGTGTACCAGTCGGCTGACTACTTCTCGAAAGATTGAAGGCGGAGAACGATGAGCAGGTCTGATAACAAACTGGCTTTCGACGGCGGCTGGGATTACTCGCCGGCACCGGAGAGCACCGACCACATCGATATTGCGGCGCGCTACCAATTGTTTATCGGTGGCGAGTTCGTCAAGCCGGAGAGCGGCAAGTATTTTGATTCGATCAATCCGGCGACTGAAGAAAAACTCGCGCGTGTCGCCGATGCCAACGAGGCTGATGTCGACAAGGCTGTGAAAGCTGCGCGCGAAGGCTACAGGGTCTGGTCACGCATGAAGCCCGCCGAGCGCGGCAAGTATATTTTCCGCATCGCCAGAATCATGCAGGAGCGGGCGCGCGAATTTGCGGTTATTGAATCTCTCGATGGTGGCAAGCCGATTCGCGAGTCGCGTGACATTGACGTGCCGCTGGCAGCAGCACATTTTTTCTACTATGCCGGTTGGGCCGACAAGCTTGAGTATGCATTCCCCGGACGTAAAGCGAGGCCGCTTGGCGTCGCCGGCCAGATCATCCCGTGGAATTTTCCGCTGCTTATGGCTGCCTGGAAGCTGGCACCTGCGCTGGCTTGTGGCAACACGGTCGTATTGAAGCCCGCTGAAACAACACCGTTGACCGCGATGAAACTCGCCGAGGTCATCGCGGATGCAGGTCTGCCGCCCGGCGTGGTCAATATCGTAACCGGCGCAGGTAAGACCGGCGCCGCCCTGGTTGAGCATCCGGGTATCGACAAGGTTGCGTTTACGGGCTCGACAGCTGTCGGTCGCATGATCCAGAAGAAGCTCGCCGGGACCAACAAGAAATACACGCTGGAACTCGGCGGCAAGGCGGCCAACATCGTGTTTGCCGATGCCGCCATAGACCAGGCTGTCGAAGGCATCGTCAATGGCATCTTCTTCAATCAGGGCCACGTCTGTTGTGCTGGATCACGATTGCTGGTGCAGGAGTCGGTCGCCGAGCAGGTTATCGACAGGCTTAAGGATCGTATGCAGACCTTGCGCGTTGGCGACCCGCTGGATAAAAACACTGACATCGGCGCCATCAATTCCAAAATGCAGCTGGAGAAAATCCAGTCCTATCTCAAGATAGGCAAGCAAGAGGGCGGTGAGATGTTCCAGAGCAACGGCCGCGTGCCAAAGAAGGGCTACTGGTGTCGGCCGACGATCTTCAGCGGCGTTTCGCAATCGAGCCGCGTCGTGCAGGAAGAAATATTTGGACCGGTGCTCGCAATCCAGACGTTCCGCACCTTCGACGAGGCAGTCGCCAAAGCCAATAACACGCCGTATGGCCTGTCTGGCGGTGTGTGGACCGACAAAGGCGCCAAGATCTTCAAGATGACGCAGGCCATGCGGGCAGGCGTCATCTGGGCCAACACCTTCAATAAATTTGACCCGGCATCGCCGTTTGGCGGTTACAAGGAAAGCGGCGTCGGTCGCGAGGGTGGTCTGCACGGGCTGGATGCCTACGTGAAACTGGGGGCGGTGTAATGGCGGAATCTCGAGTGGCAGTTGCCAAGACCTACAAAATTTACATCGGCGGCAAGTTCCCGCGCACCGAATCGGGCCGCTATACGACGTTGCGCGACAAGAAAGGCGATGTCATCGCAAATGTCTGCCATGGCAGCCGCAAGGACTATCGCAACGCTGTGGTCGCGGCGCGCAAGGCACAGCCGGGCTGGGCGGCAGCAAGCGCCTACCTGCGCGGCCAGATCCTGTACCGGATCGCTGAAATGCTGGAAGGGCGCCGCGAGCAGTTTATCTCTGAACTGATCCTGCAAGGCGCGACCAGCACTGCGGCCAGGAAGGAGACGGATGCCGCGATTGATCGCCTCATCTACTACGCTGGCTGGGCAGACAAGTACCAGCAGATATTCAGTGCAGTGAACCCGGTGGCTTCATCGCACTTTAACTTTTCGGTGCTCGAGCCAATGGGCGTCGTGTCCATACTCGCTCCTGAGGAGAGCGGTCTGTTGGGGCTGGTCTCCAATATTGCGCCGGTCATCGCGGGCGGCAACACCTGTGTTGTACTCGCGTCGGAGGGCAAACCATTGTCCGCCATCAGTTTTGCCGAGGTGCTGCATGCATCCGACGTGCCCGCCGGCGTGGTCAACCTGTTGACCGGCGTGCACGATGAGTTGCGCGGTCAGTTTGCATCGCACATGGATGTTAATGCCGTCATCTATTGCGATGGCGGACGCGCCGCAGGGCGAGCGATACAGGAAGCAGCCGCAGACAACATCAAGCGCGTCGTTGCGAGAGATCGCAGCGACTGGAGCAAAATTGAGCAGCAAAACCCATACCTGATTCGCGATACCCAGGAAGTGAAAACTACCTGGCACCCGATCGGTAGCTGACTCCGCGACGAATCCCCGGGCCTTCAGCCCCCGGAGTAGTCGTCGAGGAGCCCAGGCTCAATGCGCGCACCGACCTGCTGAATGACTCGAGTCGCACAGAACGTGCCGATGCGAGCACATTCATCCAGCGGCTTGTTATTCGCCCAGCCGAACAGGAAGCCGGCCGTGTAGGCGTCTCCGGCGCCGGTCGTATCCACAACGTCTTTCACTGGAGTCGCCGTCTGCACAACAGTCTGCTCGCCGTGAAATATGACGGACCCCTTTTCTGATCGCGTGACGGCAAACAGGTTGTCGTAGCCGTCGAGCGCGCCCTCTATGTCGTCAAAGGAGTCGACCTGCAGAAGGGCTGCCACTTCCTCTTCGTCGGCGACGATGATGCCTACGCCGTTCTGAATGGCGTGCTTGAAAGAGTCGCGGTGACGCTCAACACAAAGCGCATCCGACAATGACAAGGCCACGGTGGCACCGGTCTCGGCGGCGATATCGATTGCTTTTTGCGCCAGCGCAGGACCTTCGGGGATATCCCAGACATAGCCTTCCATAAGGATTACCCCGGGTTTGCCGACTGTGGCCGGCGTTATATCGCTGACCGCCAACTCGGTGCAGGCACCGAGATAGGTTTGCATCGTCCGCTGGCCATCGTCCGTAATCAGCACGTGGCAACGCGCTGTCGGTGCGCCGCCGTCTTCGGGCTGCAGCCGCACACTAATGCCCAGCGAGCGCATATCATGGTTGAACACGTCACCAAACTGGTCGGCCCTGACTTTGCCAATATAGGCGGCCTGGCCCCCGAGGTTCGCGAAGCCTGCGACCGTGTTCGCCACCGAGCCGCCCGACATTTCGGTGCCCGGCCCCATCATGGAATACACTTCTTGCGCGCGCTCACGATCGATCAGTGTCATCGAGCCAGGGGCTGCGCCAATCTTATTCAGGAATTCCTTGTCGACATGCGTCAAGATGTCGACGATCGCATTGCTAATACCGAGTAGCTGAATTTTGTCTGTCATTGCTATTGCTGCATGGCCAAAAATCGGCGCATAGCCTAACATGTTGCAGCGACCCGCCGTGTTGAATATTGTGGGCGCTGCCAAATTGCTGCAGAACGGGGGAGATTAACGTGAGAAAATCTGCAAGCTTGCTGATTCCGCTGACGCTGATCGCGATGTATTACGCGTTCTGGATTGTGCTTATTTCGTTCCTGTTGAGAAATTTTCCGGGGCTGGCCGAGTACTTTCCGATTGGTGGTGTCGACGAGTTGGCCGCCTCGAACGATGGAACGTTTGAGCCGGTATATACGAGCGTGCAACGAACCGTGTTGGCACCACATGGGCCGGTGCGCCTCGCCATGGGCACTATCGGTGCCATGATTCTCACGGTGCCCGTGTCCTGGGTCTATTTCATTACCAGCCGCGCGCGACGAATTGACCAGTCTTTCCTGCAGACCATTATGATCCTGCCGATCGTTGTGACCGGAATCTCGATGATCGTGCTGAACAGCCTGGCACTCGCATTCAGCCTCGCAGGTATTGTTGCGGCGGTACGGTTTCGCTTCTCCCTGGCGCAACCATCTGACGCGATGTACATTTTCGTGGCAATCGGTATCGGCCTCGGTTGCGGCATTGGCGCAGTCGCGGTCGCGGCGGTGACATCGAGCGCCTTTGTGTTTGCGACGCTGATCATCTGGAAGCTTGAGTACGGCAAGACGCTGGCGGGACCGTTCCTGACAATGTTGACCCGCAGGGGTGCAGGTGAGGACGACTATGACTAGTGCTGTGAAGCGCAACCTGCTGTTGATCCATGGCAGGGATTTCAAGCCGCAGCAGGAGACCTGGCTCGAATTATCGCTGGCGGCACTGCGCAAGGGCATCGAGCGCGATTACCCGGACAATGTTGACCTGTTTGACGCGCTGGATGTGCACGACGCGTGGTACGGCGATCTGAGCAACGAATTATTGCGTGGGCTCGGAAAAGAATACGACGAACAGCTCGACGTTGGTGACCGACGCAATGTGCTAAAGACGTTAGGTGAGATCGCGGCGCGCAAGAAGTTCAGTATTCGTCAGTACGACTGCCTGCCCGGAAAGTCAGCGTTGCCCGAGTTTGTCGTCGCGGTGGCTGCGCCGGTTCTTGGTGCCGTTGGCATGACTTTGCCGCTCGTCGGACGCTCGTCAAAGGATTTCGCGGCCTACCTGCGCGACAAATCAGATTATGGGCGTGAAGTCCGTGCTCGTGTTCGCGACAAGCTGTGCGAAATGTTGCAAAGCGATGCCGAGCTCATGTTGATGACCCATGGCACCGGTTCAGCAATCGCCTACGATGTCCTGTGGCAGTTATCGCATGAACGCGAATTCAAGGATCAATGCGAAGGCAAGAAGATTGCAATGTGGGTGACGCTCGGAGCACCTTTGGGCGATGCCAATATTCGCAAACGTCTTCGTGGCGCCAAAGAAAAGCAGGCAGCGCGCTTTCCGAATAACGTCATTATGTGGCACAACGTGTCCGCAGAAGATGATTTCACGTGTCACGACAATACGCTTGCCGATGACTTCAAGAAGATGCTGTCGCACCGTGTCGTGAGCGCCGTTCATGATCACCATATATACAATCTTGCCGTTCGCTACGGCCGTTCGAACCCGCACAGTTCACTGGGGTACTACATTCACCCGCGCGTTTCGAAGATTGTAAGGGACTGGTTGTGTAGCGAGCCGCCGGCCTAGATACACTTCTTTTCGAGGTTTCGTGCGACCAGTTTGTCGTTCTTCAGGCTGCTGTAGAAACGCTTGATGTAAGTGTTCATGACGTTTCGTGTTGAGGCCGAAATGCCTTCAACCGTTGCTATCAGCTGCAGAATGTCATCCTGCTTGTCGCGCACATGTTGCATCGTTTCCGGCAATAGCGAATTGTTGAGGCAACGTCCCCGATACAGTCGTTCCTGCACGTTACGCAGCTTGAAGCGGGGGTTTGGGCCGGCATGTGGTGCGTTCACGAGTCCCGCCTGGTCAAAATCGTACGGAACTGAATAATAGCGTTGCCCATCGCTGCCGAACAGCAGGTGATTGTGGCAACAGCGCTCGCCCTCGGTGCCCTTGACCGGAGAGAAGTCAGTGTTGCCGATCATGTAGTGAAATACGGAAACCAGGTTGGTGTACTCCGGGTCCAGCTGGCCGATATTGACGCTACTCTGTTCAACGATGGGTCTGTCCAGCCTTTTGGCCAGTCGATCGCGATGCTCGATGACGATAGCGTGGTTCAGCCGATCCGGTTGCTTGCCTTCGCTGTCGATGTAGCGCAGCCGAATAAGTCGCGCGCGGAAACTCACGTCGCTGAGGATATTCATGATGCGGTAGGCAACGTATTCCTTGACGACCGTCTGATCGTAGCGAGCTGATGCATCGTTGCAGTGGGTTACGATCTTGACTTTGTTGACACCGTGCATCGCCGTGTTCTTGGTCTCGGACTTTTTGAAATTCAGCCGTATGGGCGGGAACTCGCAGATGTCCGGACGACGCCTAAAGCGGCCGCGCGTGCGCACAGCGACTTCATAGGTTTTTTCGCCGATTTGAAACGTCGCGGGCAGCTCTTCCTCAATCGGTCGTTCCGACAGCAGGGTTTCGAGAGGTCCGGTGAGCGTGACGTCGATGACGTCGTCAGCGGCAAAGAACGGATCCGGCGCGCCGACCTGTTCTTGCGCGTGCGCGCTACC
>Ga0316189_10006010_pt1 | contig 11615 bp, 12 predicted proteins | sample LowCovwburrow_MG_FD_204930 | JGI IMG/M metagenome (GOLD analysis project Ga0316189, IMG submission 204930) | Coastal sediment microbial communities from Maine, United States - Lowes Cove worm burrow | ecosystem: Environmental > Aquatic > Marine > Coastal > Sediment | place: USA: Maine... | reverse complement strand
AATGCCACGTATAAACTCGCGCCAACCTATAATTTGACGTACGAAACCTTCTAAGGAATTGAGGGGTATGTTATTCGCTTTTGCAAAAGAGATACTTTGCTCTAATACTTCTTTTGGCGTAATCAATCCCACATTGAGCATTGGTGTTAATACGCTGTGATTTAAGATAGAATACTCTGCAACTATAGCGTCTTCATATGTGCCAAATTCTATAAAACGTTGTTCTAGAAACTGTTGAAACCACTTTTGGCTTGTTTCAAAATTTGCAGGATACAAAGCGTGTTCTGCGAGTTGACCTACGTTATTTGAAAAATTTGCAGCTACATAGTCACAAGCCTCTTTATAAAACCTGTCAACATCTGGAAACTGTATGGCCGGAGGTATCTTTTTTGCCGGATATTTTTTTCTGTTTTCGGTATCAAATGTCCATTTACCGCCTGCAGGTTTTCCGTCATAATCAATAAGAATATGCCTTTTGATTCTCTGATCTGTATAAAAGGAGGTTTGATGGTATTTCTTTTTATCACTTCGGAAAAAAGGTTGCAAATCTTCTTTAGTATTTAAGAATAATGGGGAATCGAAGACCGTTCTTTCTATGGTATGGCAGGTACATTCTTTTACAATTCGCTTTTGTAGCCAATTGTCAACCGGATCGATATAGTTAATGTTTGTAACACCCTTTAGTGCCAGGTGCGGAATTAGTTTTCGGATATCAGAAATATGCTGTGTTGATTCTATATAGACAACATCAATATTTTTAGAAGTCAGGAAGACTTCATAATGCTTCATTGTAGCTCTATGAAATGCTATTTTCTGTTTATGGAAATTGTATTGTTTAAAAAATAGAAACTCTTCAATTAGATATATAGTAAGACCATTCTCTAAAAGTGGAGAACGTTGAAAAAGTTGATGAGGAAAAATAATATTGATGGCTTCTCGATTCAAAATGCAATTTCTTTTTTACATTTTTTCCAAAAAGCAAAGAAAGATGGATAGTAGCCTCTTACAGAAAAAATCCAATCTCTTTTGTCTTCGATGCCCTTGTAATGTTTGTTTAATGGATGCTCTTTATAATAGATGCTCCCAAACTTATAAGCAGTCGTAAGTTCATTAAATTCTCCCACATATAGTTGCATATTCTCTATGTTTTTTGAAAGGTCAATTATAAAATCAATAGTCTTTTGAGACACAGGATATTGCTTAAAATGCGAAGGTTCCAGCAAGAGAATTCGATTTGCAGAAAGCTCCTTTTTCCAAATGGGGTCTAAGTTGTAGAAATTATAAATAAGCGCTGGAAGTGCTGTGTTTATTTCTATGGGTTTTTGCTCAGGAAGTGGTGTTGTTAACGCTAAAATTTCCGAAGCAAGCAGCACTTCTGGTATGGGTAAGTTTTCAAAATCATCATAGGATACATCAAGAAAAGTTCCTGTTTGATTACTATGGCAAAATTTATTGATGTTCTCCTGATTTGCATAATACTTCTTATTGCTGTTTGTGCCTGCCACCCATTGCCAACTAAGAGCATTGCTTGCCCAATCTGCATCTAGCAAATGATAGTACATCCATTGCGCAGGTGATTTCCAATGGTTTTGAGCTACATTGCAGGCAATCGATGCAATGTACATTCGTAAATGATTATGCAGGTAGCCGGTTTTGTAAAATTGATCAATAGCATTGTCGATAGCTTGAATACCCGTATCCGCAGCAGGCAAAGCCATAGAAAGCCCCTTGGTAATAACTGGCACTTGTAGTTGCTTTAAGTCTTGATTAATAGCATCGCCTTTGGCAATCCATACCAGTTGCCAATAATCCCGCCACGCTAATTCTTGAACAAATTTTAAAATAGAATCAGGATGAAAACCACGCTTTAATAATTCTTGATAGACAAACTTAGTGGAAATAACACCTCGAGAAATATAAGGCGATAGATAACTTACTGCACCATCCAGATAGTTTCTAGACGGGCCATAGGCAACTGGATCTATTGTTGCTATTCTCTCGAGTATAGCTTCAAATGTTGTTGGGAAATACGCTTTTGTATTTGTTTTATCATACATTAACGCTTACTTATTTTATTACCGGAAATAGCTCTTTGTCTGGAGCATTTAAAGCGTGTGATATCTTCGCTTCGTTTTTTTAAGTGTTTTGTACTTACGCCACTATTAACACGTTTTCTCCAGCGTTTAAAACTAGATTCCTTAAGATTGCCACGCATCAATTTAATAACTTCTTTTTCTGGCAGTCCAAACTGAAATTCTATGGCTTCAAAGGGTGTTCTGTCTTCCCAGGCCATTTCGATGATCCTATCTAATTGTCTTTCTGTCAGTTCTTTTTCCAATATAATTTCTAAACTACTTTTTCCCAAATTTGATCAGTATTTAAATAGAAACTTCCCAGTGAATTAAAGTTGCATTGATCCGGTGCGATAATGGATAAAAAAGTCTCGTTATTATCTCTTTTGTATAAATGATAGACCTCACCTATAAGGGGTTCAAAGGTAAACTTTGCGCTATAAATCAGGTTGTTATATTCAAATTCTTGCATTAATTGCTCATACTGCGTTCTTATTTCCAGATATCTGGTTTGAACCCTGTGGTTCAGTTTATTAATGCTTCTGTTTTTCCAAGCAATAGTATCTGATGTTGTAATTACCGGTGCGCCAACATTCGTCGCGTATGGTTTTAGAAAAGCGTCATATTTTTGAATTTCACTATTAAAAACAACACTATCTGGTTTCTTTTTATCGGTCATCTATAACTCTTGCGCTTCTATTTTTTTCATAATCTCTTCCGCTTCATAAGCCTTTTGGTCGCTTAATTTTCTGTTACTGGTAGAAAGATCATAGGATTCTTTCATAAGCTTTTGATATTGCTCGTGTAACTTATCTTTTTCTGATTTCTTTTTAAATAATCCAAACATATAGCATATTTTAAGTGCGATCCCTCAATGGAATTTATCGGTCAAAGATACAAAATGTTTAACTAAAAATTATATATGTTAAACAAAAAATTATAATGACCCCAATTGGCCTCTCAATTTTTTGTACTTTTTTTTATTATAATAAATTTATATGGAATAGTTTTTAATTTATGATCGAAAGCGGTGACAGACACTGTGCGTTATCCTGAATATAGTTCCCTAGTACTTTACATCCATATAGAACCCAATTCCCATCCCTCTTTTTTTCTTCAATATGCCCTGGCTGGAGTATTTTACGTAAGTGCCGTTTGAAAATAAACCTAATGGAAAATAAATAGCTTCACCTGTTTTAACTTCTCCTTCATTGGCAATCCATTCCAGGGTAACAACAATATCATCTGTGAGTACGATATCATATTTTTTAAGATCAACTGTAATTGTACCTGTTTGGCCGGCTTCAATGGGAATAAAGATATTCTCGGTGAGGATATTTTCTGCCGGTCTGCCTCGATTGATTTTATACATGTTGAGCCTAAACAAGATCTTGGCACTAAGCCTATTATGAGAAATGGTGAAATTGAAATAATTGACGAATGTTGGCTTTTTAGGCAGGTTTATTTTAATTCCTAATTCCGTTCCCAGTTGATTGTAAAAAAAACCTGTCCCAATAAATTTAGATTTTGTTGTGTTGCCCAACTTTTTATACTTCCATTTTTTAGCGGTGACTACCACTTCCTTCAGTTCTGAAATTTCTTCTTCCAAATTGATGCGGAGTTCACCTTTGCCGGTTAAGAAACGATTAACCGGGAACATTTTGGGTTGGTAGCCTATCATCGAAATGCGCAAGGTGTCATCCAGGTGTTCTTCCAAGAGCTGTAATTCAAAACTTCCGTTTTTGTTGCTCACAGTCCCCTGATTCTTGTTCAATACTCCAATATTTACATACGATAATCCGTCATAGGTTTTAGAGTCTACAACACTACCCTTCAGGATTAATTCTTTGGGTGTGTCAGTATTGTAATAAAAGGGCTGATCGGTTATATTAGCATCTTTAAGCAGTTGATCGATGTATTCATGAAATTCAGTCCCAGATTTTTCCCATAAGTATTGTTCAAAAAATAATAAGGTGGTTTGCTTAATATATTCATGAATCACTTCTGCTTTTTTTGACGTGTTTAAAATGGAAGGAAGTGAAGTAAAGTCTTCATGTTTGCTATCTATAAAGCGCATATACGTTTTAGGTGAGTTTGTCTTTTTAAAATAGTGATATTCACCTGTTGGTCTGAATTCATCCCATTTATTATCACTTTCCATGTATAAATAAGCCGCGCTGATCTTTTCAGGGTGTAACAAATTAGCCTCATAAATTTCTTTGAGAAAAGAATCGTCCTGTTCGGTATCGCCATCATAATGGGTCTCCGAGCCATCCAGCGTTGCCATTGCTTTTATCTCCGGATGATTATCCAATAATATTGCCGCGCTCATTCCACCCCAACTGCAACCCAAAAAACCAATATTACTACTATCCAGGTTTAAGGGTTTGGATTCTTTGATCCATTCCAGGACGAATTCCCCATCGTAAACTTGTTCCATGGTGTCCAAAATATGATTGCTCATATCCCCGGGATACCTCCCTACAGACCATATGGAAATTACAACAAAGCCATTTTCTGCCAATTTTTCGAGGATTCTATAGTTCTCCCATCCCATCCCATTATAACCAGCCATATATATGATCACAGGAAAATTACCAACAGCGGGCCTGGTGTTTTGATAACTATCGGATTCGACGGTAAGTAGTCTCTTTCCATCGTCTATTTCAAGACCAAATCCAGCAGTGAGGAATACGGCAAGCTCCTCCGTAATGCCCGTATAGTCCACACCCTGATAAAGATTCGCTCTCTCTTCCTGAAGCCTGAATAAGTCCCCAAAAGTCAAACTTTTTTCTGTCTTTTCAGTTGAAGGATACCAAATATCCAAATCCAATGGCCGGTAATGCAAACTGTCAGTAACCGGAGTATCGGGTTTGTATATACGCGATGAATCCACTAAATGAAGCGTTGTAAAACCGGCCTGATATGGAGTGTTTCCTTTTTCCTGGGAATAAAAATGGAGTGGAATAAAAAATGCCAGTATTAGGAAGAGAATTCTAAGTTGCATTTTGCTAAAATAATAGCGCTACTAATAAGAAGCTTGCAATGTTTTGTTAAATCGTTGTTTGGTTTGGTTTCAGGTAGGTCTTATAGGTAGGCGTAATGATAAACTAAGGATTCACTCGCTTTGCTCGTGCATCCCAAAAGGGAATTCAATACAAGCAAAACGCTTTGGTAGCACAAAGCTATGCTAATGGGGCAGAGAGAATATGATTTATAGGGATTCACTCACTTTGCTCGTGCATCCCAAAAGGGAATCCAATAAGCAAAACGCTTTGGTAGCACAAAGCTATGCTAATGGGGCAGAGAGAATATGATTTATAATCATACAGATGCCGGTGAACTCCAAAATAGGTGTATCACAAATAGGAGTGGGAGCAAGTTATATTAAAAGAAAAAAGGTGGTTTAAGTAAAAAAGAAAATATTAGTTAACTTAAGTCCCGATAGCAATCGGGATGGACTAAGGCTTTTCATAGGAGCCATTGTTGGCAGCTGGTTTTTCTTATTATTTCATTGGCACTCTATAACCTCTAACCAGGTTACTGGATATTTCAATATAGAGTTATTCTTCTTTTCGAGGATATAAATCTGTTCAAAAATTTCATAGTTCATTAAAAATCTTAAGGTTCCCGATTTTTCAGATTTCTTAACTTCTTCTTTTAACAACTTATTTCGATAATTAATAATTTCAGAAGTAGTCTTTAAATTGAATTCTTTAATATCGGTGGGCAATATTTCTTTTGCATCAGAAATATTATTGCACTCAAAATAATTTCCGCCAATGTAAAAAGTAATTTCTCCGTTTTCTTGAACGGTTTTAGAGTTTTTCTCAGAAACTGTTTTATTGTCTACGTTGTAAGATATATAAACAACATTCATGTCCTGTGAAAAACCACAAATTGAGTAGATAGAAAACAGAACTAATAAAAACTTCATCTCATAACACTTTATAGAGTACTAAAACTTGCTGCCAACGGTCTCGGCTATGGCCTGGTGCATTAATGCGCAGACCTTCCCAGTAATGATTTATAAAATCTTATTTGCAAAATTTCCCCCAGACCCTGGTAGGCGATAGGCTATAGCCATCTTAAGTTTGTGATATCTTTATTCCGATTATTGTTCGACCGAATAGCGTCCACCTGGTCCCGCCCTTAGTGTCATTCCGCTATCATCAGTTGATGCCGATCCCATAGTTTTATCATTCAGAATTCCTACCACCTTGGTATTTATAAATCCTGTTTCTCCGATGTGCGTAACAACAATAATATGTTCCCCTGGTGGCAGTTTTTGTTCAAGGGGTGTTAATTGATTTTCTAGGGAAGTTTTAACTGCCGCTGTTTCAGAAATATCTGTGCTAGTGATTTCAATATTAAAACGATGCTCTTGATCATTGACAGAAGTAACAGTCAAAACATAAGAATATTCCGATTCAGAAGACCTTTCGGAGAACCCCATTAATATGGAAATAGCGAAAAAGATAACAATTTTTGTTTTCATAATATTTATTTTCAGTTAAGCCCAACGGTTTAGCTCGTATGTTTGATTATTGATTTAAAGATAGCACATTAGTTTAATAGATATAATCAAACATACGAGGTACTGTGTCAAAAAACAAGGTTTTTTGACACAGTACCTATGGCAAGTAGGGCAGGTGATAGGCATAGACCTTTCCGTCCAAGCACTTAGCCAAAGCTTTTGTATTTTGTTTTTATCTCTAATTTCTCTAAAAGCCAAATCAAAAGATTTGGTGGACTTATTAAATAAGCCCAAGCCTTTCTTTATAGCGCATACCGCCCTATTTGCTATAGGTATTGTTATCTTTAGTGTTTTTTACGGGACTTTGAATTCTGCGTCGTTCATTTGTACGCTGAACTTAATATTTGCTTTTAAAGCATTGAAAACTTTCAAAATCGTTTCGATTGTAACATTCTTTGCGCTCCGCTCCAATTTGGAGATTTGGGATTTTTGAACTCCGATTAATTCTCCGAGTTGTTCTTGGGTCAATTTCCGTTCTTTTCGGACTGACTTTATCATTTCTCCAAGAACTTCCATTCGCAAATCGAACTCGTACTTGTCCCTTTCTTCCGTTCCGATTTTTCCAATATCCTTGTCCTTCATTTGGTCAAGGGTCATCATTTTCATCTTCTTCTTTTTTGTTTCCATAACCTTTGTTTTTATTGCTCGAAATATTCTTTTCGTATCTGTTTTGCTTTCTCGATTTCGGCTTTAGGAACCTTGTCCGTTTTTTTGACCATTCCGTGCGTGGAAATCACAAGCGTTTCGGTTTTGCCAGTCCTGTCCCAGAATGCGAAAAGTCGGTATTGAAGTCCGCCATATTTAGTTCTGAATTCCCAAATATTGTCCGTCAGTTTTTTGAACAGTTTAGGGTCAAGTCCAAGTTTTGCCTTGTCCAGATTATAGTAAATCTTGGCTTTTGCTTTCTTGTCGACCTTCGACATAAAATCTATGGCCTGTTCAAGGAAAACGACTTCAAATCTACTTTCCATTCGGTTTATTCGTCCATTTATTAGACAAATATAATAAAAAAAGTTGAATTATATGGAAACTTTTTAATCTTGACCAACATTAAAGATAATGGTTTAGCTATGAACAGTACGGGAGCAAACCAGCGTTTGATTTCCGCCACGCACATAGCGAAATCTTTTTGTTTTCGCCTGCCACGCTTTTTAGCGTGGTTTTTTCTTTTCCTTGTTTAAAGCAAAATTCCAAAGATTTTGCGGACTTTATAAAAATACACAAACCTTTTAATTAATTCCGTAGCCCGCATTGTTTATAGGTTGTGTTGTGTGGCGTTTATTTTAATTACCTCTTTACAATTTTTAATATTAAATCAAATAAAAAACCCCGTCAAGAGTCTTGACAGGGTTAAATATATATTGTTTACGTTGATTAATTTCCTTCGCTTAGTGAGAAACTACCGTCACCCATCCTTTGTAAACCTCTGAAATAAAATTGTGTGCTAAGAGTCGTTCGCGATGAGTCCGACTTAACATATCAGATTTTATTGCCACTATTCCCTTGTCTTGTAAGTTTTTAAGTTTACTTAAAGATTTGCTAAATTTTCCGAAGGAGTTGCCATTTTGAATTCGCTAATTCTATAGTTATAAGTTTCGATTTATTGAGATTTATATTCTAATTAATAGAATATCGTTTCAATAGTTTAATGTTGTGTCGATTCAATAATTTAATGTTGTATCAATTCAATAGTTTAATGTTGCATCAATTCAATAGTTTAATGTTGCATCAATTCAATAAAATAATGCTGTATCAAAATTATAAAATAATGTCATTATTATTCGAATTAACCGGTTTATTTATGAATTTCAATTTGGTTCTAAGTTTCTTCATATCTTCACTAACCTTACTGTTTAAAATTTTGGCATAATGCTGAGTAGTTCTCAATGATTTATGGCCAAGCATCTTGCTCACTGATTCAATGGAGACACCATTGGAAAGGGTTACAGTGGTGGCAAAAGTATGACGGGCTAAATGAGTCGTTAAATTTTTATTGATGCCGCTGAGCACTGCGATTTCCTTTAAATAGGCATTCATCTTTTGATTGGTGAGTACTGGAAGTACTTTGCCGTTGACCAAATGTGGACTATACTTATATTTTTCTAAAATCATCAATGTGGTTGGCAGCACCGGAATATTACTTTTAGTCTTGGTCTTGGTTCGCTTGGTGTTTATCCACAATTCCCCATCAATGCCTGTTACAAAGTCGTCATGGGTCAACTTTTTTACATCGGCATAGGCCAGTCCCGTAAAACAACAAAAGACAAAACAATCGCGTACATGTTCCAAGCGTTGGTGTTGAAAAGGAGTATCCATTAATTGCTGTAATTCTTCAGCGGTCAAAAACTCCCGCTCCACATTTTTCAACCGTACTTTATAATTTGCAAAGGGGTCTTTGGCAATCCAACCATTGGCATAGACGATCCGTATGGTCTTTTTAAAGTTGACCACATATTTAACAGCCGAATTGTGGCTGCACTTTCGTTGCGTTTTCAGATAGTATTCAAAGCCAGTAATAAAAGCATGATCTACATGGGTGACTGGAATGTCTTTTCTGCGGTAGAAGAGAAGGGAATACATAAAAGTGACACCGAATTTAACATTATTTTGCTTGAATTTAGGAAAAAAATATTAAATAGTGATCCTTGTAAACACTTGATTAACAACATTTTATTTGTTATTAGGTGCCCCTTTTTGAAGTCATATGGAGGGGCACCGAAACGGACACTTTTTTTATGCTATTATTTGATATCAAATGAAAACACAAAAAATGAAAAACCCTGTAAATCATATGTTTACAGGGTTTTGGGTGGTTTTTGATTGCTACCCAGCGGAGGAAGAGGGATTACCTTCGGTGTGCCCTACAACCTCACATCCTGCAAATGTAACTTCCAACCCTTGCAGGATTGACATCTTAAAATTAAAAATCCCATTCAAGCGTGCTTGATGGGATTTTTTTCTTTCAAGCTGTAATGAAGTTACGCTTGATTGCGGAGGAAGAGGGATTCGAACCCCCGGAGGTGTGACCCTCAACAGTTTTCAAGACTGCCGCATTCGACCACTCTGCCATTCCTCCCTTAATGCGAGCGCAAATATACTAACCTTTTTTATACCTTAAAAAGTTTGTTGACGATTTTCTTCTGCCGTTTATAGTATTATTTATTTGCGACATCCTATTTTTGCCACATGGAAGAATGGTATCATTATGTACTGCTCGTACTAGTTGGATTTGTTGTTGGTTTTATTAATACGGTAGCCGGCGGGGCATCTTTAATTTCATTGCCTTTTTTAATCTTTTTGGGATTACCTCCCAGCGTGGCTAATGGAACCAACAGGGTAGCCATTGTAATTCAGACCGCAATAGGTGTAGCCGGATTTAAAAGTAAAGGCGTCTCCACTTTTCCATTCAATATTTATTTGGGGATCTCAGCGCTTTTCGGATCTATTTTGGGTGCAAGCATCGCCGTAGATATTAAAGGTGAAACATTCAATAAAATTTTAGCTATTATCATGCTCGCAGTGGTATTGATAATTGTTTTTAAACCTAAAATTAGTCTAGAGGATCTTACAGAACGTCTTACCGGCAAGTATTTATGGGTAGGTATTATTGCGTTTTTCTTTATCGGAATTTATGGCGGTTTTATCAATGCCGGAATTGGCTTCGTAATCCTCTTGTTTTTACATTACTTTAACCATATGTCCCTTGTGAGAGCCAATGCTACCAAGGTGGCCGTTGTATTTATCTATACACTTTCCGCTCTTGCCGTCTTTATTTTTAACGATAAGGTCATATGGGAAGTTGGATTGGTATTGGCCATTGGCAATGGGGCAGGAGCGTGGTTATCGAGTAGAATATCAGTTGGGAAAGGTGATGGATATGTGAAAATGTTTTTGATATTTATGGTCATAATTATGGCAATCAAATTGTGGTTTTTTAATTGAAAAATAAATGGCAGATATAATTAAGGATTTGGAATGGCGTTACGCGGTAAAAAAGTTTGATTCTTCCAGAGAGATAGAAGTTTCTAAACTGGAAAGAATAAAAAAGGCATTTAATCTTACCGCTACTTCGTATGGCCTGCAACCAATAAAAATGGTAGTGCTGAAAAATAAGGACCTCCAGGAAAAATTGGTTCAATTTTCATACGGTCAGGAGCAGGTTGCCCAGGCTTCACATGTTCTGATTTTGTGTATAGAGAAGAAAATAGATGCCGACTATATCTCCGGGTATTTTAAAAAGGTAAAGGAAATACGAGGAACCAGTGATTCTGTTTTAGAACCATTTAAAAATGCTTTAGTAAGCGAATTTAACAAAATGGATTCTAAACAAATTCAACATTGGGCGACTAATCAGGCTTATTTGGCCATGGGGAATTTACTAACCATATGTGCCGTAGAACAACTGGATGCTTGTCCAATGGAGGGTTTTATTCCGGATAGTTATGATGAGTTATTAAATTTAGGTTCAAAAGGTCTAAGGTCTGTTCTCGTTCTTCCCATAGGATACAGAGCGGAAGACGACATGTTTTCCGAATTTAAGAAAGTCAGACGCGATATGGAAAATAGTATTATTTACATATCTTAGGCGTAGAAATTGAAAAATAAACGAGTATAAATCAATATCATAATAAATTAAATACTGCTATGCCAGGTTTTGAACTATTTGGAGATAAAGAGAGAGATCAAGTAAAGGATGTACTGGATTCGGGTGTACTCATGCGCTACGGGTTTGACGGTATGCGAAATGGTCATTGGAAAGCCTTGCAGCTTGAAAAGGAACTTGCAAAACGAATGCAAACAAAGCACGCACAGCTGGTGAGCAGTGGTACGGCAGCTTTAACTGTTGCCCTAGCAAGTGCAGGAATAGGAGCTGGTGATGAAGTCATCATTCCGAGTTTCACATTTGTGGCCAGTTTTGAATCTATTCTCGCTTTAGGAGCAATCCCTGTCATGGTTGATATTGATGATACACTTACCCTGGACCCCTCCGCTGTTGAGAAAGCTAT
>Ga0316189_10006009_pt1 | contig 11617 bp, 11 predicted proteins | sample LowCovwburrow_MG_FD_204930 | JGI IMG/M metagenome (GOLD analysis project Ga0316189, IMG submission 204930) | Coastal sediment microbial communities from Maine, United States - Lowes Cove worm burrow | ecosystem: Environmental > Aquatic > Marine > Coastal > Sediment | place: USA: Maine... | reverse complement strand
ATCTGACATTGCTGCACACACCTCGCATAGGGGAGCGCGAATCTTGCGCTTTCTCAGAAGGATACAGAAACTAGGTTAATTCCCCAATATTACCCCAGTCTTTGCATGTCCAAAGGATATCTCTTCCCATCATTAAATTTCACCAATCCTCTGTTTAGGGAACACTCTCTGATGAGACTGTGTATATTTGCGGCCGTGTCTTGTATTAGTCGAGTATGATTGCCAGCAATTGCGCAGAAACGCAGGCCGCAATAACCACTCAGACGACGACCAGCAGGTTTGTCTTTTCTTTGGCCAGTATAGCGAACTCTTGTCTAATCCTTGCGGATAAGCGGTTTCCCTCCACGCAGATTATCCTCAATCCAACAGCCTTTTTACCCCAGCGCAGATGCGCCACACCGCCTTTGTCCCCGATTGCGCAATCCACAAGACCCAATTCGCTGAGCGTGGCAGGGAATGCCTGGGCCAGAAGCACGACACCGGCATCTGTCAGACCGGGGTTGTAACTCATACTGAAAGACCTTAAGGCGGAAGCTTCATAGAGAGAAAGCTCGCGCATCGCCTGTGCGATGATCTCTGCGTCTACAACTCCCAAACCGGCATTTCTTAAATGCAGATCATAATACGCATTTGCTGTCCGAGATCCTTCCAGCCGGTCGGCGGCGCCAAGGCAGACTGCATTTCCGGTAGAGCGCAGGGCCTAGATTAAAACGTTAATGCCCAATTGGGCGTTAGCTTCTGGAATTCCGCTCGCCACACCTTTGCCTGCTAAAACAGAAACTCCAGCAAGGAGCGCCAGGCCGTTGATCAATCCGGTTCGCAGAAACTGTCTTCGCAATAATTGTTCATTATTCGTCGGCATTGCTTATCCATTCATTGTCAAGGAAACACGACGCCAGTTGCTTCTTGACCCAGTTCCCATAGTTTGGCCGCCACATCGATATTCAGAGCAGCATTGTCGATCACTCCAAGTGCAGGGAAGCCGCCCATCTCTTTCGGCCCATCGGGTCCATAATAATCGCCTTGTTTGACGTCTTCGCCTGTGGCGGCAACGATTGTCGGTAGGCTACCCTGCCACGCCTCCATAAACACCATCTTTTCAAGGATGGCGGGGTCCACATGACGTTGCAGATTGGTTTTGGTGAAACCAGGGTGACAGGCAACAGAAAGTATGCTGTCGCCCTTTGTCTCAGCGCGCCGGCCCAATTCCAGCGCGAAGATGATATTGGCAAGTTTACTTTGATAGTATTCCCGCCTCGGATCGTATGGTTTTTCAAGCTTGAGATTGTCGAAGTCGATATGCGCGCCACGGTGAGCAATACTGCTGAGAGTGACGACTCTGGACCTGGGCGTCCGGGCGAGTGTACTGTATAGAAGCCCAGTCAGGGCGAATGGTCCTACAAAATTCACCCCAAACTGTGATTCGAAACCGTCTTCTGTAAGCGACTCAGGCGGCATCATAATGCCTGCATTGTTGATCAGGGCATCCAGCGAGGCGTGACGTTCAAGAAATGCGTCGGCACAATTCCGGATGGACTCAAGGCTGGCAAGATCGACTATAATCGTCTCAACACTGCCCGTGGTGGCCACCCCTCGAATATCCGACGCGGCCTTGTCCAACTTCTCGGAATTTCGACCTGCGATCAAGACGTGAGCCCCGGCCTTGACCAGAGCAAGCGCCGTAAAATATCCAATTCCAGAGTTGGCGCCAGTAATCAACACGGTCTTGCTCTCCTGGTTCTTTAAATTCCCTGAAATCCAGGCCTCTAGTGTATCGTAAAGATTATCTTGGGATTGTTGTTCTCTTCTATTCATTCTTGATTTCTCCAAGTTAAAAGACAAAATATGATTAAGACCAACTTAATGTAAGGGTGTGATCTTTTTTTAACAAGGCACTCTCCACCCGAAATCAGCCAGCTTAAATAAAAATATACTTGAACATGAGCCATCGTATTTACCCAGATACCACGATATAATCACTACAGAGCCCATGAATCTCTCGCAGATGCAACACCGGATGAGATCTATAACGAAAAGGCAACATTAGCAGCCTGAAGCGCGGCAACCACTGCCCATGGGGAGGTGGTTGGATAAAAACAACTGGAGCTATACAACACAACCTAAACGAGCGGGTTAGTGGTCTAAGAACCGGACCACTTCCTCCTGAGGTTGTTGATTTATCTCGGCACGAAAGGAAAAATCTTAAACCAATCTTGAAACTTCAGTCTGGGATATCCAGTACTAAGGTGAGCCGGAAGAACAATATTTCCTATACATTTAGTTTTTTCTTTTATGGTGAGGGGGAAATTATCCCATCTTCTGTACTGACTCCGAGAGAACTAAGAATGTGCTTAAATTGGATGATGTTTTTAAAAAGGAAGGTTTGAATACCGAGTTCTTTGGCGCCAGATAGTTTGGTCTCGCTATCATCTGAATAAATGATCTCTGAGGCGTCTATCCCACACTGCTTAACAAGTGCTTGGAAGATTTTGATATTGGGTTTTAACACGCCAATGTCATATGAGTATATTTTAGTGTCGAAATACTTCAAAAAACCGAACTCTTTTTCGAGTTCTCTAATTCTTGTTATGAAATTGTTTGAGCATAAACACGTCATGTACCCTGCTGCTCTGATTTTGCGCACATAGCTCTCAACATCGACATTTACGAGATAGCTCTCTCTGAGCATCTTGAAAATCTCTTCGTTTGCTAACGTGATCTCAAGCGTTTGCCTCACGTATTTCCAGTAAATCTCCTCAGTGATCCTGTTGGTCTTGAATGCAACCATCATCGAACCATGAAACACTTCATCAATGACGTCGTCGTAATCTGTGTATTCTGCTAATTGAAATTTAAATCTTCTAAAACTTTGTTCCGCAAAGAATACCCCATCAAGGTCGAAACAAACTGCTTTGATCATAGCACTCGCCATGTTGAAAAATATTAGATTCTAATTGCAAACCTTTACTTTAACATAGTTTTGTCACATGGAGGTGTTTCCTGAATCTATAGCAACACCTATGAATTGCCAGGCTGGGAAGTTGCCACTGGCAGTATCAATTATTTCTGGATTGATCCAAAGAAAGAGGATCAGGAAGAACTAAACCCAGCCTATTTGCCGATCTAGTCAAGATTGGCACGGTAAACCTATCTTTCTTAATCGATTCATCGATTCTGACTGCAGAGCTGAAGATAAATCTTGACACCTCGAGTTGGTTAGTTTAGTTAATTAACCAACACCTGGTGTTTTTTCAAACATCAATTCTCCATTCTGGAACATATCCAAATCTAAGTTTTTTAGAGGGGCTGATATGGCGCTGAGAAAAGAACTTTTCCACCTTGATCCAAATATTGAGCCATGTGACCCGGCTGAGGTTTATCAGCTTCAACTAGCGTCTGGCAGGATGATGCCTGCAGCGGCGTTGGGAACGTTTCACTCAGATTGGGCTCAAGAATATATCGTGGACGCTACCGTAGAAGCAATTCGCTTAGGTTGGCGCCACATCGACACTGCACGTGCCTACGAGAATGAAGAGGTAGTAGGAGAGGCTATTCGACGGTCGATCCGTGAGGGGTATATTTCCTCAGCCAAAGATCTGTTTATAACCGGTAAGCTGTGGAACGGGCATATGAGCCCGAAAGATGTGGCTCCCGCCTGTGATACAACTCTTAATGCACTTGGGGTAGAGCAGATCGATATGTATCTGAATCATTGGCCGTGGCCGAATGTACATACTCCGGGTTGTGCGGGCGAGCACCGTAATCCGGATGCAGTCCCTTATATTCATGAGGCGTTCATTGAAACTTGGGGGGAAATCTGCAAGCTCAAAAAAACAGGCAAGGTGGTAGATATCGGTACCTCGAACCACACCGAAGCCACCATGAAGCTGTTGCTTAAAGATGTTTCTGAAAATGAACGTCCCGTATTGAACCAAATGGAGATGCATCCGCTCTTCCAGCAGACGGAACTGCGCCGGTATTTTGAATCGGAAAAGATTATTTGCACGGGCTACATGGCCGTAGGCTCTCCCCACAGGCCCGCCCGCGATAAATTCAGGGAACATCGTGTGGATCTGGCTGATCCTGTCATCCAAGCCATTGCCGAGGAATTGGAAGTTTCTGCGGGGCGAGTATGCTTGAATTGGGCCGTGCAACGCGAAAATAAAAGCGGCGGTTTTGTGGTCATGAGCACGAAATCATCCCGCATAGCTGAAAATCTTAAAGCAGCAACCGAGGACATTCTGACCGAGCAGCATCTGCTGGCCATATCGGGAGATGGCTCCGAGCAACATCCGGGGATCGATGCAAATAATCGATTAATCTGGGGTCAGGTGTTCCTCTGGCCGGAAGCCGATGGCGATTGGAGAGTTCTTTGGGATGACTCCCAGGTGTTCATAACTCACAAAAGGTATCAACAATTTAAAGCTTCGTGGACGGCTCACAAAAAAGTGCAGATCGATTCTACCTTCAGGGGGTAGAGGCATGAAAGAAGTTGGCATGATCAATGGGAAAATCGATTCGGCGCTGAACCGTCAAGGGCACATGGACCTGTTGATGGTAGTTGATGCGGGTTTTCCCTGCCCGGACCACGTCGAACTTATCGACATAGCACTATCTGAAGGAGTGCCGTCGATACTCGACGTGTTAGTTGAACTGCGCAAGGTGCACTCTGTCGAAAAAATTGTTGTCGCTCAGGAAACGCTGGACCACAACCCCACCTATTGCCAAGACGTTTCACTATCGTTTGGGGATGGGGTGGCATTGGAGGTGATCCCGCATGACAAGTTGAAGGAGCGAAGCCATCAGGCAAAAACGATTATTCGGACGGGTGATTTTACGGCTTGGGGTAATGTGATGCTGGTTTCCGGCGCTGGTGCACGCTGGCAGATGGAAAAGAAAGTGGAGTGAATGATATGAGACAGGCTGTGATGACCGAACCAGGCAAGATCGTATTGCACGAAGTTGAAGAGCCGGTTGCCGGTCCGGGTGAAATCCTTCTGCGGGTTAAAAAGATCGGGATATGCGGATCTGATATTCATGTGTGGCATGGTTTACATCCTTTTACCCCATACCCAGTCGTGCAGGGACATGAATTTTCCGCTGTTGTCGAAGCTGTGGGTGATGGCGTCACCAAGGCTGCACCAGGGATGAAGGCCACCGCGGCACCGCAGAAGGTGTGTGGCGTATGCAATCCTTGCAAACGTGGCGATTATCATATCTGCGACCAGCTAAAAGTATGCGGTTTTCAGGCACCAGGATGTGCCCAGGACCTGTTTGCCGTGCCAGAAGAACGTGTCGTGGTGTTTCCTGATAACTTGACGTTTGAGCAGGGTGCGCTAATCGAGCCAGCAGCGGTAGCAGCGCATTCAACCAATCGCATGAGTTCACTGGAAGACAAAAACGTAGTTGTATTCGGTGCCGGAACTATTGGCAACTTGGTGGCTCAGGCCGTTCGATGTCGCGGGGCGAAAAAGGTGATGATCACTGATTTAAGTGATTTTCGCCTGCAAAAGGCACTTGAAGCAGGCATCGATGCAATTTGTAATGTCCAGAAAGAAAAACTTGCCGACAAGGTCGAAGAGACCTTTGGTGTTGAAGGTTTCAGTGTGGCTTTTGAAGCCGCGGGAGTTGAAGCCTCGCTCGATGATGCCGTTCAACACATTCAGAAGGGCGGCGACATTGTGGTGCTTGGTGTTTTCGGCGACAGGCCGCGGGTCGATATGTCTGTAGTTGGGGACCGGGAGCTGAGCTTGATTGGTACGCTGATGTATCAGCTACACGACTATGAGCAGGCCGTCGAATGGATTGCTAACGGTTTAATGGTTACCGAGCCGCTGATAACCAGTCATTTTCCCTTCGACAAGTATGCAGAGGCATATCGATACATTGAGAAACAGGGCGAAACGACACTAAAAGTCGTTATCGATATCGATTGATCTTACAGGAAGCAATGTAGCTGATTTAACATTTCCCAAAAATTTGGATTGGTCAGATAGAAAAGTTCAGCTAAGAGTCAAATGGAATTTGGACAAGACAGCAATTATTCTCTACTGCTAGATATGGTAAGGAAGATGAATCCGATCAGCAGGGTCCAATTAGCTGAAGAATTTGGCCTGAGTAAAGTAACAGTTTCAACGATTATCAATGAACTGATTGACGAAGGCCTGATTATTGAGGTCGGAGAAGGTACAGGCTGTGAAAAAGGAGGACGCAAGCCAATTCTTTTGGCACTCAATGCCTCTCATAAATACGCGGTCGGTGTGGACATAGGAACGACAAATACCATAGCCGCTATTGGCAATTTGAGAGGCGAGGTAGTGGTGAAAATCCAGCAGCCAACCGGAAAGAATCGTTCATCGAATAATATCTTCACGCAAGTCAGCAAATTAACCAGGGACATCATTGAGTCATCCAAGATTGATAGAGATAGCATTCTCGGCATCGGTATTTCAGTACCAGGACTGGTTAAGGCTCATGAGGGTGTCATTCGTATTTCACCAGATTTGAACTGGGAAAATGTTGAAATAAACCATATCCTCGCTGACTTGATTGGTCTTCCGGTAGTTTCGGATAATTGCACTCGAGCCATGCTTTTGGGTGCCAAATGGCATGGCAAAGCGAAGGATGCGAGAAATGTGTTTTACGTAAATATTGGCTACGGCATTGGTTCGGCGCTAATGGTCAATAATCAAATCTATCTAAACCACAGTGAATTTGGTCACATTCATGTTTCAGATGAGCCGATACGCTGCCATTGCAGAAAATGGGGGTGCCTGGAGGCTGTTGCCTCTGGAAATGCGATAGAACTCTCAGCAAACAATCGACTTGGTAAGAAGGAACCAAAGGCTGATTGGATTACTGTGAAGGATCTGGCGGTAAAAGCAAGAAATGGGGTATCTCAGGCCAATGAGATTTTCTACGAAGCGGGCCAGTATCTTGGCAGAGCTCTGGCAATTGCAGCGAACATGCTAAATCCGGACAAAATTATTTTAGGTGGCGGAGTTACTTTGGCGATCGACCTTCTACAGGACGCAATCGAAAAGGAATTTGAGAAACACACAATGAGTGAAATTAAATCCAGTACTGTGATTGAGGTTTCACCTCTGGGAATGGATGCTGGCGCTTACGGTGCCATAGCTCTGGCTTTGAATCAATTCCTCTACAAAGCCGATTTGGCTCAGGAGCAATAGAGATAGGCCGCCATCGGTGCTTCTGAATCGCACTAAATGGTCAATATCCTATTACAATCAATAACCAGAATACCGAAACAATTCGGTCGGGGAAAAGGAGGTGGTCAAGTCAGAAAACAACGCAGACATGAATGAAAAATCAACCTGTTGCAGTCGGGAGAGGTTAAAGACTTGTCCGTTTAATTCGAAGCATCACCTGTTTAATAAGGGGCTTAAGTTGTAAAGAACCTCTCAAATTTTCAGCATCATGAATAAGGAGGTCGAATTATGAAGGGAAGAGCAAAATCAAAGTTATTTTCACTAGTTGTGTCCTTAGTTTTTACTTTTATGACCTTGTTTTCCGCTGCAAGTGTATATGCTGAGCAAACGTATGGAATGGTTGTTTTTCTTAAGGGATCTGAGTTCTTTAACTGGTCTTATGGCGGGATGCAGGATGCGGCAAAACTGTTAGGAGCAGACATCAAGACCGAGCTTTGGGGGCCCGCAACCTGGGATGCTTCTCAGGAGGCTCGTGCTATCGAACAACTTATTGCAAAAGGAGTCGACGGTATCATCGTAACCGCCGGAGATGCTACAACATTGAACCCGGCCATAGATAAGGCAGTGGCAAAGGGTATCCCGGTTATAACGTTTGATTCCGATGCTCCTGACAGCAAAAGGCACTCTTTTGCTGGCACCAACAACTATGAGGCCGGCAAAGTTGCAGGCAAGGCCATGGTTGAATGGCTGAATGGAGAGGGAGAGGTCGGCGTTTCTACCTTTCCTGGACCCAATCACCTTGTCGAGAGGATCAGGGGATTTAAAGACGGTCTGGAAGGCTCGAACGTAAAGGTCGTGGCGGAATGCAATGACGAAGGTAAGGTTGCAGCAGCCGAAGCGGCCATTACAGCTATGCTTCAAGCACATCCCGAAATCGACGCTGTCTTTGCTGCACATGGAAATCCAGGGCCTGGTGCCGTGGCAGCGGTTAAGAACGTGGGTAAAGAAGGTGAAATTGAGATCATGGGATTTGACTTCGGCATGCCAGTCGTGGAGGCTATCGATAAAGGGCAGATTCGGGGAACAGTCGGTCAGAATCCATACTTAATGGGCTACATCAGCATGATGATGGCCTGGGGGGCAAATCAGGAGACGAGGGTTGCTGGTCCTCATGTGCCACCTAGCGTGAATACGGGGGTTCGGATCCTCACCAAAGACGATATTGGGGTTTACAAGAGTCCTCCTGCTTTTGTTTCAGGCAAATAATTCCTGTTCTGACGCCAATATTAACGAGTGAATCAGCCAGGTCATGTCATGGCCTGGCTGATTTTTCTCATTCGTTCGGCCTTGAATGGTAACCAAAATGGTTCGAAAATTATCAGAACACACCAATCTAGGATTACTAGCCGTAACTGTAGGGCTGTTTACGGTGATGAGTATCACCTACTCACACTTTTTTACGCTCTATAATATGGAAGTAATAGCAATGGGTTTCGTCCAGGAAGCTATAATGGCTCTGGGGATGACAATTGTAATTATTTCAGGCGGCATCGATCTTTCCATCGGTTCAGTGCTCGTACTTTCCTCCATTCTGGTCGGGCTGTTTCTTAAGGCCGATTTGGGAGTTGCACTCTCGATATTCTTAACATTGTGTATTTCAGGTTCAATCGGCTTTGCTAATGCAGTGATGATAAACCGATTACGGGCACATCCTTTCATTGTCACTTTGGGGACAATGACCGCCGTGAGAGGGTTTGCGCTGGTTCTCACCGAGGGGCACCCGGTTACCGGATTCCCCAAAAGTTTTTCCTATTTTGGCCAAGGATACCTTTTTAATATCCCATTCCCCGTCGTCTTGTTTATCATTCTGGCAATCTGTTTCCACATCCTGCTTCGTCACACAAAGTATTTCTCTCAGGTCTATTTCATCGGCAGTAATCCTGGCGCTGCCCGATTATGTGGCATGAATGTGGAGCGTTTCAGATGGATGACGTACATCATTAGCGCGACCCTTGCTGGGACTGCAGGTATCATCACCGCTTCACAATATATAAGTGCAAACGCCAGCTTCGGTATTGATGCCGAATTGCGAGTAATAACCGCAGTAATAATAGGTGGTGCAAGCTTAAGCGGCGGTATCGGTTCGATTGGCCGCACTGTTCTGGGGGTCATTTTTCTCGCTATTGTGGCAAATGCCATGGTCCAAGCAGGGGTGCCAACTTATTGGGACAAAGTGGCTTATGGTTCTATGCTCGTGATTTCAGTTGTTTTGGAACAGTACTTTCGGTTTAGACGAACCGGTATTAAGGACAACTGGAGAGATTTCATGCTTGGGGGCAATTAAGATTCATCTATCCTGTTCCAACAGGATGATTCTTTGAAAAATCGGCGAGAAAATATGGCATCAAATCAGGAGCAAATACAAGAATGACCGATACTAAAAGATCATCTCAACTTGTCTCCACAGCATTTCAGGCTCGGGAAGTCCAACTATTGCTGTTGACCTCGGTTGTAGTTCTGATCATCTCCACTTTGACTCCGAACTTCCTGACAGAAAGCAATTTGAAATCTGTAGCGATGGGCATGACCTACGATTTGATCGTCGCCCTGGGTATGACCTATGTTCTGATACTTGGAGGTCTAGATCTATCAGTTGGTTCTAATATCGCACTCACTGGAATCATCACCACACTTTTAATGCAAAAAGGAGTTGTCAGTGTCCCCGTTGCGATAGGTATCGGTTTGAGCGTTAGTTTCATCATTGGCGCCATAAATGGAGCGGTCATAGCGAGATTCCGAATAAATCCCTTTATTGTCACTCTGGGGATGATGTCTCTGGCAAGAGGTGGCGCAATGGTCCTGACTTCCGGGTATTTTGTCACCGGACTACCGGAAAGCTTTTTGATCATTGGGCGAGGCGAAATAATGGGAATTCCTTTTCCGGTTATCGTAGCACTGCTCATTGTCATAATTTTTGACTTCCTTTTAAAAAACTGGGTACATCTGAATCGGGCATTTCCGGTAGGGGCGGACCCCGATAATGCGGCTCTATTGGGAATTAATGTCAATAAAACAGTAGTGTTAGGGTTTGCTTTATGCGGTCTTTTTGCCGGTATTACAGCTATTTTTATGTGTTCCAGGTTGGCCATGGGATACGCTCAGTTTGGTTTAGAGATTGAACTGAGAGCTCTCGGAGCTGCCGTTATTGGTGGTGCAACCTTTTCCGGAGGACGTGGCAGCATCTGGGGTACCTTTCTTGGCGTTCTTCTTCTCGCAATCATCAATAACGGATTCATCCTTATGGATGCTTCGATCTATTGGCAAAAAGTTGTAAATGGAACCATTCTGATAATTGCAATAGCTACTGCGGTTCGCCACTCTAGAATTAAATAAGATTGAATTTTGAGAAGGTAGTCAAGTGTGTGTAGTCTGTGCGAAGGTAGTAAGTGACATATATATTGGAGAGGAAATAATCGATGAATTCGTCTGAAAACCATGATCAAAAAAGAAAACCGATATTATCAATTAGAGGCGGGTCGAAGCGATTTGGTGGTATTCAGGCTTTGGACGATATCAATCTGGATATTTACGGAAATGAGATTCTAGCCCTTCTCGGCGACAATGGTGCGGGAAAATCAACTTTGATAAAGGCATTATCTGGTGCTCATACCCTGGATGAAGGTGAGATTCTTTTTGAGGGTAACAAGGTAAATATTTCGAAACCTGAAGATGCCCATAGCCTCGGTATCAAAACGGTCTACCAAGATCTGGCTTTATTTGGAATTTTAGACGTTACCACCAATCTCTTCGCCGGCTCTGAGTACACTCGATGGGGTTTTCTGCAAAAGAAGAAAATGGACAAAGAGGCTCAGACCGTGCTGTCACATCTGAAAACCACTATAAAATCATTGAATCAGGAAGTTCGCTCACTATCAGGAGGCCAGCAGCATTCCGTGGCCATAGGCAGAGGTGTTTTTATTGGGCACGAACCCAAATTAATTATAATGGATGAACCGACAGCAGGTCTAGGCGTCAAACAGAGCCGAGAAGTACTTAGACTCTTAAAAGAGTTGGGACAAAAATTTGCGGTTATCTTTATTACTCATAATTTGGAATACGCATTTGAAGTAGCGCAACGGACAGTTGTCCTCTGCAGTGGTCGAGTTGTTGGCGTTCTGGATATGGCTAAAGCTAATCACAATCAGATAGTAAGCTTAATGATGGGTGTTGAACAAGTAGTTGGAGAAAACGTCTAAGGATCTCAACATGTATGCTTGGGGAGATGGCCAAGCCAACAAAGCCGGGACATGCATGCTCTACAATGCCACTGGTAATCTACATCAAAAGCTGAATACAATTCATAAAGATTATTCCTCTGTATACGTAACAAGTCCTGTTTTTTCTATTTGTTGAAAAAACAGGATGTTAATGACCGAAGTATATCATCT
>Ga0316189_10006008_pt1 | contig 11617 bp, 10 predicted proteins | sample LowCovwburrow_MG_FD_204930 | JGI IMG/M metagenome (GOLD analysis project Ga0316189, IMG submission 204930) | Coastal sediment microbial communities from Maine, United States - Lowes Cove worm burrow | ecosystem: Environmental > Aquatic > Marine > Coastal > Sediment | place: USA: Maine... | reverse complement strand
AACGATTACCATGATGAGCAAGAATGATCGCAATGACTGGATCAAAATGATGCCGAATATCTCAAAGGATTGGGCCGCTGGTCTTGAGAAGAAAGGTATTCCAGGCAACAAGATTCTTGCCTCCTACATGAATACAATGAGAGCTGCAAAACAGCCGATCATTCGACAGTGGGATAAAGAGTAACCAAAATGGTGGACACTGATTCCCCCATTGAAACCGCTGTTAAAGGATCGCCGCCGAAAGGTGGCGGTCTTTTATCAGCCTTCAATGTGTTTGTCTCGGGAATGAATGCCATCGGTACAGCCTGGATTTTCGTACTGATGGTGTTGATCAATGCGGATGCATTCGGACGAACATTATTCGCGGCTCCGATTGACGGAGTGATTGAGATGATTGAGCTGTCGCTGGTTGGAATTGTTTTCATGCAACTCTGTGATGCGACACGCCGGGGGCGCCTTACACGCTCTGATGGATTCTATAACTTTGTGTCGGTCCGCAAGCCCCGTATAGGTCGTTACATGGGTGTCGCCTTTGATTCACTCGGGGCGATCTTTATGTTGATTATTATACTTGGCAGTGTCCCGTTATTAATTGATGCATATAACAATGATTATTTCGTCGGCAACGAAGGCCTATTCACCGCCCCTGTATGGCCAGTTAAGCTGATTATCCTAATTGGCTGCACCGTGACGATGTTTCAGTTTATGGTCTTCGTCGGACGGCATCTGTCGGGTGGAAAACTCATGTCTAAAAGGAAATAACCCGGTATGGGTGGTGTTGAAATTGGGATCCTGTCTGTCATCGTAATCGTGACTTTGATTTATGCAGGCGTATATATTCCGGTGGCCCTCGGGCTTGTGTCTTTTGTCGGCGTCTGGATCATTCGTGATAATATACAGATGCCGATCAGTCTACTGTCGCAAGCAACATCTGATGCAATTTCCAATCAGGTATTTGCGACAATTCCCCTGTTTGCGTTAATGGGGTTGTTGGTTGGGCAGGCCGGATTAGGCAAAGATGTTTATGATGTGGCCAATGTTATCTTCCGCCGGATCAAAGGCGGACTGGGCATTGCCACAGTTGCAGCAAATGCTGTGTTTGCCGCCATCACCGGGTCCTCAATAGCCTCGGCTTCGGTGTTTACCCGCATCTCCGTACCGGAAATGAGGCGCTTTACTTACACAGCCCGGTTCGCCGTTGGCGTTGTTGCTGGAAGTTCTGTGCTTGGTATGCTGATCCCGCCAAGTGCAATGCTGATTATCTATGCCATCGTCACAGAACAATCGGTGGGCCACATGTTTCTGGCGGGAATTGTTCCTGGCATTATCCTGGCTATTGCGTTTATTGCCCTGATTGTTTTCATGGCGCGTTTCACGCCAAATTTTATTGGTGGCAGAGTTGATATCGCCAAACACGGTGACCCAGAAGAAGAGCCACACGGGATTGCCTGGATGGCAAAGAAACTTTTTCCAATCCTTGCTCTGGTTCTTGTCGTTCTCGGCGGGATTTATGGTGGCGTCGTCACGGCGGTTGAGGCCGGCGCAGCAGGGTCAGCTGTGGCCATCATCATTGCCCTGCTCAGGCGCTCCCTTAGCTGGAAAAGTTTCTGGCAGGTCCTGACGGAAACCGGACATATCACAGCAGCGATCCTGTTCCTGATCATTACCGCCTCAATGTATAGCCGGATGCTCGGTGTCGCTGCCCTTCCCACTCTGTTCGGGGAATGGATGCAGGGGCTCGATATGGGTTTCGTGGCGGTGATGATGCTATATGTAGTGGTGTTGATTTTCCTGGGTACGATTTTGGATACGGCCTCGATTATCCTGATCGTTGTACCGCTGTTCCTGCCGATTGTCGAAGGCATGAACATGGACCTAGTCTGGTTTGGAATTATAACGGTGGTAGGAGCGGAGATCGGGCTATTGACGCCTCCCCTCGGGATATCGTGTTTTGCCATCAAGAGTACGATCAACGATCCAACAATTTCTCTGGCTGATATCTTTATTGGCGCCTTCCCGTTTGCCGTCACCATGCTATTGGTTCTGATTGCATTAATTATGTTTCCCCAGTTGAGCTTGATACTCATCTGATCTTGGTGAAAAAGGACCTGACCTGTGCAGAACATTACATATGAAACCATCACTGACGCCGTCGTTAAATCGATAGACAACACCCAGGACCCGCGTCTCAAGGAAGTGTTAAGTGCATTCATTCGCAAAACCCATGAGCTGGTAAAAGAGATCGACCTGACCCATGAAGAATGGGAAGCCGCGATGAATTTTTTGCTGCGCACCGGGGAAATTTCAGACGACAAACGTAATGAGTTTGTCCTGTTATCGGACCTGTTCGGCGTGTCATCACTGGTCGATATGATCGCCACGAATGCGGCGCCCGGGGCGTCAGAGCGCAGTGTCCTCGGCCCCTTCTACCGCGAAAACTCCCCGTTCCTGGAGATCGGTGGCGATCTGATCAAGGACAATGACGGGGACAGAGTCGTCTTTCAGGGATATGTGCGCTCTACCGATGGCAGCCCCATCGAAGGCGCATTGGTGGATACCTGGCAGAACGCCGCCAACGGCCAATATGAAAATGTTGACCCGAGCCAGCCTGACTATAATTTACGTTGCCGTATGTATACTGATGAAAACGGCTATTATTGTTTCAGTTCGATCCGCCCGATCGCTTATGAAGTCCCGGACGATGGACCCGGCGGTGAATACATGGCCGCAACCGGGCGCCATTGCTGGCGGCCCGCCCATTTACACACCCGGGTCAGTGCCGAGGGCTTCGGCGAACTGGTTACTGAGGTGTTTAATACTCTCGATAAATATATCGATCAGGATGCAACCTTCGGGGTTCGTGCCTCATTAGCAATCCCGTTTAACCGGGAACCGACAGAAACTGAGCAGGCCCGTCACGCGAATATCGAACAACCGTTCAAGATGGTTGATTTCGATTATGTTCTGAAGCCCATTGAATAAGTAAGGAGCAAAACAATGTCTCCAATTGTCTGGGATGAAAGTTACAGTGTCGGTGAACCGGTCATTGATCAACACCATCGGGCCCTGATTGATCTGATCAATGCGCTGGATGACGATACTGAGATCGGGTTTATTCTCGAACAACTGACGCTGTATGTGGCGGAGCATTTCCGAGCCGAAGAGCAATTGATGAAAGAGAAAGAAACGGCTGATCTGGATAGCCATAAGCTGCTTCATAAGGAATTTGAAGAATGGCTTATGGCTTCGAAACAAGCCTACAGGACGGGGGGCACTGGGGGCATTGCCCTGAAGGATAATATTCGCAGTTATCTTCGCAACTGGCTAATTCATCACATCAAGGGCAGTGATCAGAAAAGCTTCGGGCATACACCCGCAAGCTAGGATCCTCAGCGCAGATTATCCGCACTTCGAATAGGCACAAGACGCACAGGAGTCACAGCCTTCCTGACGGATCAGGGTTGGCTGGGCACACTTTGGACAATACCTGAACGGGGAGCGTGGGTTTTCCGTCTTGCCACTCGACTCTTCACTGTCATCCGCGCCCCCACTGATCGCCGTCAAGTTGACAACCTGTCGGCTATCCTCCGTATCCGGCTCAGCCAGCTGGCCCGGCGCGATAAGGAAACCAGAACTGATCATATGGCGCTCAATCACGTCACCAATTGCCGCCAGCAGTGAGGGAACATAGCGACCACTGACCCAGTGACCTCCCCGGGGATCAAACACCGCTTTCAGTTCTTCGACGACGAAGGAGACATCACCTCCGCGCCTAAATACCGCTGAAATCATACGGGTCAACGCCACGGTCCAGGCATAGTGTTCCATATTCTTGGAGTTGATGAACACTTCAAATGGACGACGACGAGCCTGATCGTCGATATAATCGGTCAGGGTAATATACATCGCATGATCGCTATCCGGCCAGCGTACCTTGTAGGTGGCACCGGGCAACACATCTGGGCGATCCAGCGGTTGGAACAACTGGGTTACCGGCCCAGAGTCTCCCAGATCCCGAGGGGTTTTGCGGCTCGTCGACTCGAGTGGCAGTTCAGGTTCATTCTCAACCTTTTTATCTGCCTTCGACTTGACCTCCAGAACTGCGCCGGTGATATCGTTGGGACGATAAGTTGTGCATCCCTTGCAGCCAAGGTCGAAGGCCTGCATGTAGATATCCTTGAAATCTTCAAAGGAAATTTCTTCCGGACAGTTGATGGTTTTCGAGATGGAACTGTCGATATATTTTTGTACTGCGGCTTGCATCACCAGATGGTCATGTGGGCTGAGGCCTTGAGCATCAACAAAGTATTCCGGCAAAGGCCCTTCTGCCCCGTTCAGGCGAAGGTACAGACGATAAGCATAATCGCTGACTTCCTCTTCCCGACGACTCCCGTCTGGCATTAGGACATGGCGGTTATATTTAAAGCTGAACACCGGCTCGAGCCCGGAGGAGACATTATCGGCAAACAGCGAAATGGTTCCGGTCGGGGCAACGGAGGTCAGCAAGGCATTGCGAATACCATGCTCGGCGATGGCTTCGCGAACATCCTTATCAAGATCTTGAAGGCTTTCGCTTTGCAGATACTTTTCCTTATCGAACAGGGGAAATGCCCCCTTCTCTTTTGCCAGCAAGGCTGAGGCCATATAGGCCGAACGGCGAATGGCGCGCATCCAGTTCTCGGTCAGGCGCACCGCCGCACTTCCACCGTAACGTACCCCACACATGATCAAGGCATCGGCAAGCCCCGTTACCCCAAGACCGATCCGCCGTTTGGCTTTGGCTTCATGTTCCTGCTGTGGCAAGGCAAAATTAGAGACATCCACAACGTTGTCCATCATCCGAACCGATGTGGCGACCAGCTTTGAGAGCGCCTCAACATCCAGCGAGGCGGCCTCGGTGAACGGATCATTAACCAGCCGCGCCAGATTGACCGAACCGAGCAAACACGCCCCGTAAGGCGGCAAGGGCTGTTCGCCGCAGGGATTGGTCGCATGGATCGTTTCACAGTAGGACAGATTATTGCGGGCATTGATCCGGTCGATAAAAATCACTCCCGGCTCAGCAAAGGCGTAAGTGGCGCGCATGATTTTTTCCCACAACTCACGGGCGGGCAAGCTCTTGTAATCGACACCATCAAATTCCAGTTGCCACGGCGCATCTTCCTTCACCGCCTGCATGAAGGCATCGGTTATCAGTACAGACAAATTGAACATCCGCAATCGGCCCGGCTCTCTTTTGGCCTCAATGAAGGCCTCAATATCCGGGTGGTCACAGCGCATCACCGCCATCATCGCCCCGCGTCTGGAACCGGCACTCATGATCGTCTTGCACATCGAATCCCAGACATCCATGAACGACAGTGGGCCCGAGGCATCAGCACCGACCCGGTGAACTGCGGCCCCTTTTGGACGCAAGGTTGAGAAGTCATAACCGATACCGCCACCCTGCTGCATGGTCAGGGCCGCTTCTTTCAACTGCTCAAAAATCCCGGACATATCGTCGGGAATTTCCCCCATGACAAAACAGTTAAACAGGCTGACCCGCCGCTCAGAACCCGCACCTGAGACAATCCGTCCGGCAGGCAGGAATTTGAAATCGTCCATCGCCTCATAAAAGGCCTGCTCGTACTTCGGTTGGTCTTGTTCCTTGGCGGACAGAGTCCGGGCAATCCTGCGCCAGGTATCTTCCATGGTTTTATCCACAGGATGTCCCTCAGCCGTTTTAAGCCGATATTTCATATCCCAGATTTGCTGGGAAATAGACGCAACCTGCGGCATTTTTACCTCTTAACAACGTAATTTAGTCTGAAAATTCACTCTAAACATAGAAACTCAAAGGCCATTCGTCAACAAATGTTCTCGTTATGTTTGCCACAGAGTTATCCCGATTTGGATTTCTCGAAGCACCCACTGGAACTGGATTAGCCCATTTTATCCCCATAATTCACAAATTTGGAAATTTGGTGCAGGGGATAACGTTAGCGGTTCGGTTCAGAAGCCGGAATTTGTTTGTGAAGCATGTGAGCCGTACTCGGATATTTTGCGATACCTTCATCCGTCAACTGGTCAGTCGATGAATTGACTGTCTCAACCAGTTTTGCCATAAATTCTTTGCGTTTCATGCCCTGTTTGATGGGTTCAAGAAACTCGACAACGATTGTCCCGGCGTTTTTGGTAAACACATGGCGCCCCCAAAACAGCCCGGAATTCAGTGCCACCGGAACCACCGTCGCATTCGTCATCGTATACAAGGCGGCAACGCCCGGATGGAAAGGCAAGTGAGAACCTGCTTTTGTCCGGGTCCCTTCCGGAAAGATGATGATCGGACGTCCTTCCGCAAGACGTTCATTTGCCTCTGCGATCATTCCCTTAAGAGCAGCGGAACCCCCATCCCGATCAATGGCAATTGACCGGCATTTTCGCACATACCAGCCCCATAACGGAATCTTCAGGAGATCTTTTTTCATGATATATACCGGCTCATCGACCAGCATATAAAACATAAAAGTTTCCCAAACCGATTGGTGTTTGCAGGCGTAGACAACCGGGCCATCGATAATGTTTTCAGCTCCGCGTATCTCATGTTTTACACTGACCAGCCATCTCAAAGCTGTCGATAGCCCGCCTGCCCAGAGGCGAAAAAATCCAATCAGGGCACGTCTCGGAAAGACCAGGAAACCCAGTGCAATCAACATGATTGAGGCGGTCCAAAAGAAAAAGAACACATTGAATAGCAAAGAGCGAAATACCATCATCTGGTCAAGTTCCTAAATTCACTAAGGTCGATATCAATTGCGTTACACCATCACGAAATCCTTCATAGCGGTGACGTCCCCAGACCAGCAATAGCTTTGAATACTCTGAAACAATCAAACTGGTTGTTCCCGGCCAGGCCCACCACCGGGCCTGTTTCACGTGTTCGGGGAATACCGGATGGGGAATGACCACGACCATCGGCATAATCCGGCGCAGTTCCATCATGCTGCGGGGCATATGATAGGCCGCGGTAACTAATCTTATGGAGCGGATTTTATTTTGCTCGACCCAATGGGCTGTTTCCTTGGCATTCTCAAGGGTATTGACCGCATTCCCGATCCTGATTCGGGACTCCAGCGCCCCGTCACGTTGCAATACCTTAAGTAACAGGCGAACATCCAACCCCTGATACACTCCGGAGACAAACAGCCATTCGGCTTTGCCGCTACTCAGCAAGTCCAATCCCTGGTCAAGCCTGCCCGATCCCCCCGTCAATACCACAATGGCGTCTGTTCGGGTGATAGAGTCTTCAATGGTTTTTGGCACACTATCGGCGAACCGGAACAATCCGATTATCCATAAGCCAAAAATAAAGACAGCCAGAATTCCAAAATTTAGAACATACCAAATCGGTTCTTTTTTGTGCCTACTTCTCATTCATACCACCAAGCTAGCTCATTTTATGCAGCATGCGTATCACCGTAATGTGGGCGGTGAATCTGGCAATCAACGAAACAAGTAAAGGCAGAGCGGCGATAACCATCCAGTGCTGAGGTTCCAAAGACATCTCCGGCAACATATTTTCTTCCATCTTTTTTGCCATATTGCCAATTACATAGAGAGTCGGCAAGGACAAGCCCAAACCAATCAATCCACCCCGAATACCCAGGTTTCCGGCCCGCGCGGCAAATTGTCCGGCTATATATGAATCTCTGGCACCAATCAGGTGGAGAACTTCAATTGCGCCGCGGTGAATCGCCAGTCCTGTTCGGGTGGTAAAGATAACCGTGCCTACCGTCGCTAAACCAATAAAGACCAACACAGCGGTTGCCACCGCCTCGATGGAACGAATCAGATTGACGAACCGTTCCAGCCACACCCGGTGGTCATCGACTTCAACTCCGGGGATACGTGCGGCTAGGCGTTTTCTGAACACGTTGACATCAAGATAAGCATCCGGTTTCAGTTCAACATCGATTAACAGCGGCAGCGGTAAGTCTTCGGCAGACAGGCCTGAGCCTAGCCACGGTTCCAGGAGCAGGAGCATTTTATCTCCACTGAGTGGAGAAAAGTGGCCAATTTCGGGGATCGTATCCAGAAACCGCAACACCTCATCCTGACGGTACTTGTCCTCACGTTCGTCCTTGCCTGGCTTGATCTGGATGCTCAAGGTGCCGGTAACTCCTTGGTCCCATTTCGTGGCCGTTGCTTCCAGAACCAACATTCCACTCAAGGCCAGCATCGCCAGGAAGACCATAAAGGCAATCAACCACGGCAAAAAACGACTATGGTCATCCTTATCAAATGGCAAATCAGAACGTCGTGAAAACATATCAGAGGTAATTCTCTATTCCGGATTTGGCGGTAGTCTCTGTTTTCGCTGTCCCTTTTTTAGTTGACTGGGACATTTGGGCCAGGGCGGTGGCTGAACGCCCATCGCCGGAGGGATCAAACATACTGAGTTGCCCCTTATCAAGCTTCATACAGGGAAGACCAAGGCGTTCGACCAACTGCTGATTATGAGTAGCAATAACAATCGTCGTCCCCAACCGATTCAGTTCTTCAAACAGATGCATCAAACGATAGGCCATGGCATCATCAACATTACCCGTTGGTTCGTCAGCCAGCAATAATTTGGGGTGAGCAATCACTGCACGGGCAATCGAAACACGTTGTTGTTGACCACCCGATAGTGTTGGTGGTCTGGCGTCCATATGGTCCTGCAATCCGACCCAGGCGAGCAGTTCAATCACATGTTTTTGCACGTCCGATTCGCGAATCCCGGCGATTCTCAGCGGTAATGCCACATTATCAAAGGTTGAAAGATGATTCATCAACCTGAATTCCTGAAAAACCACGCCGACCCGGCGGCGTAATTCCGGCATCTGACGCCGGGGTGTCGTGGCAATATCGTGATCAAACAGATTTATCAGCCCCCGCGTTGGCGTCAGGGCCAGATACATCAATTTCAAAAGAGAAGATTTACCGGCGCCACTCTCCCCGACAAGGAAGTGAAACGAGCCAGGTGACAGGGAAAAGCTGATATCTTGCAGGACTTCCGGGCCGATCCCGTACCTCAGGCCGACGTTTTCAAACCGAACAATTGATCCACTTGGGCTCATCACTAGGTCAAATCCCTATTTCCATTATGGCCTGTATCTGCGAATTGAGCAGGTATTGCAACAGTGCGTCAACAATCTACCTCCCGAAATGGCTTGGTTACCCTGCCACGTAACACGTATAAAGCCATTTCGTCCAGTGCTCAGGCCATCAAAACAGTCAATTTGGCTTATTGCGTTCCTTATCATGAAACCCTATAAATGATGTAACCAAAACAATTAATGATAAACATGATTATAAGCTGTCCAAATTGTGCAACTCGCTATGATGTTAATCCTGTGTCCTTGGGCACCGGAAGAACAACGCGTTGTTCAAATTGCGCCCACTCCTGGTTCCAAACACCTGTCGCAGAACAACCTGCCATGGCTCAACCCCAAATGACGCCACAGCAGATGCCGCAGCAAGTGCCGGGAATGATGCCGCAGCAAGTGCCGGGAATGATGCCACAGCAAATGGTGCCGGGGATGATGCCTCAGCAAATGATGCCGGGGATGGTTCCCCAGCAAATGCCGGGAATGATGCCACAGCAAATGCCCGGAATGATGCCAGGGCAAGTTGACCCAATATCACAGCAACAACCTGCGCCAGTTGCCCCGGAACCAGAACCAATTCCAGAACCTCAGCCAGAACCAGAACCAATCCCGGAACCAGAGCCAGAGCCTGAACCGGAACCAGAGCCAGAGCCTATTCCAGACCTGGAACCTGAACTCGGTGCCAGCGATATGGTCGTCGATGCCTTAAGCCCTGAACAGCTTGATGACATGTTCGGCGATGATGATGAGCCGGAAGCCATCACCTCGATGATCCAGTCCCCGTCCCTTGATGATGACAGCGACGGAATGGATGACCCGGACCCGATCCCGGGTGTCTTTACTGCATCAGATGACGACGATGACCTTAGGGCTGCTGAAGGTGGGAAACGTTCACTTGGAAAAATTACTGGAATTTCTATCGCTGCCTTATTGGTCGTCCTGCTAGCTGGTGCCTATTTCGCCAAATCGATGATTATTGAAATTGTTCCTGCCGCTGCGGGTGTCTATGAGATGATCGGTATTGGTGGACATGATCTCGGCGAAGGCCTGGAGATCAGAAAAACCAAATTCTCCTACGAAACTGAGCTTGGGGAAAATGTTCTGATCGTCAGAGGAGAAATCGCCAACATCTCCAAAAATGAAGTTAAAATTCCGATGATCAAAGTGATCTTGCAGAACGTTGATGGTAAAGAAGTTCAATCTGTTATCACCAAGGCCGTCAAACCCAAACTGACTGGTGGGGATAAAGTTGGCTTCAGGGCATCTATCAAAAATGCTTCACCTCTGGCCAGACGCCTGTCTGTTATGTTTATTTCCGCAGAAGAAGCGATGGGAAAGTCTGACAACAAAGATAATCCCGAGGCAAAAGTTCAATAACTTTTATAAACATCCTCTAGAATTGTTTGAGTAGACGCTCAATATAGTCCCGTTCCAGTTTTGGGCGGACGGTTTCGCCAGAGCGGCGTCTTAGCTCGTAAAGTAATTTACGCGCTTTTCTGGACTCTGAAATCTCCGGTATTTCAATTCCCCCCGCAGAGGTCTTGCCCGTGCCACCACCTTCAGGGCGACCAAACGGATCAAATCCCTGAGGAGGCCCAGGTTGTTGGCCCTGTTGCCTGCCTTGCCCACGCCCCTGCCTCGGACCAAATCCCAGACTCATACCTTGCCCTGACTGCCGGGCCATTTGTTCTGACATGGAGCCCAAGGTCTCTTGTAGTTGCTCAATCGCACTTGTTTGGGAAGGAACCGCACCTCCGGCATCGTCTTTTGAGAGTGACTTACTGGCTTGGTTCATAAACCGTTCAGCTTTACCCAGCCCACCGGGAATTTTCCCTAACAAATCTTCGGCTTTCATCATCATTTCCCCAAGTTCACGCCTTAACTTTTCCTGACCCGAAGCCAGATCCTTTGTTTCAGATTGAGGATTGTCAGTAGGGTCACCTTGTGAAGGTTTGCCCTGATCGGCGTGTTTCCCGGATTGCTGAAATGTTTTATCGAGCATTTTCTGCTGACGAGCCGTCAAATTGCGCAATTGATCAAGCATTTGGCGGGCAGCTTTCATCTGGGCCTGGGATTGCGCTTGTGCCTTGGCGTTACGCGCAGAATTGCGCAACCTGTCGATCATTGATCTCAGCCGTTGCATCACCTCCCTTGCCGACTCTTTCGCCCCGGTGCGCATCAGTTCACGAGCTTGATCAATCATGTCCTGAAGCTGGTTGCGGCCCATACTCTCGGCAGAATGGTTAAATGGCATCTCGCTAAACCCCTGCTTGGCCAATTGCTGGGCCAAAGAGCGCAGGTAATTATCCAACGCCTGTTTATATTCATCCAGCAGGGCCTCAATCTCCTCAGCATTGGCCCCGCCTTCCAGCTGATCCGACAGATCTTCCTGCAATCTTTCGAGTTGCTGCTCTGCCAAACTTAACCCTTGATCTTCCAACCTCAGCGCCACTTCCCATAACAACGTCATGACCGAGTCATTCGGCTCA
>Ga0316189_10006007_pt1 | contig 11617 bp, 10 predicted proteins | sample LowCovwburrow_MG_FD_204930 | JGI IMG/M metagenome (GOLD analysis project Ga0316189, IMG submission 204930) | Coastal sediment microbial communities from Maine, United States - Lowes Cove worm burrow | ecosystem: Environmental > Aquatic > Marine > Coastal > Sediment | place: USA: Maine... | reverse complement strand
GTACACAACAAAAAAATTAGTATTAATTAAAGTAAATATATGAGACAACTTAAAATTACAAAACAAGTTACCAACAGAGAAACTGCCTCTTTAGATAAATATTTACAAGAAATAGGTAAAGTAGATTTGATTACTGCCGATATGGAGGTTGAATTAGCGCAACGAATCAAAATGGGAGACCAAGTTGCTTTAGAAAGATTAACTAAAGCAAATTTAAGATTCGTAGTTTCTGTAGCAAAACAATATCAAAATCAAGGTTTAACTTTACCAGATTTGATCAATGAAGGTAACTTAGGTTTAATTAAAGCGGCAAAACGTTTTGATGAAACTCGTGGTTTTAAATTTATATCTTATGCTGTTTGGTGGATTCGTCAATCTATTTTACAAGCATTGGCTGAGCAATCTCGTATTGTTCGTTTACCATTAAATAAAATTGGATCTATTAATAAGATCAATAAAACATTTGCTCGTTTAGAGCAAGAAAATGAAAGACCTCCTTCTGCAGAAGAAATTGCAAAGGAACTGGATATGACAATTAACGACGTAAAAGAATCTATGAAAAATTCTGGCCGTCACGTATCTATGGATGCTCCTTTAATTGAAGGTGAAGATTCTAACTTATATGACGTATTACGTTCTGGTGAATCTCCAAATCCTGATAGAAGTTTATTACATGAATCACTTAAAGTAGAAATAGAGCGAGCTTTAGAAACGCTAACTCCACGTGAAGCTGATGTTGTTTTATTATACTTTGGTTTAGGTGATGCACACCCAATGACTCTTGAAGAAATTGGTGAAACTTTTGATTTAACTCGTGAAAGAGTACGTCAAATTAAAGAGAAAGCAATCAGAAGATTAAAGCATACTTCACGAAGTAAAATATTGCGAACTTATTTAGGTTAATCTGTATAAGTTTTATACTTTTATCATATTATGAGTAGTCAAGAACTATTCGTTTTTTGATTAATGAATTGAAAACCCTCAACAATGTTGAGGGTTTTCTTTTGGGGACTATAAGCCCCTTTTAGTATGAGCATCTTTAGCTTTAAAAGAAAAATATTTAAATATCATACTCCGCTTTGAGTTGAATCTCTTTTAAGGATACTTTCGTTTCAAAGCTTCATAAAAATATTTAAAATAATATAAGATGCTGAAACAAGTTCAGCATTACGAAAAAAAGTATATTTGTAAAACTATATAATTCAACTTATTTTTAATGAAACATTTAATTGCTCCTTCAGTTTTAGCAGCCGATTTTGCCAACCTCCAACGCGATATAGAAATAATTAATAAGAGTGAGGCCGATTGGTTTCATATTGATGTGATGGATGGTGTTTTTGTACCTAATATCTCATTTGGGATGCCGGTTATGAAAGCTATTAAAAAGCATGCTGAAAAACCAATGGATGTCCATTTAATGATTGTTGACCCTGACCGTTTTATCACTGATTTTAAAGATGCTGGTGCCGATATTTTAACCGTTCACTACGAAGCATGTACTCATTTACATAGAACATTACAAGCGATCAAAGCTGCAGATATGCAAGCCGGAGTTGCCTTAAATCCACATACGCCAATAGCCGTTTTAGAAGATGTAATTCGTGATATTGATCTGGTTTGTATTATGAGTGTTAACCCTGGGTTTGGCGGACAAAGTTTTATTGAGAATACCTATAAAAAGATTATCCAGTTAAAAGATTTGATTGAAAAATCAGGTGCTGCTACAAAAATTGAAATTGATGGTGGTGTAAATGATAAAAATGCTGGAAAACTGCTAGCTGCTGGAGCAGATGTATTGGTTGCCGGTAGTTTTGTGTTTAAAAGCGAAAATCCAAAAGAGACAATAGCCAAGTTGAAGAGTATTTAATATGATCTTGTTGCTATTAGTTAAAATATAAACGTAATAATTGTGTGTGCCTTTAGTTTTCATTTAAAGGATTCTTCGCTTTGCTCAGAATGACACACTTTTATATCCTTCAAATTCAACTGTAAAGAGGTATTACCATTCCATACATTTTCTTCAATGGTAAAAACGGCGTCGAATAATTGTCCGTCTTTAATTTGCTCATAATTCTTGCCTAAACCAAAACCAATGGCATTAAATATTTCTTTATGGATTCCCGAAACTATACTGAGCTTTAAATGTGCATCATCTGCCCCTACTGTTCTGCCATATCCATTGTCTTTTAAACTTCGGGCTACAAAAACGGGTTTCATATTTTTAGGCCCGAAAGGACCAAATTGATCTATGATACGTATCATTTTTGGACTGATCTCTGCCAGACTTATTTCAGCATCAATTTTAAGCTCCGGACTTCTAAGTTTTTCAGGCATTGTTTCTTTTACCACTTGCTCAAATTTTTCTTTGAATTTAGGATAATCTTCCTCCAACAAGGTCAACCCCGCTGCGTATTTATGTCCGCCAAACTGCTCAATATATTCGCTTGAGGCCTCTAAGGCATCATATACATCAAAACCAGAAACCGAGCGTGCAGAAGCCGCCAATTTAGCACCACTTTTAGTAAAAACAAGGGTAGGTCTGTAATAGGTTTCCGTTAAACGAGAAGCCACAATGCCAATTACACCTTTATGCCAAGATTCATTATATACCACTGAAGTGAAATTGCCTTGCTCCTTATTTTCTTCTATTTGAATAAGGGCTTCTTGTGTAATTTTTTTATCCAGATCTTTTCTATCAGAATTATATATTTCAATTGTAGCCGCAAATTCCATAGCGGACTCTAAATTTTCCGAAACCAATAATTCAACAGCATGATTACCGTGTTTCATACGCCCTGCGGCATTGATACGTGGTGCAATTATAAAAACAACATCAGTAATCGTTAAAGTATCTTTTTTTAGCTGATCGATAATCGCTTTAAAACCCAATCGAGGATTTGTATTTATTTGATGAAGCCCGTAATAGGCTAAAACTCTATTTTCGCCTGTCATTGGAACTATATCCGCTGCAATTGCCGTAGCTACCAAATCTAAATATTCGGTTAAATCATCTATGCCTTGCCCTTTATGTGAAGCTAAGGCCTGAATCAATTTAAAACCAACACCACAACCGCATAATTCGTCATAAGGATAACTACAATCATCACGTTTTGCGTCTAAGATAGCAACAGCATTAGGTAGTTCATTTCCCGGACGATGATGATCACAGATAATAAAATCGATTCCTTTTTTTGTCGCATAATCAACTTTATCAATAGCCTTGATACCACAATCTAAAGCAATAATTAAGGTAAAATCATTGTCCTCCGCAAAATCGATTCCTTGATATGAAACTCCATAGCCTTCGTCATACCGATCTGGGATATAGGTTGCTACATTCGGGTAGTAGGTCTTTAAATATGAAGATACCAATGCCACAGAAGTAGTTCCATCAACATCATAATCACCAAACACTAAGATGTTTTCACTTTTTTCAATTGCCATTTCAATACGATCGACAGCTTTTTGCATGTCTTGCATTAAAAAAGGGTCATGTAAATTGGTTAAACTAGGACGAAAAAAAGTTTTGGCATCATCATATGTTTCAATACCTCGTTGTACTAAAAGCGAAGCAATTGTATTATCAATTGCTAAATCTTTTACAAGTTTAACTACTATTTTTTCTGAAGGTTTTGGTTTAAGTGTCCAACGCATATCACAAAGCTAATCAATATAGACAGCATTAATTGGCAGTATCTTTCTTTTTCTTATTTAGCTTGAACAATCCATCCAACAGGTCTCTGGCAGCTTCTTTCGTTGGGTCTTTTTTTATAGAATCAACTTTTGTTGAATCCTTCTTTTTCCCACCCAAGATACCGCTTAAAGCATCGGTAATTTTATCTTTTCCTTGATTTACTAATTTCTTTTTTTGACTTGCTGCTACCTGCTTTGTAAGATTTGCCACAGCCGATTTTAAGTCTGTTTTTACAGAAGGGTTTGTGAATTTACCAGAAATTATTGCATTTATAGGAACTATAATATTTTGTGAATCATCATTTAATTGGGCAATTAATTGGGCTGCCTCTTTACCTAAGTATTTTGCCGGTACACTTAAAACGGCATCATAAGCTAATGATTTATCAAAACCATGACCACCAGAAATATCAATTTCTATATCGTCATAATTGAGCATAAACGGTTTGAATATAACCTTACCTTCTTTAAAATTCAAGCTAGCTTTTAGCTTGTCAAGATTTAATTTTTTAGTATCTAAAAAAGGAAGGTTTTGCTGCAAGTTTTGCAATAACGGTGTTTTTTCTGAAATTATTTTAGACCCTAACAGTTGCGCTAACATCGAGCCTGTTAAGGAGTTTAAATCAGGTGTAAAATCATTATTTAAATTCCCAGACAAACTAATAGTTGAATTTAGTTTACCATCCACAACTTTCGCAATAGGTACCAAAGCCTGAAATAAGTCTAAAGATGTAAAAGATTGGCCAATATTAAAGTTATTGACATCTAAATCTAGTTGGAATGTAGAAACTTCATCTTTTGTTGACACATTTCCGCTAAAGCCTAAGGCACCATCAAAAATAGTTGAATTCATATTCTGTAATTCAACTTTTTGATCTCTGATCACTAATCTTCCTGATACATTTTTAAGAATAAGATTATCGTATAAAACCGTTGTTGCCTTTGCATCAATAATACAATCTAAAAATGACGGAATTTTAATTTGTGAAGATTTTTTACTTTGCTCCCCATCATTTTCGGTATTTTCAACCATAAAGTCATTAACAGTAAATGTATTTGATATCAGATTAAATCTGCCTTCAACATTTTCTTTATTGAATAAAAATCCTAATAAATTATTAATAGTTCCTGTAGCATTAAAATCTGATTTACCCAAAAGCGCATCAAAAGAATTCAAGTTTACCTTTTTAGGCGTAAAGGTTAATACTGCCTTCGATATTTTTAAGGGATTGCTCAACTCGGTAGAACTATATTCGAAACTAGAAAGGTTTATGCTTCCAGTTGTTTTGGTGTTTTCATATTGTTTTCTTTCAACAGAGTGCATATCAAAATTAGTTGAGGCATCTACATCAAGAATTCCTTTAAGCCCTTTTAATGCTTCTGCTGGATAAACTTTTTCTAAACTCGCAAGATTAACAAGTCCTTTTAAACTTGCGTTAACTTTCATGTTTTCGCTTATATCAACTAATTTTGCCGTTGCATTAAAAACATCATCATCAATTTTAAAGGATAATTTATCTACCAATACGTACGTGTCTTTTGAAAACCCTGATTTATTGGTGATTTCGGTATTGATATATATGTTTTTTAGTGTTTTTGATAAGTTAGGATATTTAAAAGAAGCGTTATCCGAGTGAATAGTTATATTAAATTTTGGAATACTTTCTTCATTGACAATGCCTTCAAATTTACCTTGCATTTCAAAATTTCCAGTAGTTGTTACGCCTTCAATATTTTTAGAATATACTTCAGGAATTAAAGCCAAAAAATTTTTAAAATCAGACGAAGGTGTTTTAAATGAAATATCAATTTTTTTATTGTCATCGTTAATTTTAACAAGCCCTTCAAAAATTATAGGTAATTGATTTATTACAGCACTATTTTTTAAAAAACGATAGGTATTTTCTTTAAAATTTATCCCAAGTAAAGCATCTAATTGTACATTATTGTCTTTTAAATAAGAAACTTCATCCATGTCGAATGAAACTAACGCAGTTGATAATGTTTCTAACTCCGTTTTATCCAATGATAAATTACCAAAGCCAGAATGATTGAAATCAGCTATTTTCAATAAAACACTATTCTGTAAATCTTCATACAAAATTGTACTATTTGCTATTGTGTATGATTTTAAACCTAATTGTATAGAATTTGAACCGGTTGTATCTTCAGGGTTTTCTTTATCTTCAGTAATGTCATAATTTACATTTCCGTCTTTATCAATTTGAATATTAACAAATGCGTCATCGACTGTAAAACTAGAAATATTAATACCATTACTCTTTTTAAATAGCTCTAACAATGGCAGGTTTAAATCAACTGTTTTGGCAACAAAAAGGGTATCGCCTTCAAACGGAGCATTATTTATTATAGATACTTTTTCTAGAGAAATTTTGGTGCTTGGAAAGCTGCTCCATACGGTCAAATTCGCAGCTTCAAAATCGAGTGTGGCGTTTATATTATTGTTTGCCGTTTTCTTAACTAAGTCAATAATTTTTCCTTCAAAAACTATTGGTAAAATGAAAATAAAAGCAACAAATATTAGTATAATTATTGCAAAGATTTTAAAGATTTTTTTCATGTTATAAAAAATAATGGCGCCTGCAAAGATAAGATACATTTATAACGAATTTTGTTCGAATAGATTTTATTATTAGGTGTCTTTTATTTGTATTGAGAATTACAATAAACATGAATAGTAAAAAAGTGTATTTTTACTTAAAATTTTTAATAGATGGATCTATCTTTAATTCCTAATATAAAACACACAAATAGCAACAACTTTTTTTTACTAGCCGGTCCTTGTGCTATTGAAAGTGAAGAAATGGCAATGCGCATTGCCGAAAAAGTAATTACAATTACAGACAAGCTCAAAATTCCTTATATCTTTAAGGGAAGTTTTAAAAAAGCGAATCGCTCTAGAGTCGATAGTTTTACGGGAATTGGAGATGAAAAAGCCTTGAAAATTCTGCATAAAGTAAGTGTCTCTTTTAATGTGCCCACTGTTACTGATATTCATGAAGTGAATGATGCAGAAAAAGCAGCTGAATTTGTCGATGTTTTGCAGATTCCGGCATTTTTAGTCCGCCAAACCGATCTGGTAGTCGCTGCAGCAAAAACCGGTAAGGTTGTTAACCTTAAAAAAGGACAATTTATGAGTGCTGAAAGCATGCAGCATGCGGTAAAAAAAGTACTCGATAGCGGTAATGAAAAGGTTATGATTACAGATAGAGGTACTATGTTTGGTTACCAGGATATGATCGTTGATTTTAGAGGGATTCCAACTATGAAGCAATATGCTACGACTGTTTTAGATGTCACTCATTCATTGCAACAACCAAATCAATCTTCTGGAGTTACCGGCGGTAGACCTGATATGATAGAAACTATTGCCAGAGCTGGAATTGCAACTGGTGTTGACGGTTTATTTATCGAAACACATTTTGATCCTGCTAATGCAAAATCTGATGGGGCAAATATGTTACATTTAGATTATCTTGAAAAATTATTGAGCAATTTGGTTATCATCCGTAAAGCGGTCAATGCCCTTTAAAATACTTAATTTCAATAACAAAAATTTTTGGTATAATTAATGTTCACTATATTAGAATGAAGTTTATTTTTACATTTTTTTTGCTATTCCTTTCACTAAATCCCTTGGTAGCTCAAAACTTCGAGTTGGTAGATAGTAAAGTCAGTTTATATCCAAAACATTTCGCTTCCGCGGAAGCATTAGCGACTCAAATCGAGAAGGATTTTTCCACTGAAATAGATAAAGTAAGAGCCATTTATAAATGGTTAACATTAAATATTGACTATGATATTGAGGCTTATTATAATGGGCAATCTCGAATTGATTTTAGTTATTCAGATCAAGAAGATCTTCGTAGAAAACTAGCCGCTATTAATACACATACCATCAATCAAACACTTCGAACAAATAAAGCAATTTGTGAAGGATATGCTCAGACATTTAGAAAAATTTCTGAATTGGTTGGTATTCCAAGCCTTTTCATAAGCGGCTACTCCAAAAGTACCATTGCTGATATTGATAATATCCCAAAACAAGAAGATCATGCCTGGAATGGAGTTAAAATTAATGGGAAATGGTACTTGTTAGATGCAACTTGGGGATCTGGTCATACTCTGGGTAAGGATTGGGTTCAAAAATTTGACGATTATTATTTTTTAACCGATCCTGATGAGTTCGCACTGACACATTTACCCAAGGAATCAGGTTTTTTATTTACTGATAAAAAAATTACACTCGAAGAATTTTATGCCACACCTATTTTTAAAAAAGCATTTTCACTTAATGAATTACAGCTTTTAACACCTTTAAAAGGAAAGATACTTGTTAGATCAAACGACAGTATTACTTTTAAAATGGGGAAAATTCCTCAAAATGTGAGTTTACATTATGCTTATCGTACCAATATGCGTCCTGAAATAATTCAACCTAAATGTTATGCCTCATCATGTACTTTTAATATCCCTTTTAATTTTACTAAGGATACAGAACTTTTTATAATTGCAAATAGAGAAACGGCTCTGCAATTTAAAGTTATTCCAAAAAACTAGCATCGTATTTATTTCCAAAACTTCTTATCTTTCACTGAATATGCATCTAATAATACCTCAATGAGAACTTTATCATCTATCTCATCTAATGATTTATAACGCAGTGATCTCATCATTTTTCTTCCTGCCGTTGTCATCTTTTCTAAATGAATTGTTAAATGGGCTGCATTCCAAAAACCCAGGTCTACAAAATCCTTGTTTTTTGGTACATTCAAATAACAGCAAGGAGTTTTATCAAAATAATAAAAAGGAACCTTCCATTTGAATTTTAAGTCAGCTTCTGGTAGAGTGTTTTCAATGATAACCTGTAAATGGAGTAATATAGAGCGATAGGGTTCAGGTTGATCGAGAATATAATTTTCAGCTGGTTTCATATTCAAATTTAAAAATTTTTGTACTCTTATTATATTGAATTAACTTGTGATTCATTTTTTACTTAAAACAGTATGTCAAATCAATCTTCTTATTTTTCACTTAGTGGGTTTTCTGGAATATTTATTGGTATTTTAGGGCTCATTGCCATTTTTTTACTTAGAAAAATGACGAATGGTTATGGGCAATCATTTGATGGTATTTCACAATTACCTATTCTATTTGTTGAAATAGGAATTACTTTAATTACTGCTCTAATTACCATATTATCACTATTTGTTTTATGGTTTAGAGGTAAGAAAAAAGCAAAAAAACGAAACCAAAAATTATGGTCTTCATTTTCCAAAAAGCAACGTTCAAATGTATTAATTTCTGTTTTAGTATTCTTAGTAATTTTAATTGTTACAGCTACTAAAGGATATTATAGTTTAATTACTCCTGTTTTGTTATTTCTTTATGGATTGATATTATTAAACCTTGGTAGACTTGAAGGATCTAGATCATTATTACCTTTAGGTTTTATCGAAATAATTTTAGCAATACTAGCCTATTATATTCACGATAATGAAATACTATTTTTGGTTATAGGTATTGGAATTTTACCAATTATTTATGGGATATTCACTTATAATAAAAGATAATTAAATGCTCTGTCTAAAAGTTGATGAAGAATTTATTTAATAGAACCCTTATGCTCAATTAACTTAATGAATTCTTTTTAATAGTTCTTATTAAATGCTCTAAACCGTTTAATTTTAATTCATAGACCAAACCAAGTTGCATTCCTATTTTGCCTTTTGGGAAACCTTTAGTATGGTACCAAACGATATAATGTTCGGGTAGATCGATTAAAAAAGTGCCTTTGTATTTGCCAAAAGGCATACGTGTATGTGCTAAATCAATTAAAAATTGTTTGTCTTGTTGCATTTATACCAATTTAACATTCAAATACTGCATAAAACTTGTTTCTTTTTTGCCTAATTGTCGTCATAAAATAATACCGTAACTAAGGCTATGCTAAGATTTTATTCCTAAACTGTGCAAAAAATAATTCAAATTTTTAATACAAAATTTAAAAATTAAATTGGTATTATTCTTTTCCGTCAACGTAGTCTTGAAGATAGGTGAAACGTTCAGTTAATTTTCCATTTTCGCACATCTTAGCACGTTCTAGAACACCATCTTTATCTCGGTTAAAAAATGCGGGTATGACATGCTCAGAAAAACTCTTACCAAAACCAACGGAAGCATCATTTGGTAATTCGGCAGGTAAATTATCTACTGCCATTACTGCAATAGCATCATCATCTGTATAATGAATCTCTTTTTCGCTTTTCGGATGATATCCATAAATTGGATCAGCAATAGTAGAAGAACGAATAGTAGACGCAACTGGGCCATCAATATCACAACTAATATCGGCAATTACTTTAATTTTAAAGTCAGGTGATTTCGCATCATCCCTAGAAAAAATAAAAGGTGCTTTACTATCCCAGAAATGGCAGGCTATATAAAGATCTGATACTTTAGCATAGGGCATAAAAGTACTTCTATATTCAGTTGGATTATTAAAAAAATCGAACATGTCTATTAGCTTACCATCCTTACGTTCATTATAATCAAGCACGTCAAGTTGTGTATAAACAGGTTCGTTATACATTTTATGTAAATAATCATTCGCAGAAACTTCTTTGATATTCATACCGTCTAACATTTCTTTAGCGCCGTTACTTACTCTGCCTTTACCAGTTAAAACAATTTTAATATTGGGTAATGAAATTTTATTCAATGCTTTTATCAAGGCTTTCTGATCTGCTAAACTTTGAGCTTTGGGCAATTGAAAAGAGTTATGTTTTAATCCGAAGGTTCTGAAGCCATTATATGCGCCAACTATTCCCGCATATCTTCCAAATGCAACTATGCGGAGGCCTTTGGTATTTGTGATGACCTCGTGATCATATAATTCAATATTTTTCTCTAGAACTGCTTGTAGTAATTTCCTGTTATAAGCTTGTTTTTTTATGGTATGAGAAAAGAAAAAATATTTCTTATTTGGCAATAAAGTATCAATAGGAACTTCTTTTACACCGAGTAGTACGTCACAATCTAAAATATTATCAGATACTTCAATTCCCTCTGTAATATATTCATCATCCGTAAATACGCGAACATCAGAGCCTTCTACTTTAATTTGAAAATCTGGATAGGCTTCTGTTAATTCTTTACAGGCGGCTGGTGACAGTACAACACGACGATCTGGCGGGTTTTTTCGTTCTTTGATAAGGGCAAACTTCATTAAATAAATCTTTAAACATTCATAAAACAAATACTTAAAGGCACAATGTGCCTTTGGTATAAAAATTGCTGCAAGGTATAGTGAATAATAAGATTTAGCAAATTTAGAAATGATAAAAAATGACTACTTTTGCTATCTTATTTCTTTGAAATATAAAATGAATAATATTGATGAGTTCCCGAAACAAGTTCGGGATTAATTCAATTACGATAAACTTTGTTTATCTATTTTATTAAGGGGACGACTGGTTTTGACAGCGAGATCAGTTAAAATGTAAGCATGTCGAGCAATGAAATAGTACTCGTAAAACTCAATTTCAACTTTTAAACGGCGAGAATAACTACGCTTTAGCTGCATAATTCCGAATCACAGTAGGTCTTAAGCCTCGTCTCTACTAGGTAGAGAAGCTTTATGTCTTCTGAAAGCGTTTGCTAACCGCGTTCAATTTTAAGACATCGTAAAAGTCAGCATAGAAATACTACACTTCGATAGTATTTTGAATCTAAAGAAGATAAGCAAACAATGGGCCGTTCTCAGTCAGCTGTTTGTCGAAAATTAATTGAGAAATAAACATGTAGAAAGCGCTTTAGCTGCTTGTTTGGACGAGGGTTCGAGTCCCTCCGTCTCCACTTTTATTATATCGAATAACAACAAAAACCTGTAAATAATTGATTT
>Ga0316189_10006006_pt1 | contig 11617 bp, 8 predicted proteins | sample LowCovwburrow_MG_FD_204930 | JGI IMG/M metagenome (GOLD analysis project Ga0316189, IMG submission 204930) | Coastal sediment microbial communities from Maine, United States - Lowes Cove worm burrow | ecosystem: Environmental > Aquatic > Marine > Coastal > Sediment | place: USA: Maine... | reverse complement strand
CCGAGGAAATCTCCTCGATCACAGCCCCGAAGGGCATGATCCCAAGCGCCTTGAGCGCCTCGAGGTCGGTGGCCAGGTCTTGAAATTTGTCAAAGATACTCACGGATTCCTGCCATTGAGATAGCCCCCATCGCGGGTCATGGGAACGGGGTTGTCACGGTATCCACCCTGCCGACGGCGGTGTCCGATGTCATCTGCGGCGAACGCTCCGATACGAGGCTGTGGCCACATCGGCGGCTGCGCAGCGCAGTGTCTTGTTGCAGTGCGCGGATCATTTCAAGACGATATGATGCCGCAGCGTGTGGCGCAATTGTATCAGTTCAAAAGTCCGGCGCTCCAATCTCCCAATGCCGGAACGCTGTAAGCCCTTCGGACACCTGCACAGAAACCATGAATTGCCGTCATTCCCGCAGCCATGCCCCCGCCTCTGCACTCCGCACCGCACGCGCGTTTTGCGGCATCGGGTCGAAGCGCAAAGTGGCTGATCGGGCGGTGACGCGGGGTCTGCCCGTCGATTCGGGCTGCGCATCCGGGTGATCATTTCCCGCTATGTCAGCCGGGAAATCACCCGGCCGTTCGTGCTCATCGTGGCGCTGTTCTGCGTGGTCTTCGCCAGCTTCAGTACCGCAGTCGTGCTCAACGACGTCGCCGCCGGACTGATCCCAACGGATACGATGGCGAAACTGGTTCTGATAAAGTTGCTGATCGCGCTGGAAATACTGCTCCCGGTATCCCTGTACTTCGGTGTTTCGGTGGGGCTGGGACGGATGCACTCGGACAGCGAGATCACCGCCATCTCCGCCTGCGGTGTCGGCGAAATGCACCTGGTCGGCATCGTTCTCAAGGTGTCCCTGGTGATCGCCCTGATCGTCGCCAGTATCTCGCTGTTCGCAAGGCCCTGGGCCTATCATCAGCGTTACCTGCTGTTGGCCCAGGTGGCCGCCGAATTCGAAATCGCCGACCTTGAGGCGCAGCAGTTCTTCTTCGACCCGGATTCGGGCTATGCGATTCTCGCCGATACGGTAGACCACGCGACCCAGTCCGCGGGCGACGTCATTGTCCAGGTCGGGAAGGAAGACGCAACCCGGCTGATCGTGGCAAAACGTTTGATTCAGCCACCACGAAGCGCCGTCAGCCCTCTGGAGTTCGTGTTCGAAGATGGCGTTGTCTATCATCTGGATCGAACCGGAAGCCGCGATCTGATCGGTCGGTTCAAGCGCCTGCGACTTGTGTTGAGAGACCAGGAACCCGACAGCGTGGCGCTCAAAAGCAAAAACCAGGGCACCATGGCGCTGAGCCAATCATCCAGTCCAAAGGACGTGGCCGAATTTCAGTGGCGCTTGAGCACGCCGGCGGCGACCGTTCTACTGGCGCTTCTGGCCGTACCCTTGAGCCGGGTAAAACCCAGACAAGGGCGATTCGCCCGGGTGTTGGCCACCGTGCTGGCCTATGCGGTGTTTTACAACCTGTTGGCGTTCTCCAAGAACCTGGTACAGGAGGGATTGATCGGTCCCGTCCCCGGGCTCTGGTGGCCGCTTGCGTTGTTGGCAGCGCTGCTGTCTATGCTGCTGTTCGGACCGTGGCGCAAAGGCCGTATCTGACCCCCGATGAACCGCCTGGATCGATACATCGGCATGGAATTCGGCAAGGCGTTGATGTTTGTCATGCTGGCGCTGGTCCCGTTGTTCAGTTTCCTGGATCTGATACAGCAGTTGGATGATGTGGGCACCGGCGACTATGGGCTGGTCGATGCTCTGCTGTATGAAGTTCGGATGCTCGCACCCCGCACCCTCGAACTGCTGCCGTTTGGCGCGTTGATGGGCGCGACGATCGCGTTGGTTCTGCTGGCCCAGCATAGCGAGGTGATCGCCGCACAGGCCGCCGGGATCTCGGGTGCCCGGATTGCATGGGCGGTGCTGAAAAGTGGGATCGTGCTGATGCTTACAGCGGCTCTGCTGGATCAGTTCGTCGTCTCAGGGATGCATCAAAACGCGGTCCGGCAACAATTGCTGGCGCAATCAACCGACGAAGTGCAGCAGATAGACGAAGGCTACTGGATGCACCACGACAACCGGTTTATCCGCATCGGCAAGGTGCTTCTCAGCCAGATCCCGGCAGACATCGACATCCTTGAAATGGACGCGGACAGGCAGATCAAACTGTACATCCATGCCGCCCAGGCAGACATCGATGATCCGGAAAACTGGCTGTTACAGGATCTGGTGGTGAAGAAAATTGACGGCGCCAACGTCACCACCGAGCAGCGCCAATTGATGCGCTGGGAATCGTATATGACCGCGGACCAGGTTGCTTTGATCGAGCTTCCGCCGGAGACCATGTCGGTATCGCAACTCTACGCCTACATTCGCTATCTCGCGGTCGGGGTTCAACAAACCGACCGCTACGAACTGGCCTTGTGGCAGAAACTGACGTTGCCGCTGGCCACCGGGGTCATGGTATTGCTGGCGATCCCCTTCGCCTTCGGTACACCGCGCTCGACGTCCATGGGAAAGCGTGTGGTGCTGGCTTTGGGCTGTGGCATTCTGTTCCAGATCGCAACCCAGGTTGCCGCCAACACGGGACTGGTGTTCGGTCTGAATCCAGCCCTGACCACTCTGGCCATACCGCTTGCGACCGGGATCCTGGCGTTGATCATGCTGTCCAGGGTCGACGCCTAGGCGTGTTTAAAACGCCCTCAAAATGGTCATTTACTGGGTGTAAACTGCGCTTTCTCCGTCGTTTTCGCCTTGCCTCGCACTCGACCGAGACCCTTTCAAAACGCCGCCCGTCATGTCGCAGGTGGAGCAATTGATGAGCACCGGCGAATTACAGTGCCTGTGAACCCAGGAATCCAGCCCGCGCCGGCCGATCTTGCCCTGGTCAAGGAGGGCGATGTACGCATCGCACCGCTCCTCGGAATACCCCGGTTACTGGCTGACTTTGGCGTCGATGCAGATGCTGTGATGACCGAGGCTGGTTTCGATCAAATCTGGTTCGAGGATGGCGAGAACACGATCCCCTTCGCCGACGCGGGTCGGCTGCTGTCACTGTGTGCGGCGCGCACCCAGTGTCCGCACTTTGGGCTGCTGGTGGGCCAGAACGCCGGTCTGGATGTGCTGGGGGTGGTCGGCCGCCTCGCCGCCCACGCGCCCGACGTCGGCAGCGCGCTGCGAAACACGATTTTGTATCTACACCTGCACGACCGTGGGGCCATCCCAACCATGTGGGTAAACGGCGACCGGGCGGTGGTCGCGTACACCATCTACCAGCCCACCATCGTCGGCACGGCGCAGATCTACGATCTCGCCATGGCGGTGACCTACAACACGCTCAAGACCCTCGTCGGTCCGGGTTGGAAGGCCAGCGAGATATGCCTGTTCAGGGCCAGGCCGGATGACATCAAGCCCTACCGGCGTTTTTTTGGTAACCGCCTGTCGTTCGGCGACCAGCGCTCAGTGGTCGTTTTCCCGGCTTCCTTCCTCGACCGGCGACTGAGTGGAGCCAACGCTCAGATACATGCCCAGATCATGTGCGAAATCGAGAGACTGGAGGCCCGCGGAGGTGGCGACCTGGCCACCCAGCTTCGGCGGGTGTTGCGTCGACTGCTGATCGCAGGGGCCGGCCAGGAAGAGACCTCTATATCCCAGGTCGCTGCGGTCTTTGCGATCCATCGGCGCACCCTGAACCGCCGCCTTCGCGCCGATGGCACCAGCTTTAAGGCATTGATCGACGAGACCCGTTATGACATTGCCCGGCAGCTTTTGCGCGACACACGACTCGCGATCACTGATATCGCAACGGCGCTGGACTACTCCGAAGCGGCCGCCTTCGACCGGGCTTTCCGGCGCTGGTCGGGGATGTCGCCGACATCATGGCGAACAAATCATTCTCCCATTTGAGCACTCGGCCAAGGACCGACCAGCAAAGCATAGAACCATTCCCTCCAGTAAGTCAGATATTCCTCAGCGAGACTCGATTCTGTCGCGAAATGTCAAGGACGATGCGGAAGAAAACGAGATAATTCCAAAGTCCAGTCGGCCAGCGTCTCCGGAAATGGCCAAGTGCTAGTGTAGTGTCTTCCAAGTTGTGGGCAGGCATTGTAGTTACTGACAAGGCGCGGTGAGACGGAATAGCCAGCGCTATTACGACGATCCGCAACGCCGTCAGTGACCGCGAGGGCCAGCGCAGCTGTTAAGTCATCTGGGAGACACTACACCAGCCCTTGACCCTCTTTCTGGAACTCAAACCCAGCAGCAGGAGGGCGACGAACCATGCTTCACGTTTCCGTGAAACCGAACCCATTTACGCGAAGGTGTATATACTCGGCGCTCGCCATGGTGGGGTGCCTGTCCGGGGTTTTACCTACAGCCGCGGCGGCGACCAGCGAGATTGGGTCCCCAAGCGCGACGATCACGATTGACGGCAAACAGCTCCCCGCACCCGATCCGGAATTCGGTGGCGTCATCAAGGACGATGCCCTTGACTCGACGCCGTGGTGGGCGCCGGCCATCGTCCCGCCCAAGGAAGCGCCCAACATCCTGCTGATCATCACCGACGACGCCGGCTTCGGCGTGCCCAGCACCTTCGGCGGCGTCATCCCGACTCCGACCATGGATCGCATCGCAGATGAGGGATTGCGCTACAACCGGGTCTTCTCCACCGCCCTGTGCTCACCGACGCGCGCCGCTCTGATCACCGGTCGGAACCACCATTCGGCCGGTTTCGGCGTGATTTCCGAGCAGTCCACGGGATTTCCCGGCTATAACAGCATCATCGCCAAGGACAAAGCCACCATCGGACGGATCCTGCTCGATAACGGCTACGCCACCTCCTGGTTCGGCAAGGATCACAACACCCCTGCGTTTGCCGCCAGCCAGGTCGGACCGTTCGACCAGTGGCCCACCGGCCTGGGTTTCGAGTACTTCTACGGATTCGTCGGCGGGGACGCGAACCAATGGCAGCCCAACCTGTTCCGCAACACCACCCAGATCTATCCGTTCGACGGAAAGCCGGGCTGGAACCTCATCACCGGCATGGCCGACGATGCCATCGACTACATCTCGCGGATGCACCAGACCGACCCGTCCAAGCCCATCTTCATCAAGTACGCGCCCGGCGCCACCCATGCGCCGCATCACCCGACCAAGGAATGGGTGGATAAAATCAGCGCCATGCACTTGTTCGACGACGGCTACAACACGCTGCGCGACACAATCTACGAAAACCAGAAAAAACTTGGCGTGATTGATGAGAATGCTCAGCTGACGCCGTGGCCCAATGATGTGCTGAAGCCATGGGATCAGCTCAGCGCCGAGGAAAAGAAGCTCTTTATCCGCCAGGTGGAGGTGTTCGCCGCCTACGCGGCCTACAACGACCATGAAATTGGCCGCGTCATCCAGACCTTTGAGGATCTGGGCAGACTCGACAACACACTCATCATCTACATCAACGGCGACAACGGCACCAGCGCTGAAGGCGGCCCGCTGGGGACGCCCAACGAAGTGGCCTTCTTCAACGGCGTCAACGAGATGCCCGTGGATGTGCAGATGAAGTGGTACGACGTCTGGGGGACCGAGGAGACCTACAACCACATGTCGGCGGGCTGGTCCTGGGCATTTGACACACCGTTCGACTGGTTCAAGCAGAACGCGTCCAGGCTCGGCGGCATCAACCAGAACATGGTGGTGTCGTGGCCGGCACGCATCAAGGACAAGGGGGCCCTGCGCGAGCAATTCATACACGTTATCGACGTGGTGCCCACCATCCTGGAGGCAACCGGCATTCCCGCGCCTGACGAAGTGGATGGCATCAAACAGGCGCCCGTGGAGGGAACGAGCTTCCTCTATACCTTCGACGCCGAGAACGCTGAGGTACCCTCACGCCACAAGACGCAATACTTCGAGATGATGGGCCAGTGGGCGCTTTACGACGAGGGCTGGCTTTTGAGCACGAAGGTCAACCGTGCGCCCTGGCAGGCTTTCGGAGCGGCGAACCCGGATCCACTGAACAACCAGGTTTTCCAGCTCTACGACCTGAGCAATGACTTCAGCCAGGCCAACGACATCGCTGACCAGAATCCGGAGAAAGTGGCGGAACTGAAGAAAGTGTTCATCGAGGAGGCCAAGAAGTATCAGGTTTTCCCGCTGGACGCCTCGGTGGCGGCACGCATCGTGGCGCCACGACCGAACATCACCGCCGGGCGGACGGAGTTTATTTACACTCACCCGATGGTCGGCCTGCCGCAGGGCGATTCCCCGTTCCTGCTCAACAGCTCCTACACCATCACTGCCGACATTACGGTGCCGGAAGGCGGTGCCGAGGGCATGATCCTCACATCGGGCGGACGTTTCGCCGGCTACGGATTCTACCTGCTGGAAGGCAAGCCGGTGTTCCTGTGGAACCTGATCGACCTGAAGCGCGTCAAGTGGGAAGGTCCGGAAGCGCTCTCGCCAGGCCAACACGTGGTCGAGTTCGACTTCAAATACGACGGCCTCGGCGTCGGAACGCTGCTGTACAACAACATGAGCGGTCTCGGCCGATCCGGCAACGGTACCCTCAAGGTGGACGGCAAAGTCGTGGCCACCGAAAAGGTGGAGCGAACGCTGCCGATGATCCTGCAATGGGACGAGAGTTTCGACATTGGGTCCGACACGCTGACTGGCGTGAACGATGCGGATTACAAGCCGCCGTTTACGCTTACGGCCAAGCTCAACAAGCTAACGCTCACGGTGGACCGGCCGAAACTTAGCGAAGCGGACGTCAAGAAGCTGGAGAATACCAAAGCAATAGCGGTGGACGGCAACCCGATTCATCACCTGCAGAGCGGACCGCAGTAGCCGGCACCCTGAGTTTGTTACGGTGGTGAAACGCACGGGCCGCCTCCAGTTCCGGACGCGGCCCGCTTTCTCATGACCCTGAATACCCGAGTGATTAATCAATGACCACAAGACGTACGCTCATAACTGCTGCGGCCCTGACCGCACTGGCTGTCCCACTGAGCTTTGGTGTGACCTTGGCGCAGGCGGAAGAGCAGAAAATCCAACTCATGTTCGTGCAGACCGCTGAAGACTTGAAAGCCGACGACAAAACTCTGCGGCTGGTCAATGTGGGCCAGCAAACCCTGTACTTCTCGGATCGGCCGGTACGCCTCGCCGGTCACCTGCCGATGCCGGCCTATATGGAGCAATGGACAGCGGGCGCGGGTCCAGACAACTTCGCAAGCGATCCGCCCAATGCAACCCTGTCGGTGCTGGAACCGGGGCGGGACGAAAACACCGTTGCGGTGGTCGAGATCAGTGACCCGGTGGTTGACGGAAACGACCTAGTCTACAGCTACCAGATGATCGAAGGCACGATGCCCGAGGTGGGCGGTGCAACCGCGCTGTTCATCGACTGGATCGGTGTGGGCGGCGGTGTGGGCGGCGGTGTCGGCCCCGGGTTCCACGGCGTGGGCGTTGGACGCCGAGGCGTTGGCTGGCGGTAACCGTAGGGCTACGCACCACCGTTGCCCGGCCAGGGGACTCGGCGACCCATACGCGCTGTCGTGCCGGGTCCTTGGCATGATCGAATCTCCATCTGTTTTTCCCTGAGCGGTCCGATTCTCGGCCGAGATCGACTGCATCCCGGGATTGCTTTTCCATACGCCCCTGGGTTGACCCGAAACCTGACTGATCGCGTCGACCAAAGCGGTTGAGTGGCCATCGGTTTTCTTTGGGCCTATAGTCGGCTGCTACTCTTTCGATAACGATGTTCCACGACAGGAACAAGGCTTTGGGAGGCGTGAATGAGAAGCTCTAAATTGAGGCTAACCGCGATGGTGCTCTGCGCCAGCGCTTTTTGCATGGGTGCGGCGCAGGCGCAGGACAAACCGAATATCGTCGTCATCTGGGGCGACGATATTGGCGAATCCAATATCAGCGCCTACAACTTCGGGCTGATGGGCTACCAGACGCCCAATATCGACCGACTCGCCAAGGAAGGCATGATGTTCACCGACATCTATGCCGACCAGAGCTGCACGGCCGGACGTTCGTCCTTCATCACCGGTCAGGCGACAATCCGCACCGGGTTGAGCAAAGTCGGTATGCCGGGCGCGGCGCAAGGACTCATGTCCGAGGACGTGACGATTGCGACCCTGCTCAAGCAGGAGGGCTACGCCACCGGTCAGTTCGGCAAGAACCACCTGGGCGATCGAAACGAGTTTCTCCCGACTGTCCACGGCTTCGACGAGTTCTTCGGCAACCTCTACCATTTGAACGCCGAAGAGGAGCCGGAACAGCGCGACTATCCCAAAAACCCTGAGTTTCGGGCGAAATACGGTCCCCGCGGCGTACTGAGCTGCGTCGCCAGCGACGTCGATGACCCGAGCGAAGACCCGCGGTTCGGCAAGATGGGCAAGCAGAAATGCGAGGACACCGGCCCACTGAACCGGAAGCGAATGGAAACCGTCGACGATGAGATCGCCGCCAAGGCGGAAGACTTCATCAAGCGGAAGGTCGAGGCGAACGAGCCGTTCTTCACCTGGATCAACTTCACCCATATGCACTTCCGGACCCACACCAAGCCTGAGAGCATCGGTCAGTCCGGTACCGCGCAGAGCGCCTACCATGACACGATGATCGACCACGACAAGAACGTTGGCCAGATCCTCGACCTGATCGACGAACTCGGCATCGCCGACAACACGCTGGTGGTCTACTCGACCGACAACGGCCCGCATCGCAACACCTGGCCCGACGGCGGCATGACCAAGTTCCGCAGTGAGAAGAACACCGGCTGGGAAGGGGCCTATCGCGTCCCTCAGTTCGTGCGCTGGCCAGGTAAAATCGAGCCGGGCTCAATCTCCAACGAGATCATGTCCCATCTCGACTGGATGCCCACCATCCTGGCAGCGGTCGGCAACACGGAGGTCAAGGACAAGCTGCTGACCGGTTACGAGGCCAACGGAAAGACCTACAAGAACCATCTTGACGGCTACAATTTCCTCCCGTATCTGACCGGCCAGGAGGAGCAGGGACCACGCAAGGAGTTCTTCTACTTCTCGGATGACGGCGATCTGATGGCCCTTCGATACAACAACTGGAAGGTCCAGTTCCTGATCCAGGATCAGGATGGCACGCTGGAGATCTGGCAGCGCGAGTTCCGGGGCCTGCGGATGCCCTACATGTACAACCTGCGCACCGACCCCTACGAGTTCGCCCGGGTCACGTCGAACACGTACTGGGACTGGTTGATCGACCATGCCTGGATCCTCTACCCGATGGGCGACGTGATCGCGCCGTTCCTGAAATCGTTCGAGGAGTATCCGCCGGCGCAGAAGCCGGGCTCGTTCACCATCGGCGACGCCTTTAAGACGCTGAACGCCGCACCGACCCAGTAAAGGAACTGGCCAGGTTGCCCTTCCGGTCCGCCGGAGGGGCGACCATACGCGGTTGCAGGAAGGCCTATGCTTATGCCTGATGATCGAAGTCTCAAACAGGCGCGTTCAGGCCGCAACACCTATGGGTCAGCAAGTCCCTGAAACACTCAGCGGAACGCCCCACGACGATAGAGCCGCCACATCAGGCCCCAGCCAAAAATCAAGGGGTGCCGCCGAACCCGATCGGAGGGCTCTATCCTGACGCCCGAGTGCCGCTCCAGCTTCCACAGGATGTAGTCCAGACCCCCGGTAAAGGTGAACACGCCTTTGATCAGGCGGAGTATGTGCAATGCGCGCCCCTGAACCTTACGCAAGGTCCACGCGATCCGGCCAAACCGGCGTTGCAGCGGGTTTTGTTGCGAGACATACAGATCCGTGTCGTCACCGCCGGCGGCGCGCACGGAGGTACCGACATGCGGCAATGCGGCCGCGGTCAGGTCTCGATAGTAGCGATCATCGCTGCCGAATATCTGAGCATTGCGGTTGCTTCGCTCCGGCCGCAGCTCGGTGCCATAGCTTAAGGCAAGACCCCGCTCCCACAGCGCCTTGGACGTAAACCGGGCGGGCAACATTGGCAGAGTCGTCGAGCACAGCTTGAGCACGGCCTGCCCCAAAGCGGCCAGCACTGTCCGCGATGCGGTCTCGTCACGGACCCAGAGCACGCCCACGGGCTGGGCAAAACGCCCCCAGATATAGGGCTGAAACCAAGCTGCCGTGCCCCGTTGAAAATGATCCATGGACAGAACAGCATACTTGGCCCGAACCGTCCGTTGATCCAACTTCAGCTCAAGATAAAAGACATTGGGTGGCAAAAGCCGGTTGAGCACGGCCCCCGCGGAAACGCCGTACGCGGCGGTGTAGCTGTCGACGATGACATACAGATCCACCAACCCGTCAAGCACCTCGCCGCTGCGCAGGCAGGAGCCGTAGAACAACATGCCCGCGACGCAGTCTCCATACTCCCGGCGCAGCGCATCGCAAAGGGTTCTGAGTTCCGCACCTATCGGGACGGTTTGCTGCCTGTCCCGGATCACCTGAAGATACGCGGGAGCCATCACCGGCAGGGAATCCATGGAACCTCCGGGGCGGGGAACATCATCCACCGGCCGGTACCCGAACCGCCGTGGGCCTTGGCCTCAGGTCGGGTGTTCGACCAGCTGGTTTATCATGGAAGCCAAGTCTCCGACGGTGCGCACCTCCGGCAGCCTGTTCAACGGTATGGTGACGTCGAAATGATCCTCCACCTCCATCAGCAGATCCATGATCTTGAGTGAACTCAGTTCGAGTTCGCCGATCAGATCCGTGGCTTCGCCGATGCTGCGACCAGACTGGCCCGCGAGCGGTTCCAGCAGTTCGCAGACGCGCGACAGAGTCTCCGCATAGTCTTTCACTGTGTGCTTCCCTCAATAGAGGTTCCGGTCCCACCGGGTCAGTGGGCCGCGCTCATTTTTCCGGACCTGTGCCATGCCAGCGTTCGCTCCAGGCCGTCGGCAAAACCGAAGCGAGGGGTCCAACCTGTTGCATTGGTAAACCGCGCATTGTCACAAACCCAGTCCGTATGAGTCAGCTCTCTGACCTTGCCCGGTGTCAGCATGGGTGCATTCCCCGTCAATCTCGCCCAGGCCAGACTGACTCGCGAAACACCGCGCAACAGACTGGTCGGCACCCGAATAGGCCGAATGGGCCTGCCCCGCAGCGGGATCGCCGCCTCGACAATCTCGTCCCAGGAATAGCCGCCGACGCGACCATCATGCAGTTCGAACCTGCCGCGGGCGCCCGGGGCGGCCGCCAGGCAGCGCTGAATCGCCGCCACGAGATCTTCTACATACAACAGAGAGATGCGCGCCTCCGATGAGCCCAACACCGGAGCGAATCCGCGCATCATGGACAACAGCAGCGGCAGCATCTCCCGGTCACCAGGCCCGTAAACGGCCGGTGGCCGGAGCGCGATCCAGCGCATCGTGCCCGCCGCCCGCGCCAGGGCATCCTCCCCGGCCCGCTTGCTCGCCGCATAGGCGGATAGCTGAGGCTCGCGCGCGGCCAGTGACGAGAGGGATATGAACAGGGGTGGTGGATTGACGCTCGCCGCAACCGACGCGACCCGCTCCAGACCGACGACATTGACCCGAGCAAAATCCGCCTCGGTAATTCCGCGAACGGAGCCGGCGCAGTGCACGACCGCATCCGCATCGGCCACCA
>Ga0316189_10006005_pt1 | contig 11620 bp, 13 predicted proteins | sample LowCovwburrow_MG_FD_204930 | JGI IMG/M metagenome (GOLD analysis project Ga0316189, IMG submission 204930) | Coastal sediment microbial communities from Maine, United States - Lowes Cove worm burrow | ecosystem: Environmental > Aquatic > Marine > Coastal > Sediment | place: USA: Maine... | reverse complement strand
GAGTGAATGCGACCTGCCAGGTCACGCGTATCTTCCGGTCCGATCGGCAGCTCAGCGGGCAATCGCAGCAGGTCCTGGTCGAGCAGCTTCTGCTGTTGGTAGGCGCCCCTGCCCTTGAATCCAAGAATGGCGAAGGCCCACAGCATCAGGACGAAACAGGCCTCCTGCTCATAGTCTTTCACGACGACGAAGAATGACCGCTGCTGCACATACTCGGCGTCGGCCTGCATCTGTATGGCCTCTTTCTCGAGAAATATCTTGGCCTGGGGCCTGATGACGCTGACATACAAGGCATGTACCAGGATGAAGGCGATCAACAACGAGAAAACCTGGTACACGAGCTCGACGGGAAAGGCTTTCCTCATGATGCTTCAGTTCCTTTATTCATGCGGGTAGGTGTTCATATATCCACGGGGAAGGAAACCGCACTGTCGGCACGAATCCTTTCCGAGGGTTTGAAAGTCGTGGCGGGTTTTTGAGATTGCCCGGAACCCTTTTTATCCGACGCCCCGGCCTTGTCGGTGCTCGTCTGAGATGCTGTCGCTGCATCTTTATGCTCTTGCGCCGCCACGGCATGCAGAGGCCCGCCTGCGATGAGGCAGATCATGATCAGCACCACTCCCGGATAACGCATCACCCCATCTCCCTGCTCCGGCAGGCGCCCTTGGCAACGCGGCGGCGGCAACAGACGATCACACCCACCTGGCCACACGCAGGTAAAACCAACTGCCGCCTACTTGGCATATCGCGCAACACGGAAGCCGAGATCGGGGCGCGCCGCACGACTGTAGTCGCGGTAACTCAAACGCAGTTCGGTAATGGTCCCCTGCCGCCAACTCGAATCACGCACCACATGGTGGTCGCCGGATTCCGGCCCCAGGGGGTCGCTTACCAGCTTGTTGGCCTCTCCCGGGTATACCGCATAAAAATCATGTACCCACTCAGCCACATTGCCACCGAGGTCGTGGAACCCGGCCGGACGTGCTGAAAAGCTTCCCACCGGCGCTGCCGCTCGATACCCGTCATTGTAGTCGGGAACCGTATTGGCCAAGGTATCCGCGATACTGGCATCGGCAAAATTACCCGCAACCGATACAGGGGGGAAACTACCTTTCCAGGGATAGCGCTGCTCCGACTGCTGTCCGTATCTACGCGCCACATAGGCCCATTCTGCCTCGCTGGGCAGACGATAACCGCTTGTCATGGGCAGCACCGGCTGCAGGCGACCATTGACCTCTTTATAGGCTGGCGGCAGACCCTCGCGGCCGCTCAACCAGTTACAGTAACCCGCTGCATCCTCCCAGCTCACGCCCACCACCGGCTGATCGTCGGCATCCAGGCTCTGGCCCTCGGCAAACCCGGAGCTGTGTGCCGGTTTGAATTTTCGATACTGCGCGTTGGTCACCTCTGTGCCCGACAGATAGAACGGACGAACCAGCTTTACCTGCCGGGCAGTTTCGTTGGCGCGACGACCTGGCTCACGGCGGGAGGCACCCATCCGAAAGCTCCCCTGCGGCCGCACCAGGTGCAACTTCTGTCCGCCCGGAATGATCTTCACGGTGGGCGGCGTGGCCGGTCCCTGCTTGCGGACACCCGTATCGGCCACGCTGGCCAGCGTTACGTCCACATTTTTGCTGCCACCCGCCCGCGGCGTGACATTGATCGTCTTGGAGACATAGCCTTTCTTGCTGAACTCCAGCCTGTGGTTGCGCGTGGTCAGCTGCAAGCGCTGAGTTGCCTTACCCACATCTTTGCCATCCACGCGAAGCCGCGCATCCGCCGGCTGCGCAGTCACGAACACGATGCCGTACTGCGACTGCAGACGCGCCTCGATGGACTGCTCTTCATCCGGCCCCAGGGTTACCTTTTGATCAAAACGCTCATAACCGGGCTTGCTCAGGCGAAGCTCGTGCTCGACGCCGGAAGTCAGCGGCAGCGTCAGCGGCGTGGTGCCGTGAAACACCCCATCCACGCTCAGACTGGCTTCATCGGGCACGCTGCTGACGATCAGTCTTCCATCGAGTGTCTGCAGTTGGAATGGACCGAGTGTCACGTCAGCTCCAGCCTGGATCTGTTGCCGCAGCGACAGCGCTTTGTGATTTTCGAGTTCAAGCACCAGCTCGCGCTCACCCTGCAGGATCTCGGTCTGCAACGGAGTCTGGCCGATGGTCTCACCGTCTATCAGTATGCTTGCACCCTTCGGCTGACTGTCGACCCTGACATTGGCCCAAGCCGGCTGAAGGACATAATTCACCTGCTGGGCCTGCCCCTTGCCGAGCACTTCAAGGGTTGCCTCAACGGGTAGGTAGCGATCAGTCTCGATACGCAGGCGCTGGGCGCCCGCGGCGATCTCGGCAGGCCCCCTGGCCCCTATCGCCAGCGCGACATCGTTTACGAACAGCCGGAAAGACACGTCCGGTTGCAGCGATATGCTGACCTGGCCCGGCAGTTCCTCGAGCTGAAACTCGAATACCTGGAAACCGCCCGAGGGAACCACGATGGGCTGCTGCAGCGGATAGTAGCCCGGCTCATCCGCTACGACCGTATAGCGACCGGGCAGGACCAACTGGCGACCGCCGAATGGAATCGCGGGCGGAAACCCTTCGAGCGATTGGCGTTGCGGCTCCGGCATGATCTGAACCGAGACGGGGGTGGCCAACAGCACGAACGCCACCGCTATCAGCAACAACACAAACGCCGCCAACAGCAGCGGCCGCACAAAGCGTCGATTACGGACCGCTGCAGGCGCCTGCGGCACCTCCGGCAGCGTCCGATTGTTCACCGGCGGTGGCGAACTGGGTGGCTCCAGCACCGGCGAAGCCATACGCTGACGCACATCGATCTCCACCTGATCGCCCTGAACATTCCAGTGGATCAACGACCCGGCCACCTCGATCACATCGCCCGATTTCAGCCACTTCGAGGCGGTCACGTGTTCGTAATTGTGGAACAGCTGGACATTGGTCTGTGCGGGCTGAACAAAGGCGTGTCCCTCGGCAAGCCCGATGTATGCAACGACATCGGCATCTGGCAGCTCGGGCAGGACGATGCCGCCGTGTTGCACACCACCGACTGGCAGCGGCAGCTCGTGTTCGCCCAGCTGGCGTTCACCCTGCGCATCGCGAATAAAGTAGACGCGGCTCAAATTGCTTCCTCGCAGCGAACCAGAACAGGTGATAGGGACGCGCCCGGCCTTACCCTGATCACCTTACGCACATCACGATAGCCCGGCCGGCTGCCGACAACGGTGTAATCACCGGGCCGCAGGTCGAGCTGATGGTGATCAAATTTACCCAGCCGGCCGACATGATAGATCACCACGCTGGTCTCACCGTCCGAATTGAGGGTCACTCTGACCGGCAAAGTGGCCGCTTCCACCAGGCCACGCAGCCGGGTTATTTTTTTCGCCAACTGTGGTTCATCCCGCGGTGCAGTACTCGCGGCCGCGAGCAGCTTCTCTGCATTGGCCAGCGGCGCTGCAGAATAAAGCCGCGATGGCTTGTCGAGATAGTGATCAAACTGTTCGTGCAGCTTGACCCGTTCCTCCGCGCGGCCCAGGCCAGCACGTGCGAAGGCGGCCGCAGAATCGATGCGCAGTGCCTTGCGGTACGCCGCGATCGCACCTGACCAGTCTTCGGCCCTGACCCTTTCCGCCGCCTTTCGCCGCAGGCGATTCAACCCCGCCTGTGCGCGCATACCCTGCAGGCGCTGACGGGCGTCCTTTACGGCAGGGTCACCGGGCCTGAGACGCGCTGCCTCAGCCAGCGCCTTGTCCGCGGCAACCGTCTGACCCGCATCCAGCGCATTCAGTGCCTGGGTCATGGCGACGGTGAAATCGCGTGCGTCTATCTCTGCACCGACACGCTTCAATGCAAGCTGGGCAGCCGCGTAGTCGGGATCCAGTTGTCCTGCCTGCCGATAAGCCGTCAGCGCCGCATCCAGATCCTCATTCGCCTCCGCCGCACGCCCCAGGTTCATCTGTTCGATGGCGGCGCCGCGACTGTTGGCCTTTGCGATCCCCCGGATCGCATCTGGATGCTCCGGTTCGATCCGCAATGCGGCCTCGAAACCCGCAATCGCGCCGATCACATCATCGGCGGCCAGCGCACGGCCGGCTGCCTCGAGCGCACTTGCCAGCATGTCAGCACGGCTGGCTTCGAGCCGCTGCAATCGATCAAGCGCCGCCTGGTACTCCTGGCGCGCTGCGGCAAACTGCAACTGAGCGAAATAACGGTCCCCGGCAGTCGCCCGCGCCGCCGACTCGCCCCAGTCGGGCTCCCCCCAGGCACCTGCGTTGAGCAGCTCCAGTCTGGCGCGCAATTGCAGATAATCCTGTAGCAACCGTTGCGCCTGCTCGCGCGACGCGGCGGTGTCACCGGCCGGATCCGGCGTCGGAGGCGCGCTCGAGCTGATGACGGGGACGTTGTCGACCGGCTGGGCCGGTTCGAGAATGTTCGGCAGGGCAAACACAACCGCCAATGCCAGCAACAGCAATGTGCCCAGCAGGGCCCAGATCCACAGACGGCCACGGCTGGCCACCGCGGCCCCATCGTCCAGCCGGCCCGGCGGTTGCAGTTCAGTCGGTGGGGTTATAGCTGGTCGTTGTGGGGCATCCATACTGCCTAGCCCTGATCAGGAACCGGCCAGGCCAGTCTCGGACTCATAGATACGTTTCAGCAAGGAACGCCACTTCACGTACTGCACCTCCGCCGAACCCGTCAACTCGTGGACCTCACCTTCCACCTCGACCACCATCGGGCGCGCCTCCACCGAGAATGACTCATCCAGTTCGACGATGGCGTCGCGATGAATGCTGGTTTCAGATGATTTGTCCATGCCGGTCTTGAACGCATAAGCGCCGCCCAGTACCAGGGTATCCCGCAAAACGCTGGAACTGGCGCCACCACCGTTTCCCGTGGCCTCGATAGCGATGGCGCCGATGATCGCAGCCACACCGAGCAACTTACGCTGGAGCGCATCGCGTTCGAGTTTCCGCAGCGCAGCGGCCTCTTCACTGCGGGCCTTGCGCCATTCCGTGTAGGGATGCTGCATCTCGCGCGTGAAATTATCGAAATGACCGTTGAGAGTATCGATCAGGAGAAAATCCCGATCGCGGATGGCCTGCACACGACGGTACATGGGGTCATCTGCAGCCGGCAGGCGAACCACCTCGTAGCGATCCTTGTCCGATTTGAGGTAGCCGTCGAACGCCGTTGGTGCAAGATCCGATGCAAAACGCAAAGAGGCGACGCGGCGGATCGTCACGCTTTCCTGAGGTTTGAGTTTGGCACGCAGCTCAGCGAGATCATTGGCGATTTTGTTGTACAAAGGCTGGAAGACATCGTCCCCTTCCCGGCTGTCCAGCCGGTACTGCGTATACTCGACCTCCGAACTGTAGGTACGTTTCAACCATTCCTTTCCGGTGGCGTCCTGTGCCCTGATTTCAAGCACAAGGTTCTCACCATCCGACTCGAGGATGCTACCCCCGACCAGCAGCTCGCTACCGGCGGTATCCTGCGGTACCAGGCGCACGGCCCCCCAGTAACCGGTACTCTCCATGGTCGCGCGCAGTTTTTCCGGCAGATAGCGGGCCTCGGCCTCGCGGATGTCCATGGAGAGTCCCATGGCATCATCTTCATCTTCCGGCAGTTCACCCGGATCGAAGATCTCCACCCAGACATCCAGCAGCTGGTCTTCCGGAAGCTCGACGACAGATTTGTCAAGCGGCACCATACCGTCGACACCGCGTGTCATTCCCAGGGTGCCGCAGCCCTGTATCAATGCCATCAGAAACAGCAGTGGAACAAACCGATAAGTTAGCGTAAGCATGGTATTTCTCAGCGCGTACCCTTCTTGTACTTGCGGTATTCCTCCCAAAGCTTCGCCTTGAGCTCAGGTGAGGTCTCCTTCTCGGCTGCCTCTCGCAACTGCCGCGCCACGACGTCATCATCGTCGCCATCCGGGATGTCGTCTGGCACCCCCTGACCCCGGCTACCGCGCTGCGATTGGGAACCCTCCCTGCCACCCATGCCCGCGCTGCCGTCGCCTTCCCCTTCGACCGCCTCAGCACCCTCTCCAGATTCGCCAGCATCTCCGCTGGAACCCTCCGAGCCTTCGGAACCCTCAGCACCCCCGGCATCACCGCTACCCGCGCCGGAACCGCCAGCGCTTGCACTATCACTCATCGGTGTCTGCGCCCTGACACGCTGCTGTTCCCGCAACAACATCTCGTCGAAGTCACCAAGACCACCCATCAGTTCCGCGTCGAGTACGGCAAGCTGTTCATCCCGGGTCTGTTCCGCCGACTGGTCGATCGGCGCCGGAGCAAGCATACCGGCCGCCAACACCGGACACCCCAGTTCAGGCGGAAGTTCGACTCCCGCCGCGGCCAGTTCCGCACAATCCTCGGCAACCAGCCGATGCAGGCGCGCAACGTAGGCCGCATAATCTGCCGCCTCGGCACCGCTCAAACTCCCTCGGCGTTGCCGGGCATGAAAATCCTGTTCGGAGGAAACCATGGCGGCATGGTTGCTACGCAGCCGCTCAAGCTGCCGCGCCTCGTCCGCCGCTGCCAGGCCGCCCGCAAGTAGCAGACCCAGCATGATAAAAAAACTGCAATGCCTCATCGCGTCACCCGAATGCCTAAAGCAGGCGTAGGACCATCTTAATACGGCTGGCAGATGTATAAGAAACCGTTCAGGGCAGCTGCGGCCCGCACGCCACCTCCTGCATCAGCTGCTACAGCCCCTCGCAACCACAAAACAGACACCGGACACACCACCGATAGACAGCCATCAGCCGGTTAAATTCCCTATCCAACACGCCGACCGGATGGGGAGGACATGGGATGCGGACCGACAGGCAGGGTTCTCTCGGGAGGACAACAGGATTTTTCGCCCCGGTAGAGGACACAGCGCCTTCACCCAAGGTCGGCGCTATTCCCAGCCGATCACCTGGTAACCTCGCTCACTGAGACACTGATTTACAAAACGCTGGAAGGTCGGATTGATCCGGGTGGAGTCGACGCCCCCCTTGACTGCACCGGCCGACCCGCCCGCCAGCGCTCCAGCCAGAGCACGTTCGCCGGCATCGCCGCGCACGATTCCCCAGGCACCGGCACTGGCGCCACCGATCAGCGCCCCGGACGTGGCCTTGGTCGCCACTTCTCCGTCCCGGGTACGGCTGACGCTGTAGCTGTCGGCCAGTGCCATACAGTCGTTGGCATCACGTCGCGCCTGGGCCTGGCCAACCTGCTTCATATGGCTGTTGGGATAGAACACCGGGCGTTTAGCGCTGCTGGAACAGGCACTTAAGAGGATGAGCGCCAGCAACACCAGCCCGGCAAGGGCGGAAAACCTCGTGTCGGAAAACATCGCAGCCGGCATCAAAAACCGTTGTCAGAAAAACGTGAAATCAGGATAGCACAGGCCGCAGGGTCGACCGGTCAGACGAATGCAATACCGTAAAGACCGGCTCAGTGGGTCTGCAGGCGATAGGTTCCGTCCTGGTAACCGTTGAACAGCTCCGACAGCGCGGGGTGCGACACCGGCGCATTGTCCGGCGCCACTTCCAGGTGCCGTTCGGCCACGTAGGTCTCATGCTCGCCACCATCGACCAGCACACGGTACCAGGGTTGCTCCTTGGGTGGACGTGAACGGGCGACATGCTCATACCAGGCCTCGGAACCCTGGAAGGTCGCATCGACATCGATGACCACACCACGATAGTTGAAGCGGCTGTGATGGACGATCTGTCCAACGAAAAACTTCAGTGTCGGCGTCATTGTCTCGCTCTCCACAACAGCTTGATCAGGCCTCGGCAATCAAGACCGCACGCCTTGGTGCGGGGTAACCTTCGATCGTAAACCTGCTATCGGCCGGATTCAGAAAATCTGCAAGGGACTCGAAGGTCATCCATTCGGTAGAGCGCTGCTCATCGGGTCCGGTAGGCGTCACATCAACGGTCCTGATTTCCTTGAATCCACACCGTCGCAGCCAGTGTTCAAGCATCGCTGGAGTGGGTATGAACCAGACGTTGCGCATCTTGGCGTAGCGCCCTCGCGGCACAAGGAGCTGATCTTTGCCGCCCTCGATCACCAGGGTCTCGAGTACCAGCTGTCCGCCGGGGCGCAATGCTGTCCGCAGTTCCATCAGGTGATCGATTGGAGAACGCCGATGATAGAGCACCCCCATGGAGAACACCGTGTCAAACCGCGCCAGTTTGGCCGGCAGGGCCTCGATGCCGAGTGGCAACAGCTCGACCCGGCGGGCAAGATCCGGCGCCATCGGTGACAATAAACCGCCAATTGCAAGAAACTGCGCCATAAACAAAGCGGTCGGGTCGATACCGATTACCTGTCGCGCCCCGGCGAGCACCATCCGCCAGCAGTGATACCCATTGCCACAACCGACGTCGAGCACCAGGCGACCTGCCAGCGGCTGCAGATGTGGCGATACCCGATCCCATTTCAAATCCGAACGCCACTCGGTATCGATCCGTATATCGGCGATTCGGTAAGGCCCTTTGCGCCAGGGGTGCAGGGCCTTCAAACCGCTCAACAGCCGCGCATGCTCTCCAGCCTGAAGCAACCGATCTGGTCGGAGACCAAGTGCACCATCTTCACAGTCCACAGCCCCCTCACCCAGCTCGGGCAGTTGATCGAGCGCCAGCTGCCACCGGGTCCAGTCACCGTGCGGAGCCTCATGGATAACTTTGCCCAGCTGCTGTCCGATCACATCGGACCAGCGCGTCATGCCCTCCGCTTCCAGCAGTCGCCGGATGCGTGCCGTATCGATCATTTACGCGCCACCAGAGACATGAAATTGAAACACTGGAACCACGGGTCCGAGCGGCTGAAACCGGCCTGTCGCAGCCGTGCCTGATGGGCCTCCAGTGTTTCCGGCACCAGGACGTTTTCCAACGCGGTACGCTTGCGGCTGATCTCCAGCTGGCTGTAACCATTGGCCCGTTTGAAGGCGTGGTGCATCCCGGTCAACAGCCCATCCGCCACTACATCCTGGCCGGAGATCTTTTCCGAAAGGATCAGGATGCCTTCCGGACGCAGCCCTGTCCTGACCCGTTCAAGCAAAACCAGGCGGTCGGCCAGCGGGAGAAACTGCAAGGTAAAGTTCAGCACCACGACCGAGGCATCTTCGACCGGCACGTCACGCACATCAGCGCAGACCCAGCGGATCTGTGGATGCCTGGAAGCCAACATCGACTGTGCACGTTCCAACATCGCAGGCGCATTGTCGATACCAACCACCTGACAATTGCGGTCTCCACTGCCCAGGGCCAGCGCAGCAGTGGAAGCACCGAGCGAACAGCCGAGATCGAGCAGGGTGCTGTCAGGTTGTGCGTATTCCTCCGCCAGCACCTGGATCATGTTGATGATCGCGGGATACCCGGGCACCGAGCGCCTGATCATATCGGGAAACACGGCCGCCACCGCATCATCGAACACGAAGTCACCCGGCTGCGCGGTGCCTCCGGCGAACAGGCGGTCGCGTTGTCCCTTATCGGCCAAAACGCCCTGCCTCACGGCCCGCGCGCGCATTGGGCAGCGAACCCGAAACTGCACCAAGGGACGTCACAACCCACCTCCATAGTCGATGGTGACTTCGGCGTCACGCGGTATGGCGCAACTCGCATAAAGCTCGAAGCCATCGAAGTATGCATTGCAGGGCGATGCGTGATTCACATAGCGCAACAGGTTCCTGCCACTGCGCCCGACCGCCCTGTCTTCTGTTTCGTACACCCAAAGCACATAGACCCCGTCCCTGCGTGCCTCGGGCCCTGCAAATGTACCGATGTACTCACCTTCCTCGATATCCCTCGATGCAAAAAGTCCGGTTCCGTGAATCGCCGAAGTCGCGGCATAGACCACCACCTTCAGCTGTCCGTTGCTCAGACGTTCACCGTCGCTCATGCCGGCACCTGCAAACTCTGCATGGCCATAGGGCCCGGGCTGCCGTCGGGATGACCCCAGCCAACCTGGTGACAAGGCAGCGTCCCCAGGTCAATCTCATTCAGGACGTCGCCCAATGCGCGAACCGATCCGTCCTGTCCCTTCCACATCACCAGCAGATTCTCCATCAGACCAAGCAACGCAATTCCCTCTCGTTCAGCACTCGCCGCAAACACATGCCCCGCAGGCAACAAATGCCGACTCTCCGCATACAGATACTCATGCACGTTGTCGACCGACACGCCGGGCTGGCAAAGCAGTTCGCTTACCGTCGGCAAGGTGGTCGGAATCTCGGGCACGCCAGAACGTTTCCCCTGCAACACCGGGCGGTAAGGCAGCTTGCCGCGGGTCAGGGATGTATACCGGTACCGCGTCCCGGACAGTTCGGGCAACAGGGCGGGATTGATCTGCCAACCCGGAGTCGCCAGTGCGCTTGGGCCCTCGCCCCCAAGCTCGAGATAAGACGACCAAAGCCTCTCACACTGCTGCCCCACCCAGGCCGCGTCGGCATGCGCAAGCCTGTGAGCCCAGTGCACAGGCGACAGGCCGAACAAACCGACCTCGTGCCCGTTCTCACGGGCTGCGGCCATCAGGTCCTTGCCCTCCGTGCCCAGCGAGGGGGCCGGGATCAGGGTGCCGTACGCCAGGGCTGACAAGCCCAGTCGGCCGCGGTCACGCCAGGTCCTAGTCGGATTTCGACCGGCATGGTCATGACCCAGGGGGAAAAAGAAGCTCGCGCGAACCTGATATTCGCTGAACAGCCGCATGAGGTTCGGGACCCCCTGGCGCAGACCACGCAGGGAATTGACCTCGACACGCAGAGCTACACGCATGAATGAAAAAGCTGGTTGAATCGACGCCGGTAGTCTGAACGCCGCTGTCCGGGGTTACAAGCGCGGTCAGACGACGGCGCAGGTCCCCTGGTATGCGGCCATGACCGACTTGAGTTCAGCGATCACCGCATACACCTCAGCCTTGGACAGACCCTTTACTTCGGGGAGCGTTTCCCCCGCCTCCAGAGCATCGATATCGGACCAGACCGCACGGCAGCCCTTGTGACACAGTTTTTCTACACTCTTTTCGACGAGTCGGTGATTCAAGGTCGGCCTCCCTGAAATGTCGCTGCAACAGTATACCTTTATGTACCCATGTATTCATCTCAGGCGAGGCCTGTCACAAAAGCCGTTCTTGCTTTGTTCTCGCTTATTGCTATAGTGAAGAGAACATAAATAGAACCCATGTGAGGACCGGATCATGCAACACAGCCCCTACTTCATGCGCGACCTGAATGGCCACAAGGTGGACAGCATCATGGATTTCAATGTCGCATCGCGACGCAGTCGCTCACGCTCGATTTTTGAGATCAGCATTTTCTTCGTGGCCGTTGGCGGATACCTTGCGGCACTTGCCTTCAGCGCCTGAACGGATCCTCCTCTCCCGGGAACCCCCACTGGCAAGGGATTGCCATCTCAACGCGCTATCGGAAGGCCTCTGAGTCAACCCACATTCAGACAGCGGTCTGAGCACTACCACGTTTGTTTATACTGCGACCAACTGTCCAGTCATCCGGTAGTCCGCGCGACATGACCCATTGCACAGGCGCCTACACCACCTTTTACCGCTGGTTGATCTTTTTCGGCATCCTCGTGTTCG
>Ga0316189_10006004_pt1 | contig 11622 bp, 9 predicted proteins | sample LowCovwburrow_MG_FD_204930 | JGI IMG/M metagenome (GOLD analysis project Ga0316189, IMG submission 204930) | Coastal sediment microbial communities from Maine, United States - Lowes Cove worm burrow | ecosystem: Environmental > Aquatic > Marine > Coastal > Sediment | place: USA: Maine... | reverse complement strand
GGCATGGCCCAGGGCAATTGCCACGGCTCGACCGATGCCTGAATTGGCTCCGGTAACCACCGCTTTCTGGCCCATGAGCAGTTTGTTGACCGGGCAGTCCGGCATGACAACTTCTGGTAATTCTGGTAATGGCTGCTCCATGATGATCCTCCTCTGGTTGCGTTGTTAAAGCCTATTTGATCAGCGGGCGGCGCGGAAAGAGCAACTTGGCTACCAGCCCTGTCCAGCCGGTCTGGTGGCAAGCACCGATGCCGCGGCCGGTGTCGCCGTGAAAGTATTCGTAGTACTGCAGATAATCGCGAAATTGCGGGTCACTCTGCATCTGGGGGGCGTGGCGGTAAATCGGCCGCTGCCCTTGTTCGTCCAAGAGGAAGAGCGCGATCAGCCTTTTTGCCAGATGCTCAGATATCTCGAGGATGGTGCAGTACTTTTCCGAACCGGTGGGGAATTCGATCTTGAAATCATCACCATAGTAATGATGGAACTTCTGCAGGGACTCAATGATTAGAAAATTGATCGGAAACCAGATCGGCCCACGCCAGTTGGAGTTGCCACCGAACATCCGGTTGTCCGACTCAGCCGGGGTATACCCCACCTCGTGGAAATGACCGGAGTGCTCGAATCTGTAGGGGGCATGTTCGTGGACCTTGGAGAGACTGCGAACGCCGAAATCGGACAGGAACTCATCCGGGTCAAGCATTCGTTTTAACAGCCGCTTCATGCGCTGGCCGCGCAGCAGAGACAGGAGCCGCCGGTCTCCCCGGCCAGGCTCATGCCAGCGGGAAACCAGCCCGGCGAGTTCAGGCTCGTGATTCATTGTCCTGTTGAGGGCCTCGGCAAAGCGGGGCAATCTAACCAGGGTTTCCGGTTCGATGGTCTCCACCGCAAAGAGGGGGATAATACCCACCAGCGAACGGACCCGCAGGGCAATCCGCTGCATTTGCCCGTAGGCGTCGGGCAGGGACAGCTCATCGTAGTAGAATTTATCCTGCTCGTCCCACAGACCGATGCCGCAGCCAGCCATGTTGGTCATCGCCTTGGCGATGTTCAGAAAATGGCGAAAAAACTTTATGGCCATTTCTTCATATACCGGGTTGTGCAGGCTCAGTTCCAGGGCGATGCGCATCATATTCAAAGAATACATCGCCATCCAGGCCGTACCGTCGGCCTGGTTGATGTGCCCCCCGGTCGGCAATGGCTTGCTGCGATCGAAGACGCCGATATTGTCGAGCCCGAGGAACCCGCCTTGAAAAACATTGAGTTCCTCAACGTCTTTACGGTTAACCCACCAGGTAAAGTTGAGCATCATCTTGTGGAAGACCTGCTCAAGGAAGGCGAGATCGCCGTCGCCTCCGCGCTGGGCACGTTCCATCTCGAAGACACGCCAGCTGGCCCAGGCGTGGACCGGCGGATTGACATCACAGAAATTCCACTCATAGGCGGGCAGCTGTCCGTTGGGATGAAGGTAGCGTTCCCGGGTAAACAGCAGCAGCTGCTGCTTGGCGAAATAGGGGTCGATCAGGGCAAAGGGAAGGCAATGAAAGGCCAGGTCCCAGGTAGCAAACCAGGGGTATTCCCAGGTGTCAGGCATCGACATGACATCGGCGCTGTGTAAATGCCGCCAGTCGCTGTTTCTCTCCTGCTGTCTTGCCGGGACGGATTCCGCTGAAGCGCCATCGAGCCAGCGATCAACATCATAATAATACCACTGCTTGCTCCAAATCATACCGGCCAGGGCCTGGCGCTGGATCAGCCGGCCATCTTCACTGGCAATGTTTTGCTGCAGTTGACAGTAGAACTCGTCCGCCTCGTTCCGGCGCTGGATCAAAACGTCTTCGAACCCTTGCAGGGAAGCATTGACGCCAAGCCGAGCTCGGAAACAGACAGTGGCCTGAGCCGGGATATCTGTCTGGAATTTAAGTCCTGCCTTGGTGCCGAGCTTCTCCGGATTTACCGCCTCGGTTTGACCGTCGATAATGAAGCGGTGAAAGGAGTCTTTCGGGTAGCTGATTCCCTCACGAGCCGTTTCGTTGTCACAAAATATCAGTTCAGCGGGGTCGCCAGTCAGCTTGAAGCCCTCAAATTCGGGATGATCAAGGCGGATTGTTTCCCCTTCTGCAGAAAGTGTGGGGGGCTGCGACTCGGGTACGAAACTCCAGGTGTTGCGAAACCAGAGCTGGATCACCAGAGTGAAGGGGTGCTTTTCCTCTGCATGGTTGGTAACCGCAACCTTAATGAGGATATCATCAACCTCGGCCTTGGCGTACTCTACGAGAACATCGAAGTAGCGGCCCTCGGCAAAGATGCCGGTATCGGTCAGTTCATATTCGGGCTGGTCGGTTCCGCGCCTGCCGTTTTCCTGCTCAAGCTCGGTATAGGGAAAGGCTGTCTGCGGGTATTTGTAGAGCATCTTGCAGTAGGCATGCGAGGGCAGGGCATCGAGGAAATAGTAAACCTCTTTTACGTCCTCGCCGTGATTGCCCTGCGCGTTCGTCAGGCCAAACAAGCGTTCTTTGAGGATCGGGTCCCGGCCGTTCCACAAGGCCAGGCCGATACAGATTTGCTGCTGCTCATCGCTGAAGCCGGCCAGGCCATCCTCACCCCAGCGATAGGACCTTTTGCGCGCCTGATCATGGGTCAGATAATCCCACGACTCCCCATTGACGGAATAATCTTCACGAACGGTGCCCCATTGCCGCTCACTGAGATAAGGCCCCCATCGATACCAGTCTTTTTCCCCCGACTCCTGCTGCTGCAGACGCTTTCCTTCGATGGTCTGCGCCAAGGCCGCAGAGTGGGGGCAGCATTTTCTTACCATAGTGCTCAGCCTGTTCCTTTACCTCAGGACCGTAGTCTTGCGCCTGGCCCCTATGGAATTCGATTTATCGGTAAATTAAAGATTTGTTTAATAATATGATCATCATCGATGCACAAAAACAAGGCATCTTTCATCACATTATTACTGATGGGAAATTTGGCAACTGCCAGGATTTTTATGGATTTTGCAGAACTATAAATAATAAGAAAAAAAGGGCTGTTACGTATACAAACTGATCATCTGATTTCCAGCACCAGAGCTGTAGATCTATGAGGCTGCAGGTGGAAACCTCTCATCAGCAGACTTGAGCCATTTGAAAAACAATCTTTTCGCCCAAACTCTGCATTATGCTCAAAATTTTATCCTAGGAATATCAATCATATGCCTGTGGTAAAATTTCTCGCATGCCTTGATTTTGAACGAAAATCTTAGTTTTGCAAAAGGCTCGACTTGTCATCGAAAGCAGAGAATCAGGATGAATCTCACCCTGATTCTTCGCCCCGCTCAATGGTCAGAGATAAGCCCTTAAGACTCTTGAAGACACTGACATCACCTTCGATTCTGGCAAAAAGATTACCCGGTGAAATCAACCGGGGTTTAGCGCTGGTACTTGCCGGGGTGCGGCCATATAATATGCAGAACCCTGAGCCTTGCAGCCAATAGGCAATATCCCCAACCTCAAATTCTTCACGGGGGTTCTCTGCATCGATTGCCACTGGAATAGTTCCATACAGCTCATCTCCCCAGGTTGATAAATTGACTTCCAGAGGAAGGGCTTTCCAGAATTTAGCACATGTGTCGGGTGCGGTGTCGGTTAACAATTTTGCCTTTATTTCACCGATTTCTTTAGCTTTTAATATAATAGTTTTCATCTCTCCATGCCTCTTGTCGCTAAACTTGCCTGTCTGCTGGCTATTTCAGCAATCCTGCCACCCACCATTTGATGGGTAGCAGTTAAATTGTCCATTTTACATTTTTATGGCCGGTCTCAGAGGTTCATAGGTGTCAAGTTGAAGATGATCACGAGCCTGGGCAGGCACATGGGTCATTAAATTACTGTAGAGCACATGATCTTCGGTGATATCTGCAATCGTTGGGGTGCCCATCAAGCGCATCACCATGGTCAATTCGTCTTTGAAAAGAGAGCACATCCTTTCAACACCAGCCTGGCCGTAAGCCGCCAGGCTATAGAGCACCGGGCGGCCGATGCCAACAGCAGTTGCACCGAGGGCCAGGGCCTTGAAGATGTCACTGCCGCGCCGAATGCCGCCATCCACAAACACCTCAAATCGAGACCTCCAGTCGGCGTCATGGGTATTGAGCGCCTCAACTGCTTCCGGCAGTATTTCAATTGCCGACCGGGCCGTATCTAGTTGTCGGCCTCCATGATTTGACAGAACAACGCCTGCACACCCCATTTTGTAGGCCATGACAGTGTCCAGACCACCACCGACACCTTTCAGGATAATAGGCAGTTTCGTGAAGCTTTTAAGCCAGGTGATATCGTCCCAGCATAAGCTCGGGTCAATAAATTCACTGATCGCCCTGGCCACACCTTCACTGCGGTTGACCTCTTCACCTTTTTGCACATCGGTGTTTTTGGTGAATTTATTTCGCATATCTTTTTCGCGACGCCCCAGCTGTGGTGCATCAACCGTAACGAATAGAGCTTTTGCTCCACCGTTCTCAAGCCGCTGGACATATTCTTTGGTGCGTTCCCTTTGCGCATTTACATACAATTGAGCAAATTGGACTTGACCCGGTTGGCGTACTTCCAGCATTTCATCAAGGGTGTAGGAAGATAAGGTGGGCAACATATAGATTACATCGGTCTTGGCTGCGGCGCGCGAAATAGCCAGTTCACCGTCTTCATCAGCCAGCTTGCCCAAGGCAGTCGCGGAGAAATACAGGGGGTAAGAAGATTTAACCCCAAGTATGGAAGTCGATAGATCAATGGTTTTGACATTTATCAAGATGCGCGGCTTGAACCAGATACGCTGGAAGGCGGTATGGTTCTCACGAAGGGTAATTTCATCATCGGCACCGGATGAGTAGTAGCCCCAGCCTTCCTCCGTCATCGTGCGGGCCGCGACGTTCTCAAAATCAAAGGTATTCAACATGGTGTCAATTGGCGGCTTTTCCCATGGGTGATCCTGGTGAGCATCGGTTGCAGCCGCTGTAGATTCTTGCAGGCCTCGCGAGGGAGCTTTTTCCTCGGCAGCAACGACATGTTTTTCAGGGTCGATCGTTGTTTCATCGAGAATGCCGACACAGGCTTCGGGCGAGAGGAGTCGCTCAACAATATCTTTCGGGTGGACATCATTGAACAGGTTGGATACGTCTTTCCCCGCATTATCCGTGATTATTTTCGATCCTCCGGGGTGCCCCTTGCGAAATTCTGACAAATCGTAAACCTTGCCGTTTATTACGACCCAGCAGTCGTCAGGAGTATTGTGACGCTCAACTTCTTGCATTGTGATCTTTTGCATTTTAGAACCCCTCCAGCTTTTTTTGACCGTTTGAACGACAAGGGAGACCTCAATCTGGTTGGTTGGAAATTACTATGATACGAAGATTTTCCACTGATCTCAATACCGGTGATAAAAAGCTGTTGGGCTGCCTTCCGGAATACCACAACAAATGCTGCCAGCCCGCGGTAGTATCATTCATCAGGTGGATGTTGGGCAGATGATACTTCGGTCACCTGAATCTCCCGCGCTGGATAGCAGGATTACGGTTTTTATCAAATTTGATCAGTTGGGGAGTAGCGGCCGCACAGGTTATCAGGCTGCCGGCTGCCTTTTGGGAGATGCTCTAATTGAAAAGGTTGGTGCGCATTGTTTGAATATTGGCTTCCACGGCCTCTTTTGCTGCTGAAATATCTCGGTTTTTAATGGCCTTGGCAATATGCCGATGCTCTTTGAGGGTACACATGTTCTTTTTTTGAGGATGACTTCTCTTTTCCTCGCTTCGGACTAACTGAAAAAAAACCGACAAATCGTTTAATAAACTCATTAAGCGATTATTTTTAGACATTTGAGCAATCAGAGAATGAAACTCACCATCAAGTTCGTTACAGGCATCGTAGTCTTTTTGTTCAAGCGCTTTTTCAAACACATCTAATGAGTTGCTGATTGTTGCGATATCCTCATCCGTCGCCCGTTCGATACATTTTCGAACCGCCAATTTTTCCAGGGAAATTCGGATATCTATATGGTCCTTAATCTGCTCGGGATCCGGGTCAATCAGGTACAAACCCCGCTGAGCTTTTTTGATTATAATCCCATCTGCGACGAGTCGGTTTATTGCTTCTCTCACCGGTGTTCGGCTTATCGATATCTCTTCTGCCAGGGCGTCTTCTCTTATTCGGCTGCCGAGTTCGAATCCCCCATGCAAGATTTTCTCACGGATGATCGAGTAGGCTGCTTCATTCAAGCTCTTGAATACCATATGTGAATGTCGTCCTTCTTACCTTGAGTTTGGTCTCAAAGAGTCTTTGTCTTATCAGTTCTTGGCTAGTGCTACCAAGTCATACAAGATAGCATGAATAACACTAGTAAGTAAGCTGGAAAAGTTGTCTATATCAAACCGCAGGGCGCAAGATCAGGGGGGTACCGATTAAATTAGGTGTTCAAACGCAGCGATAGCCTGTATTTCAACCAACGCTCCTTTGGCCAGGGCATTAACCCCAACCGTAGCTCTAGCCGGGAGATGCTCACCGAAATAGGAACCATACACTTCATTCATTTTGTTAAAATCTTCCATGTCGGTAAGATAGATCACGACCTGGACGATATTTCCCACCGAAGCCCCCGCTGCTTCTACAACAGCCAGCAGGTTTTTCAATGTTTGATGCGTCTGTTCAACGATACCGCCATCCACCAGAGCACCTGTGTCAGGGCTAAGAGGCAAGGCGCCCGAGGTAAATATCATACCATTGGCTGCCATGGCCTGACTGAATGGCCCAAAAGCCGCCGGTGCCTTATCGGTTACTATTTGCTTCATGGGTTCACTCCTACATTGTGCTTGGCAGCCAGGTAACGATCTGTGGAAAGATAATTAGCAACATCAATCCAACGGCTACGATACCGACGAAGGGGAGCATTCCGCGAATGATGTCCTTGGTCTCGATCCCGAGTGCAGGGTCGGCCGCACCTTTGAGGAAGAACATTGCATAGGCGAAAGGTGGTGTGAGAAACGACATTTGCAGGTTCACGATAATCATCATCGCAAACCAGAGTGGATCGAATCCGAGTCTCGGGATGATAGGAGAGAGGATCGGGACAAGTACAAAAATAATCCCAACCCAGTCAATGAATGCTCCCAAAACAAATGTTATGGCCATGATAGCAGCAAAGACCGCCCATTTTCCACCAGGAAAATCGAGGATAAACGACTCAACTATTTGCCCCCCGCCACCGGCCAGGAAAACGCTGACAAAGGCGGTGGAACAGGCCGCGATAAGCAACACCATACAGGTCAGCTTGATCGTACTCTGCGATACCTCCATAAGGTCTTTCCAGCTGAACTGTCCGTAACATGCCGTCAATATGATCGATACTACCGCACCGACAGCTGCTGCTTCAGTTGGAGCGGCAATTCCTGAGTAAATTGCTCCCAGAACAGAGAGTATAAGAAGCAGGGTGGGAACCAGTGAGGTCACCACCATTTTGAGTTTCTGAAAGTTCGTGTAGTTGCCCTGCTCTTCTGCGCTTACAGACGGGGCCACCGATGGCTGCAGGAAAGACCTGACGGCGATATATGTCATATACAAAACCGACAGCATCAGTCCCGGTCCAAAAGCCGCCATGAACAGCTTACCAACCGAGATCCAGGCCGCAGGGCCATAGACGATAAGCATGATACTCGGTGGAATCAGAATACCCAGAGTACCGCCTGCACAGATACTCCCGGTGGCCAACCCTTTGTCATATCCGCGTTGTATCATTACCGGCAGGGCAACAAGGGTAAGCATTGAAATCGAAGCGGCGATTACTCCGATACAGGCAGCCATTATGGTGCCTATCAAAATGCTGACGATCGCAAGCCCGCCCCGGAAGTTACCGAAACAGACGTACAGACTCTCGTACATTCTCTTGGCAATTCCAGAACGTTCGAGCATTCCTCCCATAAAAACAAAGAGCGGAACCGCCATAAAGCCGGTGTTGGTCAACTGAGCGTAAACTCTGGCATAGACCATATCGAAGACGGTATCTCCAAACATCAGGAAACCGAAGATCACACCAGCTCCTCCGATCGGAGCGGCCAGAGGGAAACCGGTCAGCACGCCCAAAAACAGCACCAGGAACATCCCTATTGTTACAAACTCCGGGCTCATCGAAATGTCCATATTACACCAGCCCTTCCTTGACGTATTCCGACCGCGCCTCGATAAGGTCGTCACCTTTCATAATGAAATAGATGTTTTTAGTGAGTTCTGAGAGGGTCTGAATAAAAAACAGGATGAATCCGACTGTTAAGACCAGACGAAACGGCCAGGAAGGCGGAAGCCAGCTGCTATCAACCATTTTTTCACCTGTTTTCAAGGCGAACAGCGTCCACTTTATTCCAGAGTGAATGAGAATATACTGTATCGGAAAAAGGAAAATGAACGTCATGACAACGTCCACGATCGCTTTCTTCTTCTTGGAAAGCATCGTATAAAAGACATCGACTCGAACGTGGCCGCCGATTTTTAGTGTATAGCCCCAGCAAAGGGCGCCAATCGATCCAAAAACCATCTGCGACGTTTCAAGAGCCCACACTGTCGGTTTGTTGAAAATGTAGCGGGCAGCCACTTCGTAAATAAGGACGAAAATCAACACAAGGATCAGGTATTTAACGAAGTATGCAACAACGTCGCTCAGCCTGTCGATAGCTATGGTGATCTTCCTTAAAGCCGATGAAAACATGGAGCTTTTCTCCTCAGTGATGGTGCCGCGACAAATTGGTTCGCCACGGCACCATAAGGATTACAGATTACTGGATGTTGAATTGTTTGCTGATGACCTGCCATTTTTTCACGGAATCATAAATTTCCTTGAAAGCAGGATCTGAGGCTGCCTGCTCTTCGTAATAAGCCTGGGCAGTCTCGTAGAGAAGTGCTTCAATATCCTCAGGTACCCCTGAGATCTTGGTGCCATATTCTTCAAACTTTTTCAGGGCTTCGGCATCACGTACAATTTCTTCTACATAATATTGGTCTGCGACCATAAAACATGCCGTGGTAACGATGGCCTGAAGATCAGCCGGAAGCTCGTCCCATTCCTTCTGATTTACGAAAAGAGCCTGGGCATCGGTGGGTGCACGGGAGGTGGAAAGATACATATAAGGGGTAACTTCCTGAAATCCCATTCCCCAGTTAACCGAAGGAGTTACATACTCGAACCCATCGATAACACCACGTTGTGTCGCCTCGTAAACTTCCCCGCCCGGCATAAATACCGGAGCAGCACCCATCCGCGCAAAGATTTCGTTGAGGGCGGCTGAGCCCATCCTTACCTTGAAACCTTTGAGATCTTCAACGCTACTGAGTTCTTTGGTGCTGTGAGCAAATACCTCTGCATTATGCGGAGTCAACGGTCCGACATAAAAAGCGCCCAGTTTCGAATAATTCTTCCGGGCAAGTTCAAGACCTTCGTACTCAAGCCACATTCTCTGCTGGTTGGCAGTGAGGCCGCCGACGGTGTTGTTATAGAAAATAGCGGCTGGGAAATACCCAAGCGACCAACCCGGGGCTCCATGAATGGCTTCAACCGAACCCGACAGAACCGAATCAAATTCTTTTCCGGCGGGGATAATTGCCCCCGCATTAAAAGGAGTAATAATCAAACGGCCACCGGAGGCCTCTTTAACAAGATTTGCAAAATTGACCGCTGCCTCATAGGTCGCATCGCCGGCAGGTGCCCAAGATTGGAGTTTCCATTTAATTACTTTGTCTTTAGCTTGACCTTCATTGGGTCCGGCAATAAGCGCTACACCCACCATCACGATTAACAAAAACAATCCGACTCGGTTCTTCATTTGCCACCTCCTGTACATTTTATAATTTATAAATTATACACTACTGGCGCATGATCACCAATTACCGAAACTATGTCAAGGGAAAAATATTCTCTATTTTCTGGACAGACCAGACAGGTGGCGGATCGATTTAGGGCAGAAAAAAACTACACGGCATAGATGCCACGATGATGAAAGGATCAGCTAGCTCCGGCAAAGCCCGACCGCTCTTTAACGTTGATGATAAGAAAATAGAGCGCTATGATCTGGGTCCGAAAAACACACCCTCGTCCGGAAGTCGCTGCCACTTCAGATCTACGGGGAACGGTTCCACTTCCCAGATTTTTCTGCAGTAGTCCTTGATCGAGCGATCCGAAGAGAATTTACCCATGCGGGCTGAATTGAGAATTGACATCGAGGTCCAGCTCTGCCTGTTTCTATAGGCGCGATCGACCTGCTCCTGGCAGTCTATATAGCTCTGGTAATCAGCAAAAAGCATATATTGGTCGTCATACAGCAGGGAATCTACGATGGGGCGGAACAACTCACGATCACCGTGGGCAAAATGACCCGAAGCAATCAAGTCAATCGCTGATTTTAATTCCTCATTATTGTTGTAATAATCCATGGATGTGTAGCCCGCACGCTGGGTTTCCATCACCTCTTCGACAGTGAGCCCGAACAGGAAAAAATTCTCCGGCCCAACTTCTTCACGGATTTCCACATTGGCGCCGTCCAGCGTACCTATGGTAAGCGCCCCGTTCATGGAGAATTTCATGTTGCCGGTACCGGAGGCTTCTTTACCGGCCAGGGATATCTGCTCGGACAAGTCGGTCATCGGGTAGACAGTGTGACCAATCTTGACGTTGTAATTGGGAATAAAAAATACTTTCAGACGATCCTTAACATCCTGATCATTGTTGACCACCTGGCCCACGGAGGTGATCAGCTTGATCATACGTTTGGCCATAAAATAACCGGGTGCAGCCTTGCCCCCAAAAACAAAGAGTCTGGGGGTGATGTCAAGGTTTGGGTTTGCCTTGATCCGGTTATAGAGGGTGACGATATGCAGCACATTGAGATGCTGCCGCTTATACTCATGAATTCTTTTTACCAGGACATCAAACATGGCCTGGGGATCGACTCTCACATTTTCGTGTTTGAGGATCAGATCGGCAAATTCCTGCTTGTTGTCCAGCTTGACCTTGTCCCAGGCCTGGATGAATGAAGCGTCATCTGCCAAACCTTCCAACTCTCTCAACTCATCAAGGTCAGTGAGCCATTTTTCACCAATCGCCTCAGTTACCAGCCTGGTCAGCCGCGGATTGCTCACCGCAATCCAGCGACGGGGAGTCACCCCATTGGTAACATTTCTGATTTTCCCTGGATACATGCTGTTCCAGTCCGCCAGGGTGTGGTTGCGCAGCAGCTCCGTGTGCATTGCGGCCACGCCGTTTATAGCTTTGGAGCCAACACAGGCCAGGTTCGCCATGCGCACGTAGCGAGGTCCTGACTCGTCAATAATTGACATGCGCATCACCCGTTCATTGTCTCCAGGAAATTGTTTCCGAACTGTTTCTAGAAAACGGTGATTGATCTCCAGAATGATTTCTAAATGCCTGGGCAGGAGCGAGCCAAACAGATCAATCTGCCATTTCTCCATGGCTTCCGGCAATAAAGTATGATTGGTGTAGTTAAGGGTTTTACAGGTAATATCCCAGGCCTGATCCCATTCATAATGATGTACGTCAATCAGCAATCGCATTAATTCCGGTACGGCTACCGCCGGATGCGTATCATTG
>Ga0316189_10006003_pt1 | contig 11623 bp, 9 predicted proteins | sample LowCovwburrow_MG_FD_204930 | JGI IMG/M metagenome (GOLD analysis project Ga0316189, IMG submission 204930) | Coastal sediment microbial communities from Maine, United States - Lowes Cove worm burrow | ecosystem: Environmental > Aquatic > Marine > Coastal > Sediment | place: USA: Maine... | reverse complement strand
AAAGGGCTGTGTCCCAGTACCGTAATTCCCAAAAATGCGCGTTCGAGCCGGCTGGCAAGGCTGTGTAACGGTTCAAGTCGGCACCTGGTGCCGCAATTTTCCAAATTGCGTTGGTGGCAGTTATCGAGGCCTTTGGCCAAGCGGCGTAACCATTCGTTCGAGGAGTACGATCACTGCCTTTCATGCTGCCTCGAACACACAATTTGGAAAATTGTGGTACCGAGCACGCAACCCAAGCCAGCTCACCAGCCGTCATCCCATAAGGACTTTTTATCCGCAGGTGAAAGCATCGGTATTGCGTACTAACCCAGCGCGCCCATCCCGAAGAAGACTTGCTTCTTTAAGAAACGATACACCCAATAATCCTCGGGGATCTCGTCGTTAGGCAGGTGGTGGCTACTGCGCGGCGTACTGGCGTTAAACTCCTCAAAAGCGTTGCGCGTGCTGAAATCCGTCGCATTATGGCTCTTTATATAGGAAACCAGCTCCTTGGGATGCTCCAGGATGACGCAGCCCTTAGTACGCTCTTTGACGAAGTTCTGGAAGCCGCGCAGGTAGGCGCTCTCGTTGATGGTCTTAAAAACATCACCGTCGTTGTCGGCCAAGCGCTCACGCGCGAAAGAAAGCGGTGGGCAGGGCTCGATACTGCCCTCGGGTCCCACGTGGAAACCTAAACCCATGGCTGCCGGACAGAAGGCTTCGCCCTCTGCCGTCCAGTAGGTGTCGATCAGCAGGATCGCATGCTTGCGTCGCTGTTTCAGCAAACGGCGACGCATCTCGATGATCTGCTCCCGCTGCATGCAGTATTCGGGATGCTGCTCTTCGCCTACGGGCCGATAGATGTAGTACCACATGTACATGGCGCCCCGATCCATGAAGTGTTGGATGTATTCGTCAGACATGACCTCGCCCATATTCTTACCTGTGGCCGTGGTAGCGATGCCGTAGAAAAGCTTGTATTTCTTGAGCAGAGCCAGCCCCTTGTCGATGGCCTCGAAAACACCTTCTCCCCGGCGCATGTCGTTCTGTTCCTGCATGCCGTCGATGCTGATCAGCGGCGTCACGTTACCCAGCTTACGCAGGCGGCGCACGTTCTCTTCCGTGAAGAACATGCCATTGGTAATCACCTGAAAATAACAGTCAGAATGACGTTCGAAGATCTCAAACAAACCCTTATACAGGTAGGGCTCGCCGCCGAGCAGGGTGTAGTAGTAGGCGTTCTGTTTCTTACCCGTGTTGATCAAGGCGTCTAAATCCTGGCTGGGCAGGCTGCGCTGCTTGCCATCCTTTTCCACCCAACAGCCTTCGCAGCGCAGGTTACAGGTGTTGGTCAGGGCGATGAACATGAAGGGCGGGTAGAGCACATCATCGGCAAGCCGTTTCTTGTAGGAACGCACTGCCTTAAAACCCTTGTAGCCATAGAGATAGGCCGCTTTGGCCGCCACCGAAGGCGCGATACCCGTAGCAAAACGATAGGCAAATCTGGTTAACATGTCATCTCTCCAAAGTTGTTCATAGCTGGCAGCTCTCGGCTTGCGCCCGGTTGTATTGCGGGTTCAGAATGACCTGGGCCAAACGCCGGCCCGCATATTCCAAGTCTTCGACACTGGTGAAACGGCCCACGCCCAAGCGTAGGGACTCTGCGGCGGCATCTGCATCCAGCCCTATGGCAAGCAACACCGGCGAGGGGCCCGGTGTGGCCGATGAGCAGGCCGAACCCGCCGACATGGCGATCTCAGGCAGGGCCTTCATCAAGGCACCGGCCCCATGGCCCGGAAACCTCAGGTTCAGATTGCCCGGCAAACGTGCGTGCGTGTCGCCATTGAGCTGGTAAGTGATTCTGTGTTCGTCCAGGATGGCAGTCAAACGCACGCTCAAGTCGCGTGCATGCACGGCATCACGCGGCATCTGCTCACGGGCAAGATCACAGGCCTGACCCAGACCCACCAATAGGGGCACATTAAGCGTTCCCGACCGCAGGCCGCGCTCATGACCGCCACCGTGAAGGCTGGGCAAGAGGCGAACCCTTGGCTTTTTGCGGCGTCTGAACAGCGCACCAGCACCCTTGGGCCCGTAGAACTTGTGGCCCGATAGAGACAGCAGGTCGATCCCCAGTTCATCCACATCCACGGGAAGCTTGCCCACCGCCTGGGTCGCGTCGCTGTGGAAGAAGGCACCTGCCTTCCTGGCCAGGGCAGATGCCTCTTGGATGTGGTGGACCGTACCGATCTCATTGTTGGCCATCATTAGACTGAGGCACAGAGTCTGTTCATCCAGAACCTGTTCCAACTCATTCAAGTCCACGTGCCCCAACCGGTCAACTCCAAGGATAACCACGCGAAACCCCTGTTCGGTCAGCCAGGTCAAACAATCCAGAACGGCAGGGTGCTCGGTCTTGCAAGACACAAACGTTCGCCGTTGATTCCCCGACCGTTGGGCGTGCTCGGCCAGACCCTTCAGGGCCAGGTTCACCGACTCCGTGGCACCGGATGTAAAGATAATCGAAAGTGCATCGGCTCCGATCAGGGTAGCCACCTGCTCTCGCGCTGTTTCAACCGCAGCAGACGCACGACGTCCCCATGCATGCGCACTGCTCGCCGAGTTCCCAAAGTGCTCGGTAAAATAAGGAAGCATGGCTTCCAGCACCTTGGGGTCGAGAGGCGTCGTAGCCTGATTGTCCAGATACACGCTCTTCATTTAATCCTCGATCGGGAAGGGTCGACCCTCCGACCGGGAACACCTGACTGTCTTAACACAAGGAAACGTATCCACCATCTCCTGCTCCTTAAGTATACCCCAAAAACGACATTTTGTTGCCTTTGGCAGTAGATTTCCCACCTCTCCCCTCCCCTGCCCTATCTTCTTCAAAACCAGAGTGTTAATATTTCCTTTAAGTTTTATTTATGTAAATTTGCGCGGCGGATGAGACTTGACCCGAAGGGCTTTGCAACCCAGCGCCGTATAATACCGACAAGATATGGGTGCTCCCCCAGCGGGGACATTTTGATCTGTCGTTCGCACCTTGCCTTTACCGGCCGGGAACCTATCCACCATCGCGGACCAATTCTTTCTTCCCGGCGAATGAAGTACATGAACCAAACATCGACATTTATCAGTTACCGCAAGTCCCGTTTCTCAACCCGATTGCCGGCCGGCTTTCGCTACAGTGCGGCCCATTTCTGGATTCAAGAAATAGCGCCTGGCCTGCAGCGCGTCGGCTTCACCAAATTCGCCACACGGATGCTGGGCGATCTGGTGGAAATGGGTGCCGAGGTCAAGAGCGATGAAGCGGTAGAAACGGGTCAGATCATCGGCTGGATTGAATGCCTGAAAGCGGCCTCGGACCTGTTCTGCGTGGTGGACGGCGCGTTTGTGCGCGTGAATCCGGAACTGAACGACAACGCGGACTGGCTACAAAAGGATCCCTATAACCGGGGCTGGCTGTACGAAGCAAAGGGCACACCGGAGCCCGAGTCCTTCGACGCGACAGGCTACGTGGCTCATCTGGACAGAACAATCAACAAGATGCTGGGAGAAGCGCATGAGTGAGACGAGAGAGACGGCCCGTTATATTATGATAGGCGGGTTCCTAGGCGCCGGAAAATCGACAAGTATTCTGGAACTGGCCCGCTACCTGGACCGAAGAGGTCTCAAAGTAGGCCTGATCACCAACGATCAGGGCAATGAGCTGGTGGATACGCTCAAGCTGAAATCGCAGGGTTTTGCCGTGGAAGAGATCGCCGGCGGTTGTTTCTGCTGTCGCTTCAACTCGTTGTTGGAGGCCGCAGAAAACCTGGACGAGACCAACAAACCGGATATCTTCATCGCTGAGCCGGTGGGCAGCTGCACCGATCTAGTGGCCTCGGTTTCCTATCCCTTGCGGCGTATCTACGGCGAGCGTTTCACGGTTTCGCCCCTCAGCGTGGTGGTTGATCCCCTGCGCTGCAAACGGGTTCTGGGCCTTGGCGGCACACGTGGTTTCTCCGAGAAGGTCACCTATATCTACCTAAAACAGTTGGAAGAAGCGGCAACCATCGTCATCAACAAACGAGATCTGCTTGAGCCCGAAGATGAAGCGGCTCTCCGCAAGGCCCTGGAAGAACGTTTTCCCGACAAGAAGATTTATGCCGTGTCTGCGCGCCAAGCCAAAGATCTCTATACCTGGTTCGACGACCTGTTGGCCACGGAACAGCCGGGTGGCGATACCATGGAGCTGGACTACAGCATTTACGCGGAAGGCGAGGCCCTGCTGGGCTGGCTGAACGCCACCGTGGACCTGACCGCGACAAGACTTATTGATGGCGACGGAGTTCTCAGCAACATTGCCGATCAGGTGGCCCAACGCCTGGACGCACAAGACATTGAGATCGCCCACTTCAAAATGACGATGGAACCCAACGACGGCAGCGGCGAGCTGGCCGTGATTAACCAGGTCGGCAATGGCCGCAATGCCGATTTCTCCCAGTCCCTGTCTGACCCGCTTGACGATGGCCAGATCATCGTCAACCTGCGTGCCGAGGGTGCACCCGAAGCGCTACAAGCGGCTCTCGAAGGTGCCTTGGAGGCCTGCCAACTGACCCAACCGGGACTGAACCTTGCCTGCGACCACTTGGAAGCGTTCAGACCAGGCGAGCCCAAGCCCATCTACCGCATGCGCAACGACCACGAGCTGATCGCCTAACAGACGAGGAATCAATGACCATCGCAACCAAAGAAAAAGAGAAAATTGTTTTTTGTAACTGCGCCTATACCCGCATCTTGCCCACCCGGGTCAAAGAGAAGGTACGCAGCGAATTGTTGAACTCCGACGTGGAATTCGAAGAGGTAGAAGACCTGTGTCGCCTCTCGGCCGAACGGGACCCTCGGCTGAGCGAGATCACGGATGGCGAGACGGTGAAGATCGCCGCCTGTTACCCCCGTGCGGTGAAATGGTTGTTCCATGCGGCCGGCGAAAAGCTGGACGAAGACCGCACTCAGTTCTACAACATGCGGGAACAGGAAGCGGCCGAGATCTGCGAAGGCCTGCTGGGCAGAACACCCGCTGTGATTGAGGACGAAGAAATCCCCAAGACACCCACCGTTCAACCCACGGAGGCTTGGAAACCCTGGTTCCCCGTTATTGACTATGATCGCTGCACCAATTGCATGCAGTGCCTCAGCTTTTGCCTGTTTGATGTCTATGGCGTCTCGGCAGCTAAAGAAATTCAGGTCCAGAACGCCAATAAATGCAAAACGGACTGTCCGGCTTGCTCACGGGTGTGTCCCGAGGCAGCGATTCTGTTTCCAAAGTACCGTCAGGCGCCTATCAACGGTGCACCCGTCAAGGACGAGGATCTGGATCGAGAGAAGATGCAAGTGGATATCAGCTCCCTCCTGGGCGGCGATATTTTCTCCATGCTGCGGGACCGCAGCGAGCGCGCCCGTTCGCGCTTCTCAAAGGAACGCGACGACGAGCGCGCCCTCAAGGAACGCAAGCGCTGTCTCAAGAAACTACAGGAAAAACTGGATATTCCAGAAGAGCTCATGAACGCACTGCCTTCGATGGATGACATCCGCCAGAAAGCAGAATCAACCTTCAATAAACAAACATCTGACTAGGGGAGACGACATGGCCGCTACCGTTACCGCATTGCCCAAAACGCTACCGCTCCAGATCTGGCGCAAGCCGGATACGGATATTCCGCAAACTCAGGAGAAGCGTCGCTTGATCAAGGGATTGGTCAAGGAGTTCGTGGAAGAAGAAGAACTGGTTCCTCCCATGCCGCTGTCAGAGCTGCGCGAGCATGCCGACCGCTTTATTGAAAAGTACCGCGTTCCAGAGGACTATCGCAATTTTATTGCGGTTCTGATGAACAATGAGTCCTGGGAAGAGACCCTGGCCACGATCCCCTACAACCGGCGCCTGCTCTTGATGCCCAAGTGCCTTCGCAAGGAAGAGGTTTGTCCCGCCCCCTTCGACGAACTGGGCCTGCTGTGCAAGCAGTGCGGCCAGTGTTCTTTACAGGACCTACAGCTGGAGGCCGAGCGCCTGGGTTACGCGGTTCTGATCGCAGAAGGTTCGGCCCTGGTGATGGCCATCATCGAAACCGGTAAAATTGATGCCATTGTTGGCGTGAGTTGCCTCTCCGTGCTTGAAAAGTCGTTCCCCTACATGGAAGCCGCAGCCATTCCTGGCGTAGCGATCCCCCTGTTACAGGGCGATTGCCTCGACACCAACGTGGACCTGGACTGGGTTTGGGATGTCATTCACCTGTCCTCGGAAGACAAGACACGACGCCTAAACCTGGACGCTTTACGCAACGAGGTCCGCGAATGGTTCACGCCCGATGCCCTGGAATCGTTAATGGGACCGGCTCGCGGCAATGCGGAACAGGTCGCGCGCGAATGGATGGCCAAGGACGGAAACCGCTGGCGTCCGTTCCTGGCCGCCTGTGTCTGGCGTGCCTACCAGAACGATCCCGAGGCACCAGTGCCCGATTCCCTCAAGAAGGTGGCCATCGCGGTGGAATGCTTCCACAAGGCCTCGCTGATCCACGATGATATCGAGGACGACGACGACATGCGCTACGGCGCAGCCACCCTGCACACCGAACACGGTGTGGCGGTGGCCCTCAACGCGGGCGACCTGCTGATCGGAGAGGGCTATCGCCTGATCACCGAGTCTGGGGCAGATCCCATGGCCATCGTAGAAATGATTCGCATTGCCTCTGAGGGTCAACGCAACCTGTGCTACGGTCAGGGCACGGAGCTGGCCTGGATCCGTGAACCTGCGCCGCTGAAACCCGCGCAAGTCATTGACATCTTTGCCAATAAGACCGCGCCGGCCTTCGAAGTTGCCCTACGCCTGGGCGCCGCTTTTGTGGGCGCCGCTCCTGAGGTTCACGACGTACTGGCCACCTATAGCCAGAACCTGGGTATCGCCTACCAGGTCAAGGACGACCGGGACGATATGCAAGCAGAAGCCGAGTCCAGCGACGTGGACGCCTTGCGCCCTACCATTCCCTTGGCGCTTGCCCTGCGTGAAGCGAAGGGCGAGGATCGCACCTTCCTGGACGCTGTCTGGCGCCGTAATCCTCCGCGCGGAAATACCTCGGCCCGGTTAAGCGCACTGTTCGAGGAACTGAACGTGGGCAAACACGTGGAAGCCTTGCTGGAATCCTACAAGGAACAGTCGGTTGTTTCCCTAAAACACCTGGATAACGCCAACCTCAAGGGCCTGTTACGCCGCGTCATCGGCAAGATTTTCAATGACTTCGTGATTAAGGAATGGTGCAGTGAGTATGAGGCTCGAAATATTGCAAGTCGCGAGGCTGTCGCCCCGCTTGCTGTCTGAGGGAACGGACCTTGTCCGCGCCTTTATTTCATCACAACTCAATGACGAAGGCGGTTTCTGCGACCGCGCCGGCAACAGTGACCTGTACTACACCGTCTTTGGCCTGAACTGCATGGAAGCCCTGCAGATGGAGGTACCAAAGACGGCGGTATCGGGCTACCTCGATCGGTTCGGCAACGGCGAAGGCCTGGATATGATCCACCTCTGCGCACTGGCCCGCTGCCGTGCGGCCACGGGTTTTGAAGCTGCGGCCCGCGACCGGTTGGCGGCCCGAATTCTCGCTTATCGCACCCCGGACGGGGGCTTTAATGTCAGTCCCAATGCCGAAACCGCCACGGTTTACGGCAACTTCATGGCCATGGGCGCTTTCCAAGACCTTGGCCTGCCGTTGCAGAACGCCGAGGCATTGGCCGATACCTGCCTGGCCATGCGCACGGGCGACGGGGCTTTCGGCAACGAACCCGGACTGCCCATGGGCAATACGCCGGCCGTTGCGGCCGCAGAATCGGTGCTGCGCGGCCTGGGAAAACCCATGCCTGTTGAGGCCGGCGATTGGCTGTTAACCTGCGGCTATGGCGCGGGCGGTTTTTTTGCCGTTCCCGGTGCGCCCATGCCCGACCTTCTTTCCACGGCCACCGCGTTACATGCGCTCTCCGGCCTGCACCTGCCCTTGGACAAGATCCGCGAGGACTGCCTGGACTTCATCGATAGTCTGTGGGTCAACCGAGGTGGTTTCTACGGCAACTGGGGAGACGAGTACCTGGACAGTGAATACACCTTCTACGGCCTGTTGGCACTGGGTCATTTGAGTTTATGAGCATGACAGAAAGAGACTTTGAAGAAACACGACAAAGCCTGATTCGCAAACTGCTGGATCAGCGTTCACCCGGTGGCTACTGGGAAGGCGAGCTGTCGACCAGTGCGCTTTCCGTGGCCACGTCGGTCGCGGCCCTCTACTCCGTGGATGCCGAAGAAAACCTGCCGCTGATCATGGGCGGCCTGCAATGGTTGGCCAAAAACCAGAACGCGGACGGTGGCTGGGGCGATACCACGCTCAGCTACAGTAATATCAGCACAACCGTTCTCTGCTGGGCAGCCCTCGGCTTAAAGCCGGTAACCAGTCACGCACTCGACCAGACCATCGAACGTACAGAAGCCTGGATTCGCGAACGTACAGGCACCCTGGACCCAGATGCGGTCACAAAGGCCATTATGGCGCGCTACGGCAAGGACCATACTTTTTCAATTCCCATTTTGACCATGTTGGCCATTTGTGGTCGATTGGGCCCCCACAAGGAGGCCTGGCAACGCATCACGCCTCTACCCTTTGAATTGGCCGCCATTCCTCAGCGCTTTTACAAATGGGTCTCCTTACCGGTGGTCAGCTACGCCCTGCCCGCCCTGATCGCCATCGGTCAGGCCATCTTCTACCATCGCGGCAGCAAGAACCCGCTGGTGAAGGCCATTCGCAAGCGCGCCCGCAGCCGTACCCTTTCCATCCTGCAGGAGATCCAGCCAGACAATGGTGGTTTCCTGGAAGCGATTCCCCTGACCTCTTTCGTGGCCATGAGTCTGGCCTCTATCGGTCTGCGCGACCATCCCGTGGTACGCAGGGGAATCCGCTTCATTCGCTCTCTGGCCAGGCTCGATGGCGGCTGGCCCATCGACACCCATCTGGCCACCTGGGTCACCACCCTGTCGATCAATGCCTTGTCCGGCGAAGATAAAGAAGTAATTGGGCCCGAGGACAAACAGGACCTTCTGCGCTGGCTGTGCAATCAGCAATACCGTGAGGTCCATCCCTACACGGGGGCCGATCCCGGTGGCTGGTCCTGGACACCCTTGCCTGGCGGCGTTCCAGACGGAGATGATACTTCGGGGGCTCTGATCGCTCTGGCCAATCTGAGTCCAGCGGTTCCCGCCGACCCGATGGTCGAAGAGGCCGCCAGCGCGGGGGTCACCTGGCTGGTCGGGCTGCTCAATCGAGACGGTGGTGTACCCACCTTCTGTCGCGGTTGGGGCACCTTGCCCTTTGATATGAGCTGTGCAGATATTACGGCCCACGCACTTGCCGCCCTCCAGGTCTGGCAGGACCGCGGCCTGAATCGACCGGAGTGGAACAAAGCGCGAGCACGCATGCTGAAATACCTGGAACGGGAACAGCGCAAAGATGGCTCCTGGAACCCGCTCTGGTTCGGCAACCAGGATCATCAGGACGAAGAGAACCCCACCTACGGCACGGCCCGAGTGCTGATTGCCTTGTCGCAGGTTGCAAATGGCACGAACCAGGCCATCCGCACCCGCCTGCTAACAATCATCTCTCGAGGCTGCGACTGGCTGCTGGCCAACCAGAACGAAGATGGCGGCTGGGGTGGTATCAAGGCAACCCCATCCAGTATCGAAGAGACCTCGCTGGCACTGGATGCACTTGCACGCTGCCAGGAGTTTTTGGGGGAAACGCAGGAGACGGCGATTGCCGAGGGAAGCAAGCGTTTAATTGAACTGACCCATGGAGGCAAGCAACTCACTCCCAGCCCCATCGGCTTTTATTTCGCGAACCTGTGGTACTATGAACAACTCTATCCGCTGACCTTTGCGGTAAGCGCCATGGCATCCATTCGCCGTCATCAACCCCTAGAAATCCGCAAGGCCGTCGCGGCCCAAAGCCAAAGCTGAGGAACACAATGAAATACCCGACCCACTTCCTACTCTACGATGACAAGTGCCCGATGTGCACGTTCCAGATGCGGACGCTGACCTGGTTGGACTGGTTCAACACGGTAACCATGGTTCCCATCAGCCACAAGATGGCACACACCCTGGCCCCCGACGTAAGCCGAGAGAATTTGCTGGAAGCCGTTCACTGCGTCTCGCGCAAGGGCCGACTGTACCGCGGCGCAAGAGCCTTGCGCTTCATTGGCATGCGCCTGGTCTTGGGCGTGCCCATGGCCCTGGTATTGTGGATTCCGGGTGTGATTCAGGTCGCGGAGTTGGCTTACCAATGGGTTAGCCGCAACCGGCATTTGCTCAGTCGCTTCTTCGGCTGCAAGGAAGCCTGCTCTATCCTACCGGCCCGCGAGCGAGAAAACGAAAGGGTTACGGTCGACTAAACACGCCCAAAAAATGTCACCCGCTTTAAGACATCTCGGGTTTTGTTGTGTCAACATCACAGCCCTCCCGGCCTTCTCATTTGCCATCAATCCGGCTAAAATGGGGGTCCCTTTGTTTGGGAGCCATTTTTTTCCGGAGCCGCCATGAAATCCAGCTCTGCGCAGTCCTCCTATTTTCTGGCTTTTGCCCATGAGACACGTCCTTTCCTCAGCTATTACCAGATCGGTGCCAATGGATGGGTGAAGACCTGTATGACACGCGGCCAGTTTTGGGACCTGGCGCTCCAGGCCGCTGCCACCCTGTCCGCTTACGGTTTGGGCAAGGGTGATTGCCACCTGCACTGTTTTGCCGCCAATCAGGTGGCAGACCTGGCTTTTCGTCTAGGCGCTTGCCTGGTGGGAAGTGTTCCCGTCACCGTGAATTGGGAGGCAGATACAGCCGAACGCGTCTGTTATAAGCTGGAATTAACAGATAGCCGACTGCTGATACACGATAACATGTCCCCGCTACTGGCAGAAGTAGCGCACCGATTCCCCCATATTCCGCACTTCGACGCGACGCACCTGGCCAACGGGGAAACCCGCTTCGATGCCGCCCAAGCCGTCCATCTGGATGCGAATGATGCCCGACTCGTTATCTTCACCTCTGGCACCACCGGCAAACCCAAGGGCGTCAGACACAATTATCTCAGCTATGAAACCAATCAGGCAACCTTCGAAGACTTCCTTAAACCTGGCGCCGACTTCCAACTGGTGGTCGCCAATGCGCTCCACCATGCCAATGCTACCGCCATCTGTGACTGGGCCATGCGCAATCCAGGCGCCGAATTGCACCTGGTCAGTCGTTACGCCAGCGTTTACTGGAAGATCCTGAGCGAAGTCGCCCAACAAGGGCGGGGCTGTTTAATAGCTCCGGTGGTGGCCCGTCATTTCGACTTCCTTGCCTCATTGGAGGCGAGCAAGAAACTTCCCGTGGAATTGGAGGAACTCCGCCACGCTCTTTCCGGAGTTACCTTCCTGATCGGATCCGCACCCGTTGGCCCAACCACAGTTGCGCGAATCCTTCATTTTACGGGCAGGTTACCCACGGTTCGCTTTGGTTCAACCGAAACATGTCTCCAGGTGATGGGCATTCCCTACGAGCTGTCTGAAGAGGCCAGACAAACCGCCTTTGAAAAGG
>Ga0316189_10006002_pt1 | contig 11626 bp, 7 predicted proteins | sample LowCovwburrow_MG_FD_204930 | JGI IMG/M metagenome (GOLD analysis project Ga0316189, IMG submission 204930) | Coastal sediment microbial communities from Maine, United States - Lowes Cove worm burrow | ecosystem: Environmental > Aquatic > Marine > Coastal > Sediment | place: USA: Maine... | reverse complement strand
TACCTCGTTGTCCATGCTGAAGGCGGGTAGAAACCCCACACCCAACAATATCATCCGCGTGTCGCAGAGCGATGCTCGTGACTTCAGCATTACCCCGGTGTGTGGTCTGCCCCGCGGTTCGATCACCAACCCGCCGCTGTACTGCAAGCAGCGCAATATCGTCGTGGCCTATGACTCGTCCAATGCATTCCTGCGCGCCTGGCGTTATGACCGGGACAGCCGGGTAATGACCGAGCTGTGGTCGCGCTCCGACTTCGGTATCGGCGGTCACACGCTTTACTACCCGGGCAGCGGCGAGATCGTTACCGCCGATTATCGGAGCCTGAAAACCCTGCGCGGCCTGCGCGAGGGAGAACACAGTGTGGTGCTTGATATCGAGTCGGGCCAGGAGCGCGGCAGAGTGCCGCTGGGCAACTACTGGCAGTCAGCGGTATTCCCCAGCCCGGGCTGGGGCCGTGATTATTACTGGCTGGGGCTGGACAAGCTCACCCGCGTGGCTGTCGAGTGAACTTCGCTGACGCCGTACACCCACATTGCAATTGAGGAGAAACCGATGAAATCATTCAAGTTTGAAGGCGTCATGGCCGTCCTGTTCGCCATCACTTTTATTGGCGCGCTGGCATTTTGGGGGGACTGGTCGGGTGGCCGTATGACCCGGGCGGAGGTGGACGACTACCTGGAGATTATCGACGACAACCTGCAGTGGCCGGAGCCGATGAAATCCTACATGATGGCGTCTCTGCGCGAATGGGGATATGCCGATACTGGCAAAGAGTTCATGATGCTCAACATGATGCGCTACCACGATGAGCTCCTGGATTATCCCGGTGCCATAGATGGATTTGAGGGCACCCCGAAAGAGGCGAACTACACCTATGAATTGGGAACCAAGGAAATTATCCTGGGCCAGGGGGGCTACCCGGCTGCCTGGGGCGAGGTGGTGCTGGGCCGCAATGTGGCTCGCGCCGATAACAGCGCCGCCAACACTGACTGGAACCGGGTAGGCTTCGCGCGCTATCCGAATCGACGCGGCTTTTTCAGGTTGATGGCCGATCCTGAGTACGGCAAGCAATCCGCCTACAAATTGATGGGCGCACACACCAACCTGATTCCCATGGAACCCGAATGGGTGGTGCCCGATCTTAGAATCATTACTGGCCTGGTGCTGTTGATACTGTTTTTTGCCATCGCCTGGGTCAGGGCACTGCGCCGGCGCTGATGCAGCATATCCTGCCGGAACCGCCAGTGGCGCTGGATTGCACCTCGAGTCGTCTGGCCTCGGCGGTACAGAGGAATGCGCTCGGGCTTACCTTGAGCATCTCGAAGCGCTCGTCGCCCGCGAGCTGCTCGGGTGGCTAGGGTTCAGCGGCCGGCGCTGCGCGAGGTGTATCGGCGTGGGTGGCGAAGCCCGACCCGGCCTCGGCGAACAGGTTGAATGAGGAGATGTCGTACTCCTTCAGTTCCTCTGCTTCTTCCTCGAAGCGCACGATGGCGGTGATTCTGCCCGTGTAATTCTGTGCCCTGAGTAATTTTCCCACCAGTTTGTTCTCTTCATGATTGGTCAGCGCCAGCATGACGTGTTCAATCTTGTCCAGGTCCACACAGATCCAGAAGGCCGGGTCGCTGGCGTCCGCGCCAACCACCCGGTATCCGCGGCTGCGGCAGATTGCCAGTTTGCGGTCATTGTCATCGACGCCCAGCACAGTATCTCCGTGCACCGACTGCATGGCCTGATAGGCGCCGGCACCGATATTACCCATGCCCAGTATGATGAAGTTTACGCCCTCGACATTGGGCCTGGTACTCACTAACTGCCTGCTCTGGAAGCGCTGTAGCCGGTTATACCAGCGGTAGTAGAAAGGATGCGCGCGCATATTCATCGAGGAGGAAAGCAGGAAACTGATCGCAATAGCCAGTGACAGGGCCGCCGACCATTGCGAGTCAAGCAACCCCTGCTTGCTCATGATGGCAACAACTATCAGGCCGAACTCGCTGAAATTGGACAGCGCCACGGAACTCAGCAGCGCTGTTCGCGGAGGGGTGTGCAGCCGCGTCATCAGCCAGAAGTACAGTGGCGATTTCAGGGGCGCCAGCACACCTATTACAATCGCGATGTAGATCAGCTCTTCCTGCGGCCATCCCGACAAGCCGATGGTGACAAAAAAAGCGACCAGGAACAGATCCTTGAAGTGCAGCAGGTTCTTGGAAAGTTCCTTGGATTTCTGGCTGCCGGCCAGCATGGCCCCCAGGATCAATGCCCCCAGGTCGCCCTTGACGCCAACGGCTTCGAATAGCTCGACGCCCCCTATGGCCAGGGCGAGCCCGAACAGGGTGAATAATTCGTCATGCCCTGCCAGGCTGAGCAGTCGAAAGATCAGCGGCCGCAGGGGAATCAGCAATAGCAGGCCGAGGGCAGTCCACTCCGGAACCTTGCCGGTGCTGACGGTGATGAATATTACCGCGGCAACATCCTGCAGCAGCAAGATGCCGATGCTGAGAGTGGCGTGGCGGGACGACATTTCACCGCGCTCCTGCATCACCTGGATAGCGAATACCGTGCTGGAAAAAGACAGTGCGAAAGCGATGATTACGGCGTCGTCCAGTGTCAGGGTAACGCCGGGTAGCAGCCGGGTCGCGAAGATCAGAATCGGCGTGAATGCGCCGATCATGATAGCCATGTGGGCCATGGTGGTACCCCAGACCCGGGCTTCCAGCAGTTCTTTCGGGCGCAGTTTCAAACCGATGCTGAACAACAGCAGGGTGACGCCGATCTCGGAGATCTTTTCAAGCAGCGGGCCACCGGTAGTGCCCAGTTCGTGCAGCACAAAGCCTGCTGTCAGGTAGCCTATCAGCGCCGGCAGGCCGACGCTCCTGGCCAGCATGCCGAAGCCCAGTGCGCATAGAATAATAATCGGGTCAAACATGGCCTGGTTAAATGGGGCTCCGCGAAGACAAGCAGGAGCCATAATGACATCAGCCGCTGCGCAGTGGAAGGGACATGATTCGTTGCAGCCGGCACATCGGCCAGCAGGCCGCGCCAGTGGAATTCGCTCGACACGGTAAGGCTTTGCGTTAAACTGCCCGGGCAGAGCCACTATAACAAGCAGAAGGAGTCATTTCATGCCGGCATTTTACAAACGATGGTTTTACCGCGGTAAGCTCGCCCTGGTGGGCAAAATGCTGAGCAAGCCGCAACCCAAGCCAATCACGTTTGTTGGCCCTGGGTCATCGGGGCAACTCAGCCAGGCGATAGCGCAGTTTGGTGTCCGCAAGCTGTTGGTTGTTACCGATAAACCCCTGCGCGAGTTGGGCCTGCTTGATGCCACGCTGGCAGCGCTTGCTGGACAAGGCGTCACTGCCGAGGTTTACGACGGTGTGCTGCCCGATCCGACGGAGCAGGTGGTTAATGATGGTGTCGCGAAGCTGAGGCAGCATGGCTGCGAGGCGGTATTGGCGTTTGGAGGGGGCTCGTCCATCGACTGCGCGAAGGTGGTGGCACTTGCCGGTGCCAATCAATGTGCGGCCCAGGACTGCATTGGGGCTAACAAGTGCAAGCTTCCGGCACTGCCCCTGTTTGCGATTCCCACCACCGCGGGAACAGGCTCGGAAGGTACCTGTATTGCCGTTATTTCCGACAACGACTCGCACGAAAAGAGTGGTGTCATTGATGCAACCCTGATACCCAGGGCGGCTGCGCTGGATCCTGAGCTCATGCGCGGCCTGCCCGCACACATTACCGCAGCCACCGGTATGGATGCGCTGACACACGCGATTGAATCCTATATCGGCACTTTTGGTAATGAAGAAACCGATTTCTATGCGCTCGCCGCCTGCAGGCTGGTGTTTGAATACCTGCCGCGCGCTTGTAGCGATGGTGCAGACCTGGAAGCGCGCGAGGCCATGTCGCTGGCGTCCTATTATGGAGGCCTGGCGATCACCCAGGCCCTGGTCGGCTACGTACACGCCGTTTCCCACAATCTCGGCGCTCGCTACGGCGTGCCGCACGGGCTGGGTAATGCCATGGTGTTGCCGCACGTGCTGGAATTGCTCAAGGCGGATGCCACCGAGCGGATGGCCGAGATCGCGGTGCACGCCGGGCTGGGCAGCTCCGGCGAGACGGCATCAGCGCTGGCCCAGAAGCTGGTGGACGCTGTGTGGCAACTGAACCGTGATATTGGCATTCCCGAGACTACCGACGTCATCAAGGCAGAGGATGTTGAAGAGCTCACTGACGTGGCCCTGGCCGAAGGCAGTGGCTATCCCACTCCCAGGTTTTTCGAGCGGGACGAATGCCGGGCGCTGCTGGAACGCCTTAGAACGGCCTGAAATCTTCCTCGCCGGTTAAAGGTAAGCGGCAAGACCGGGCGGTCGTGCAATCACTGCGCACCGATGCATGCCGGTGAGGCGCGCAGCCCGACTGCGTTGCGCCCCGGTACCGATAGGGCGTGGCGAGTTCACGGCGATGATTTTGCCTGTAGCAGTTGCTTACCGCGCCAGGCCTGCTGTATCACATAGGCGCGAATTGCCTGGGCCTGCTGTTCATCCAGTAAAGCATCCATCGCGGGCATCCCTTTAGCGCGCAGGGCTCCTCCCAGCACCACTTCCTGCCACTTTTGAGCACTATGCAGGTAGCCGGAGCCACGCAGGTCGGGTATCAGCAGGCCCGAAACGGCATTGAGGCCGTGGCAGCCCATACAGTTGTCCTGGTAGAGGGCAAAACCCTCTTTGATCACAGCCTTGTCGGCCACTTGTGCGGGTGGATTGAATACCACGGTGGGCTCCCAGTCCACCTCGGGCAACTGTTTTTTAGCGCCCAGTTTGAAGGTCAATACGCGACTGACGTTGGGCACGCTCTCTGCCTGCACGTACTCACCGAAAACGAGTGCGAAAGCACCTCCCCAGCCTGCATTAACCGAGATGTACTGCTCACCATCGATGGCGTAGCTGATGGCCGGTGCGACAATGCCGGTCTGCGCCGCGAAATCCCACAAGCGCTCGCCATTGTCCGCCCTGAAGGCCACGAACTTGCCATCGGCCGTGCCCTGGAAAACCAGGTTACCCGCCGTGCTGAGGGTGCCGCCATTCCAGGTACCCTTATGTTCTACGTGCCACGCCTCGCGCTGCTTCACCGGGTCCCAGGCCAGCAGCCGGCCGGCCATGGCCGCCCCGTAGGCATCGCGCTCCGCCTGCGAATCGGGCAGGCTGCCCAGTAGGTTGCTGGTGCCTGTATTCGCGCCGGCCTCGCGGTACTCGAAGTTCTCCGGCTGTGCATAGTTCGCGGAAAACTCCAGCACGGGAATATACACCAGGCCGGTCTGCGGACTGTACGACATGGGATGCCAGTTGTGCCCGCCCAGGTAAGAGGGGATCACCACGAACGGTTCGTCCTGGTAGCGTGCCCCTGGGACCTCCACCGGCCGTCCCGTTATCATATCGACGTGGGTAGCCCAATTGAGGTCGATGTACTTGTCCGCGCTCAGCAGTGTGCCATCCGTACGATCCAGCACATAGAAAAATCCGTTCTTTGGCGCCTGCATCAGCACCTTGCGTTTCTTGCCGTCCAGTACGATGTCCGCCAGGATGATGTGCTGCGTGGCGGTGTAATCCCAGGTTTCGCCGGGCGTAGTCTGGTAGTGCCAGACATATTCCCCGGTATCGGGACGCAGTGCCACGATGGATGACAGGAACAGGTTGTCACCACCGCCCGGCGAACGGATCTCCTGGTTCCAGGGTGTCCCATTACCCACGCCGATGTAGAGGAGGTCCAGCTTCGGATCGTAGGCCATGGCGTCCCAGACCGTGCCTCCGCCTCCGCCCATTTCCCACCATTTGCCTTTCCAGGTCTTGGCGGCCATTGCCATGGCCTCATTCTCGAAGCCCAGGGCCGGGTTGCCGGGTACCGTGTAAAATCGCCAGAGCTGCTTGCCGGTGTTGACGTCGTAAGCACTGATGAAACCGCGCACGCCGAACTCTGCGCCACCGTTGCCGATATAGACCCTGCCGTCGATTACCCGCGGTGCTCCAGTAATAGTGTAGGGTAGCTCCGGATCCACTGTGGCCACCGACCAGTTGACCTTGCCAGTCGCCGCCTCCAGCGCCACGAGTCGCCCGTCCAGTACTCCCACAAAGACCTGACCGTGCCAAACCGCCACGCCCCGGTTAACCACATCACAGCAGGCGTGGCGGGATTTGTCCTTGGCGACTGCCGGATCATAGGTCCACAGGTGTTTGCCAGTGCGTGCGTCCAGCGCGTGTACGATACTCCAGGAAGAGGTGGTGTACATGACACCGTCGACGACCACCGACGTCGCTTCTATACCGCGCTTCGTGTCGAGGTCGAAAGACCAGCTGAGTCCCAGTTGGCCCACATTGTCGTTGTTAATCTTTGCAAGGGGGCTGAATCGCTGTTCGCTGTAAGTTCGGCCGTAGGACATCCAGGCCCCCGGCTCGGAATCCGCAGCCAGCAGGCGTTTAGAGTTTACCGCTGCATGCCCTGGGACAGGCTGCGCTGCCAATGAAGCCTGGGCTATGGTCGCTGCTGCGACCAGAAAGAGGATGCCGCGCAGGCTGTTGCGGCTGAAGGCGATTCTCATAGGTGGTTTTGCTCCGTTATTATCCCGGCGAGCCATCGAGGTGGCGCTGCCCCTAGAGTATACGCAGTTTTTCCTGGCCGTTGTGCAGTACGATATTGGCGTAGTCACATCGACCCTGCTGGCGTTGAAAGATGCTGTTGGCGATCAGCCATATGCGCACCACCCTTGCCGGCGGTTCGCCCATATAATGCTGGTAATCTTCGAACAGGTTGCGTTTTTCGTCTAGCCAGGTGCCCAGCCCGTTGGCGCCGCTGCGAACGACCACGTGGTACTCCACACCACGCCAGTTGGGCAGTGGACAATCATAGCCCGCCCCCTTCGGCAGGGTTGCGCTCCAGTAGTAGGTGATATCGCGACCATTATCGAATTCCACGGCGATACTCAGGTAGTCATGACTGGGTACCGTGTCCTCACGCAGTGTGGAGGGGAGTTGCTGTACACACCAGCGCCAGCTGAGTTCGGTGTTACTTGCCAGTGGCATGTTCACATCCCTTTGCAGTATGCCCACATCTCCCCGGGTGTTGCAGTGGATACAGGGCTCGCCGTCTTCTTGCTGGCCACAGTGGTAGATTTCCGCCGGACCGAGGTGCCATAAATAATGCCAGCCCGGGGGGGTGGTGACGTCCTGCGCAAGGCGCTGCAGTTCATTCGACAGTCGTGATCCGGGGTCACCGATGCGCTGTAGGCGCTGCAGCCCCTCCTGTGCGCCGTCACACCAGCGGATGACCAGGATTGCCAGGTCCCCGCTAATCTCCTTGTACACGTCATCGCTCTGCTTGCGCTTGCCCTGGTGATCGAACCAGTCGTTGGGGAAGTAATTGCCGAACATGAGCTGGCCCGAGTGCTGCGCGCGAAACGTAAAGCTGTTGCGGGTTCCGCGGAATATCTCCCCCTGCTCGCCGATCTTTGACCACACCTGTAGCGCCGGGCTCACATAGATATCAAGGAAGCGATTGGCGTAGGCTCGACCCTCTATGAAGTAGCTGACTTCCTCGTCTGCTTGCAGTGGCGCATCGGAAGCCACCCATGGAGGCTGGTTGGCCGGCATCCGCAACCAGTAATAGTCCTTTATCGTGCCCGGGGGCGCCTGGGTCAGCACAGCCTCCATGTCATCATTGAAAGCAGTCAGATCCGGTGCCGGCTCGATTTCGGAGCGCAGCCGCCGAACAATGGATCGCGCAGCGAGTTTGCCGGCGACGGCGAGCTCGGCCAGTGGTCCGGTCATAGAGCTACTCCTGTTGTTCGGTCCGTTAGTATGGTGCGCATTGGAACAGTAAAGACCCGAGTAGCGGGTGCGTCAATTGGCCTGTTCTGCCGGCTCGATTGCGAGGTGTATCTTTGGTGCTAAAGTAATAGAGCTTTCCGGCCTCTGGCGAACACTGGAGTCAATTGGCGGTAAGGCGGGAGAGCAAGCGGGAGATCGAGCGGGAGAGCAAGCGGGAGATCGAGCGGGAGATAGTGTATTGGTCAATAAATTGATGCCTGGCCTCGGGTTACTTCGTCACTATGAGCGGGGCTGGTTGCGCAGCGATGTTACCGCGGGGTTGTCGGTGGCAGCCATTGCACTGCCAGTCGGCATTGCCTATGCGGACCTGGCCGGTGTGCCCGCCGTGGTGGGCATGTATTCAGCTATTTTCCCCCTGCTGGCTTACGCGCTGTTCGGATCTTCACGTCAGCTGATGACCGGGCCTGATGCAGCGACCTGCATCATCGCCGCAGCGGCCCTGGGGCCTTTGGCGGGTGGCGACCCTGAGCGCTACCTCGCGCTCATGGTCATGCTGTCCCTGATGACTGGCCTGATCTATATCGTTGCTGGAATCGCTCGACTGGGTTTCATCGCCAATTTTCTTTCACAGCCCATTTTGACCGGCTACCTCAATGGCATTGCGCTTATTATCGTCGCTGGGCAGCTTCAGAAGCTGTTCGGCTATAGCGGTGAAGCAGCTACTTTTTTCCCGAAATTGACGGAATTCGTCCACAATGTCAGCGATGTACACCTGCCCACCCTGGCGCTTGGCATGGCGCTTCTGGTCGCCTTGTTTGTCTTGCGTTATTTCGCGCCAAGGTTACCCGCAGCACTCATTGTGGTGGTGATTGGAATTGGACTGGTAATGACACTCGGCCTGGACCAGATCGGAGTCGCCGTGATCGGCAGTGTGCCAGCGGGTTTGCCGGTGCCGAGATTTAACCTCTTTGACGCGGCGGCAATCAAGCGGTTACTGGGCGATGCAGCGGGTATTGTACTGGTCAGCTTCACCAGCGGGGTGTTGACTGCGAAAAGCTTTGCCCAGCGCAATGGTTATGAAATAGACGCCAACCGCGAGTTGATCGCCTTCGGCGCGGGCAACATCGCATCCGGCCTGGCGCAGGGCTTTCCGGTAACTGGCGCTGATTCGCGCACTGCCGTAAATGATGCCATGGGAGGTAAAACCCAGCTGGTAGGCGTCGTGGCCGCCGGTTCCATGTTGCTTATCCTGTTCTTTCTGACTGGGCCTATGGCCTATGTACCCACAGCGGCACTGGCCGCCGTTATCATGGTGGCAGCCCTGGGGCTGTTCGACTACGCCGAGTTGCGCAGTCTCTATGACATAAGCCACCGTGAGCTCTTTCTCTCGCTCGCAACGACTGTTGGTGTATTGATACTGGGGGTTCTTCCTGGCGTTCTACTTGCTGTCACACTGTCGTTGTTGTGGTTGTTGGCCGTCGTGTCCAAGCCCCACGACGGGGTGCTGGGTCGAGTCAAGGGCATTAAGGGATTTCACAATCTCAATGACTTTCCGGAAGCGGAAACGATACCGGGACTCATTCTCTACCGATTCGATTCGAATCTCATGTTCTTCAATGTGGATTACTTCTGCGAGCGCGTGCGCGCGGCGATAGCCGCAGCGGATACGCCGGTAGAGTGGGTTATTGTGGACGCCAGCTCCATCAACGTCGTGGATATTACCGCCGTGCAAAGAGTCGATGCGCTGCGTGATGAGTTGGCGGCACGGGGTATCGTTTTGGCCCTCGCGAGAGTCAAGCTCAGTCTAAACCGATTCTTCATCGAGGAATGGACGAAGAAGCATAACCAGCTCTATGCTGGCTACCGGTTCCATACCCTGAACTCGGCCCTGCGCGGATTTAGCAAGCGACACAGGTCGAAGACCAGAGGCAAGCAGAAGGCCGACGACGGCTAGCCGCCTTGTCAGCAAGGCCTGGCATGACAAGCAGCTGTGCTGCCATTTGGGTGGGATTACCATCCGATGGCTAAAGCTTTAATATTGTCGCTCGCTCCTGACCCGGAATCTCGATGCGGTTGACCAGAAGGCCTGCCCTCTACCTTTGTTGCCTGTTTGCCATGTTACTGACAGCGTGGATGCTGCCCGTTGTGCGGGTAAGCGGCGAGGTCAATTACCACAGCCCGGATATGCCGCGGGCCACTGTTGAATCAGCGAGCATGGACCTGCTGTCGCTGAATGTCGCCCATGGTCGGGGCGCCGCCCTGAATCAGCTGTTGGTCAGCGCCAACGGTCATCGCGATAACCTGGATCAGATTGCCGATATTCTGCTGCTGTCTGATGCCGATGTCGTCGCACTGCAGGAAGCGGATGCGCCCTCCCTGTGGAGCGGCGACTTCGACCACGTGGCGTATCTTGCCCAGGCAACAGATTACAAGGCCTTTGTGCATGGCTATCACGCCAGGGCCTGGCCCTACACGTACGGTGCCGCGCTGATGTCACGTTACCATGTTCAAAACATGCACTCTCACCAGTTCATACCCTCCTGGCCGACGGCGAACAAAGGCTTTGTGCGCGGCGAGTTGCACTGGACCAGACCCGACACACCCGGCGACCCGGCGGTTGTAACGCTGGTTTCGGTACACCTGGATTTTTCCCGGGAGGCTGTTCGGCAGGCGCAAATCAGGGAGTTGATCGAGGACCTGGCCCCGTTGCAGACACCCCTGGTGGTCATGGGAGACTTCAATGCGGACTGGTCCAACCCGGATTCACCGACCAGATTGCTGGCGCGTGAACTTGACCTGCATGCCTTCAATCCGGGAGCCGATAATCTTGGCACTTACAAGGGCGAGCGGAGGTTGGACTGGATATTGATTTCCCAGGAGCTGGATTTCGTCGACTACGGCGTGTTGCCAGATATCGTTTCGGACCACCTGGCCGTCAGAGCCAGCATCACCTGGCGTAAAGAGGATGAGTGAATTGATGAACTGCACGTCGAAAAATATGCTGCTGTTCTGCCTGCTGGCAAGCCTCGCGGCCTGCGCCGGTACAGTGTCGCCAACCCAGTGCGCTGCAGGCAGTCAACAGCTGCCGGATTGTCCGCCGCAGGAGGCGATAGATGATCCCTACATCAGCAAACTGTATGCCAGTCGCACATGGGTCGAGGCGGATGAGCTGGATTTTGATCCGGTGCAGCTGGCCACAGAAGCAAGAATACCGGTACAAAGTGCCCGCACCAAGTTCCTGGGCGGCACCAGCGAGGCAGCCATTGATTCACTGGCGGCCAAGTTGTGGATGATCGAAAATGCACAGCACACGATCGATGCCACCTATTATATTTTCAAGCGTGACCTGATTGGCGAAGCGCTGCTGGGTGCCTTGTGTAATGCAGTACAGCGCGGCGTGGACGTTCGCCTTATGGTGGACTCCGTGGGATCCATTGATATGAACCACGCGGGACTGAAAGCCCTGGCAACCTGCGCCGACGAAGCCGGCTTCATGCGCAACAGCAGCGGCAAGCTCACTGCCACCAGGGCGCGCGCGCAGGTGGTGGTGTTCAACGCCGTGTCCAAGGTATTTGTGCGGCTCAACAGACGCTCGCACGACAAACTGCTCATCGTCGACGGCAACTTTCCGCGCCGTGCCATGGTCATGACTGGCGGACGCAATGTGTCACTTTCCTACTACGGCATTAATGCCGATGGCTCGCCCAACCCCGATACCTATGTCGATGCGGAAATTCTCCTGCGCACCAGTCCGCAGATGAAGGCGGGTGACTATCCGCTGGGGAATTTGAGTGAAACCTACTATTCG
>Ga0316189_10006001_pt1 | contig 11626 bp, 8 predicted proteins | sample LowCovwburrow_MG_FD_204930 | JGI IMG/M metagenome (GOLD analysis project Ga0316189, IMG submission 204930) | Coastal sediment microbial communities from Maine, United States - Lowes Cove worm burrow | ecosystem: Environmental > Aquatic > Marine > Coastal > Sediment | place: USA: Maine... | reverse complement strand
TTCATCATCCACTATCAATACACTTTGCCGGCTCATATCTGTCCTTTCTTGATGTTAGCGGCTTAGACAGCGCGCTGGTTCAGGGAGATGCTGAAGCAACTTTCACCGTTGCCGGTAAGGCGATAATTCAGGTCGGCATTGTTGATCTCGCACAATTCCTTACACAAATACAGACCCATACCGCTGCCGGCCTCCACGGTTGTGAAAAACGGCTCAAACAGTTTGGCCTGGTCGGCAAGCGGCACACCATTGCCGGTATCGATAACGTCGATCAGACACTGGTGGGCTGTAAAGTCGAGGGAAACGACAATCCTGGCCGTTTCCCTGCCTGTTGCCATGGCGCTGTGACGCAGTGCATTGTCGAGCAGGTTGGCCAGCACACGTTGCAGGTTTTCGGGGTCGAACTCCACCAGTAATTCACGGTAATCACATTCAATGGAGACGTCAGCGGGCCTGTTAAGCGCCTTCAGGTAACTGCCCACAAATTCGTTTAGCCAGGTGGAGAGCATGATGTATTCGGGTTTGGGTGGTTCCCGCCTTGAGATCTGCATGACACTCTCCACGATCTGGTTCACGCGTATGCAGTGGTGCTGGATGATATTGGCCATGCGCTGGTCGGTCGCGGACAGGTCTGGAGATTCCTGTAGCAGCTGTGCGGCATGGCTTATCGCGCCAAGCGGGTTGCGGATTTCATGTGCGATACTGGCTGTCAGGCGGCCCAGCGATGTGAGCTTAAGTGACTGTGCATACTGGGTCACCGGGGTGTAATCTTCCACGAAAACCAGAGCTTCCCTGCGCGCATTGGGCTGTAGCTCCCTGAAATGCGCGATTACGGGCGGCGCGCCATCCATGACGCTGAAGGGTTTTGCGCGGTGCTGTCCAGAGTTCTTCCAATGTTCGAACTGGTAGGCAAGCTCGGAGCTGTAATCCGCCAGTTGGCGCCCCTGCTCCACGGCGACCGGGCGCTCAGGCGCAAGCAGGCCGGTAGCTGCCTTATTCATTACCCTCACCAGTCCATCGTGATTGACAAGTAATATCCCCGTATCCATGTGCTGCACAATCTGCTCATTGAGGCGTTGCAGGTTGTAAAGGTCACTGGCCCGGTTGCGGGCGAGTTCCTCCGCCCTGCCCAGTCTGCCCGCTATGGCCTGTACCATGATCGATACGCCGAAGATAAGCGCCCCTAGCAGGCCGGCCGGGAAGAGGGCGTTCGAATCGAGCACCCCGACGAAAATCAGCCTTATCGTGTCTATCAGCAGTGCGATGACACTGACGGCTGCGACCAGGGTGGCAACGGTGCGGTTGGTGAGCAGCACCGCGCTGGCAGCCGCGGTGATTACAAGGAGTATAGGCAGGCCACTGGTCATGCCGCCACTGCTATCGGCGAGCAGGATGATTGCGGCGATATCCACCAGGAAGATGACAAACAGGACTTTCTGGTTCTGGTTCAGTCGCGTGGAAAGGGAGCCTACCAGCGGTACGCTGGTCGCCAGGTAGCCCAGGGCGACGCCCAGGTAAAGTGCCGGGTTGAGGGCACCAACGAGCTGGCGGGTGTTGGGGCTTACCAGCATGATGAGCAATACGACAGACAGCAAAGAGCGATAGGCGACATAAATCCGAAACAGCGCGAGATTCTGCTGGCCGGGCGAGTGGGGCATGGGTCGGGTGAGAATGGCCGGGCGATTCACTGTAGGTATTGCCTGTTCCTGCGGTATCCGGGTTTGCGCTAGTGTAACAGGCCTTGCGCCGAAATCAGCGTATCGGCCCATGCAGATTGAGCTGGTCATGCCGGGCGCTTTTTCGGACAATAGCGCCCTGCTTTTAACCCGGGATACGCTATGACAACCCTGAACATCCTGATGGCACAGATGAATACGCTGGTAGGGGATTTTGACGGCAACGGTAGCCGTGTTATCGAGATCATTAATCAGGCGGCCCAGGGCGGCGATGCCACTTTGATTGTTTTTCCCGAGCTCACGCTGAGCGGCTATCCTCCCGAAGACCTGCTGCTGCGACCCAGCCTGGAACGCCGTGTCTCCCAATCGCTGGAGCGAATCCTGACTGCCATGAACGACTCGGTGTATGTCGTGCTCGGCTATCCCCGCCGGCACGAAGGGGTTTTGTACAATGTGGCAGGCGTGTTGCATGGCGGAAAAATAATCGCCGAATACCGCAAGCAGGAGCTTCCCAACTACCAGGTCTTCGATGAAAAGCGCTACTTCAAAGCAGGGGATAGCTCCTGCGTGGTCGATATTGCCGGAGTAAAGGTGGGGCTCAGTATTTGCGAGGATATCTGGGAGGACGCACCTACCAGGCAGGTTGCTGAAGCCGGGGCCCAGTTACTGATCAATATCAACTCATCGCCCTATCATCGCGGCAAACGCGCCGAGCGCTGGGAACTGGTGTCTGGCCGAGCCAGACTTCACCAGTTACCTATTGTCTATGTCAACCAGGTGGGAGGGCAGGACGAGCTGGTGTTTGATGGTGGCTCCTTTGCCGCAGCGGCCGATGGCGTGGTGGCTGCGGCTGCCCCGAATTTTGTGGAGGGCGTATACCAGCTGGATGTCGTGTTTGGTAACAGCCATGCGTTGATTTCCGGGCTACCGGTAGAGCCGCCACTGACGGAACTGGCTGCGACCTGGCAGGCGCTGGTGCTGGGTGTGCGTGATTACGTGAACAAGAACCTGTTCAAGGGCGTTGTGCTGGGTCTGTCAGGCGGCATAGATTCTGCACTTACCCTGGCGGTGGCGGTAGAGGCGCTGGGGGCCGAGCGGGTGGAGGCGGTGATGATGCCGTTCAGGTATACGTCGCACATGAGTGTTGAGGATGCAGCCGAGCAGTCCAGGCTGCTGGGCGTGCAGCACAAGGTCATCTCGATCGAACCTATCTATGACGCGTTCATGGCCAGCCTTGAACAGGAATTTGCCGGTACCCGGCCGGATACCACCGAGGAAAACCTGCAGGCGCGTTGCCGGGGCGTGTTGCTGATGTCGATCTCCAATAAAAAGGGCGTGTTGGTCCTGACCACCGGTAACAAGAGCGAAATGGCGGTAGGCTACTCCACGCTGTACGGCGATATGGCCGGTGGTTTCGACGTACTGAAGGATGTCCCGAAAATGCTGGTTTTCGAATTGTGCCGGTATCGCAACACCCTGGGTCCCTGCATTCCCCAGCGGGTCATCGACCGGCCACCCTCGGCGGAGCTTGCGCCCGACCAGAAAGACGAGGACAGCCTGCCGCCCTACGAAATACTGGACCGCATCCTGGAACTCTATGTTGAGCAGGACATGAGCGCGGATGACATTGCCGCAACCGGAATGGACCGGGATCAGGTGCGGCGCGTGCTGCGGCTGGTAGACGTCAATGAGTACAAGCGGCGTCAGGCGCCGATCGGTGTGCGTATTACCCGCCGGGGGTTCGGTCGAGACCGACGTTACCCCATTACCTCGGGTTGGGCGATTGGCGACTAGGCGTCTGTGCGGTTGTCGAACTGGGGTGGTTCTGGTGGGTCAAACAGACCGAAGCTGACTTTGTTTATCCACGAGCGTTGCAGGCCGTCCAGGGTATAGACGCTCTGGAACTCGCCATTGTCATCCAGTGAGTAGTGCTCCGGGTAGTTGAGCGCGAGTACGGCGATAGTGTCCTTGGCCAGGTCGTTGTAACCCAGCAGGATGTAGCCCTGGGCCATGACCGCCAGACCGTCCGCTACCGCCGGCGTGTTCTGAAAGTTCTCGACGACATAGGCACCGCGATTGGTGGCCGCCAGGTATGCGCCGCGGCGGAAGTAGTAGTTGGCGACAGTAATTTCGTGACGGGCCAGCAGGTTGCGCAGGTAAACCATTCGGGCTCGGGCATCGGCTGCGTAGGGGCTGGCGGGATAACGCGCCACCAGCTGGGCGAATTCACCGAACGCCTCGCGGGCCTGGCTGGTGTCACGCTCAGACAGGTCTGTGGGGATAAACCGGTCAAAAACGTCCTGGTTGCTGGTATAGGCGGCCAGGCCCTTCATGTAATAGGCGTAATCCACGTTCGGGTTCTGGGGGTGCAGCCGGATAAAGCGGTCGGCAGCCTCGACGGCGGCTTCGTGTTCGTAGGCCTGGTAATGGGCGTAGATCAGCTCCAGTTGCGCCTGTTCCGCGTACTTGCCGAATGGGTAACGTGATTCGAGTAGTTGCAGCGCGCGCACAGCGTCGCTGTAGCTGCCGCCCTGCAGGTACCCCTGTATCTGCTCGTACATTTGCTGCTCACCGGTATCGGCCATTTCTGGCAACTCATCGTTGCTGGAGCAGGCTCCAAGCGCCAGGCTGAGGACAAGTAGCAGGATGTATTTCAATGGTCTCACCAATTCGGACTGGGGACGGCGTGCTAAGATGCAGGCCGTAACACGGGTTGTAGCGGCGGTATTTAACCACAGGCAGCCGGGTGCATAAACAGGAAATGTAATGAAGGAAAGTATAAAGCTGGCCGCCGAGGTGCCACCGGAACTCGATGGCGAACGCCTGGACCAGGCGGCGGCCCGCCTGTTTCCGGACTACTCCCGGTCCCGCCTCCAGACCTGGATCAAGACCGGGGAGTTGCTGGTGGAGGGCGGGCAGCGCCGGCCAAGGGACAAGGTCAACGAGGGAGACGCGCTGGTTGTTGAGGCCCAGTTGGTCGTGGAAGTGGGTTGGCAGGCCCAGGAAATCCCGCTGGATGTAATCTATGAAGACGAGAGCATACTGGTACTGAACAAACCGGCTGGACTGGTTGTCCACCCGGCCGCGGGACACGCCGATGGTACCTTGGTCAACGCGCTGTTGGCCCGCGTGCCCGAGTTGGCGCAGTTACCCCGAGCGGGAATCGTCCATCGCCTGGACATGGATACGTCTGGCATCATGGTGGTTGCCCGCACCCTGAGCGCGCACCATCACCTGGTGGCGCAGTTGCAAGCGCGCACAGTAAAGCGTGAGTATTGTGCCGTCTGCATAGGGGCCATGACAGGCGGTGGAACCGTGGATGCGCCAATGGGTAGACACCCGAAGCAGCGCAAGAAAATGGCTGTTTTGTCAGCCGGTGGCAAGCCGGCGATAACCCATTATCGGGTTACCCGGCGTTTTGCCAACCATACGCGTATCGCGGTCAATCTGGAAACCGGCCGTACCCACCAGATCCGGGTTCATATGGCGTACAGGCACTATCCGCTGGTGGGTGACGCTACCTACGGCGGCAGGCCGCGTATCCCCAAGGGCGCATCCGGCGAATTGATTGATATGTTGCGTGGCTTTCCACGGCAGGCGTTACATGCCCAGGTGTTGGGCCTCGTTCACCCGGAATCCGGTGAAGAGCTGCGTTTTGAGTGCCCACTGCCCGAGGATATCATCGCCTTGCTGGATGTCCTGGATCGTGAAGATTCCGCGTGAGTGACATTATTCTTGTCAGGCCTGACTGGCCTGCGCCGGACAACGTCGTGGCTTTCACCACGACCCGTACCGGCGGGCACAGTCGAGCACCCTATGCCGGATTCAACCTTGCTGACCATGTCGGCGATGACCGCGATGCGGTAGTCGCAAACCGGGCCGCACTGTCCCGATTACTCCCGGTCAATAGCGCGGTACATTGGCTGACACAGGTGCACGGTGTCGAGGTACTTGGTGTGCCTCAAACGGTTACACAGAGCGCCTGCGCTGACGCCAGCTTCAGCCGAACCCCCGGCGACGCCTGCGCGGTGTTGACAGCCGATTGCCTGCCGGTCCTGTTCTGTTCCCGAGCAGGGGATGTGGTCGCAGCAGCTCACGCCGGTTGGCGCGGTTTGCTGGGCGGGGTCCTGGAGAATACCGTCGCTGCGATGGGGGTTGACCCCGGTCAGTTACTCGCCTGGCTGGGGCCGGCGATAGGACCGGCGTTATTCGAAGTGGGCCCAGAGGTGAGGGCCGCATTTCTCGCAGCCGCCGGGCCCGCTCACCTGGCGCAAACCGACGCCTGCTTCGTGCCGAGCAGCAGCACAGCCGGCCACTATATGGCCAATTTGTACGCCCTGGCCAGACTGCGCCTGGCGGCTCTTGATTCGGGTTCTATTTATGGTGGCGAGTTTTGTACAGTTACCGAGAAGGACCGGTTTTTCTCCTATAGGCGCGATGGCCGCACCGGTCGCATGGCCAGCCTCATCCTCATCAAATCTCCCTAAGTCCTCACTTGAAATATGGCTATTTTGACCCCATTTAGATGAGCATGGAAACCTGCGTCCGCGCCAGTGAGTGGCGGATCGCACAAGGAGATCAAAGCGAATGAGAATGGACAAATTAACGAACCAGTTACAATTGGCACTGGCAGATGCACAGTCTCTGGCCCTTGGCAGGGATCACAATTTCATCGAGCCCGTCCACCTGTTGAGCGCCCTGCTGGACCAGGCTGGGGGCTCTACCAAGCCGTTGCTGCAAAAGGCCGGGGCGAACGTGGCTGGCCTGATAACCGGGGTTAAATCTGCGGTTGAGGCGCTGCCCACGGTCAGCGGGACGGGAGGCGATGTTCACCTGTCAAATGAGCTGGGCAAGATCCTCAATGTTGCGGATAAGCTCGCCCAACAGGGTGGGGACACCTATATTTCGAGCGAGCTGGTACTGCTGGCCATGCTGGACAGCAAAACCTCGGCGGGCGAACTGCTGGTTTCCAGCCGGCTTACCGCCCAGGCGCTCAAGGCCGCCATTGACGAGGTGCGCGGCGGCGAGACCGTGAGTAACCCCGAGGCGGAGGAGTCCCGCCAGGCGCTGGACAAGTACACCATTGACCTTACTGAGCGCGCGGAACAGGGCAAGCTTGATCCGGTGATAGGCCGGGACGACGAGATCCGTCGCACCATCCAGGTACTGCAGCGTCGCACCAAGAATAACCCCGTCCTGATCGGCGAGCCCGGTGTGGGTAAGACCGCCATCATAGAGGGCCTGGCCCAGCGGGTGATTAATGGCGAAGTGCCCGAAGGACTGAAGGACAAGCGAATACTGTCACTCGATCTGGGCGCCCTGCTGGCCGGCGCGAAGTTTCGTGGCGACTTTGAAGAGCGCCTCAAGGCGGTACTGAACGAGCTTTCCAAGCAGGAAGGCAGGATTATCCTGTTTATCGACGAGCTGCATACCATGGTTGGCGCCGGCAAGGCCGAGGGCTCCATGGATGCGGGTAACATGCTCAAACCGGCTCTGGCGCGCGGTGAACTGCACTGCGTGGGTGCCACCACTCTCAACGAATACCGACAGTATGTGGAAAAGGATGCCGCCCTGGAGCGTCGCTTCCAGAAGGTGCTGGTTGATGAGCCCAACGAGGAAGATACCATTGCCATTTTGCGGGGCCTGAAAGAGCGCTACGAAGTGCACCACGGGGTGGATATCACCGATAGCGCTATCATCGCTGCGGCCAAGCTGTCGCAGCGCTACATCACTGACCGGCAACTGCCGGACAAAGCCATAGACCTGGTGGATGAGGCGGCCAGTCGTATCCGTATGGAAATCGATTCCAAGCCGGAGGTGATGGATAAATTGGAGCGGCGCCTGATCCAGCTCAAGATCGAGCGTGAGGCAGTCAAGAAGGACACCGACGCGGCGGCGCTGAAGCAGGTGGAGCTGCTCGATGCTGAAATCGAGAAGGTAGAGCGCGAGTTCTCTGACCTGGAGGAAGTCTGGAAGGCGGAGAAGGCCTCTGTGCAGGGTGCTGCACAAATAAAGAGTGAACTTGAACAGGCCAAGCTGGACCTGGAGGCAGCCCGGCGGGCCGGTGATCTCACACGTATGTCTGAGCTGCAGTACGGCCGCATGCCCGAACTGGAAAAGCAACTGGCCATGGCCAGTGAGTCTGAAACCCGGGATACGGTGCTGTTGCGTAATAAGGTGACCGAGGAAGAGATCGCCGAGGTTGTGTCGCGCTGGACAGGAATACCCGTATCCAAAATGATGGAGGGAGATCGGGAGAAGCTGCTGCGAATGGAGTCCGCACTGCACAATCGTGTCGTGGGCCAGGATGAGGCCGTGGTTGCTGTATCCAATGCGGTGCGCCGTTCACGGGCGGGTCTGTCCGATCCCAAGCGACCCAATGGCTCATTCTTGTTCCTGGGCCCAACCGGCGTTGGAAAAACCGAGTTGTGTAAGGCGTTGGCAGATTTCCTCTTTGACAGTGAAGACTCGATGGTTCGCATTGATATGTCGGAGTTTATGGAGAAACACTCCGTGGCCCGGATGATAGGAGCGCCCCCGGGGTATGTCGGTTACGAGGAGGGTGGCTACCTGACCGAAGCGGTGCGTCGCCGGCCGTACTCATTGCTGTTGCTGGACGAGGTGGAAAAAGCCCACCCCGACGTATTCAATATCCTGTTGCAGGTGTTGGAGGACGGCCGCCTTACCGATGGCCAGGGCCGCACGGTAGACTTCCGAAATACTGTGGTGGTAATGACGTCGAACCTGGGGTCTGACCTGATCCAGGAAATGGCGGGTGAGGACAACTACGACGCCATGAAGTCTGCTGTGATGAACGTGGTCGGCAGCCACTTCCGTCCCGAGTTTATCAACCGGATAGACGAGACGGTGGTATTTCACCCGCTTGCGCAAGAGCAGATCCGCGGCATAGCCGAAATCCAGCTGGGAGCTCTGCGACAGCGACTGGCGGAGCGCGAGCTGGAGCTGGAGCTGAGTCCGGCCTTTATGGACCACCTGGTGGCCTCGGGGTTTGACCCGGTATATGGCGCAAGGCCTCTCAAGCGGGCCATCCAGCAGCAACTGGAAAATCCGTTGGCCCAGCGGATACTGGCGGGTGAGTTTGAACCCGGCCAGACTGTGGTCGTCGACCTGGACGGTGAGAATACGACGTTCACCCAGCGCTAGGGAGTCGCCGCCGATCGGCCGACCTGAACTGATGCACGGTGGGGTGACCCGGCCAAACAAAGCCCCGAAAGGGGCTTTTTTACTCCTCGTCGCAGTGGACCGCGATAACATCCATCGCCTGCTGGCGCTGAATCTCCTTTTCCTCCTCACTGAGCGGTCGAATTTCACCCTGGTCATTGCGAATCTGTATCCGCACCTTGGTGTTGAGGGTTTCGAGGTTTTCCCTGGCCCGTTGACACTGCACGGGGTTTTTCTGCGCAGGCTTGGGTTTGGTGTCAACCGTGGCAAAGTCATTGCTCACAGTGGGCTCTGTCGTTGCAGGTACGGCGCCCTCGTCAGCGTCTACCTGGCGCACCAGGCTGGATCCCGTGGTAATGACCTCGTAGGGTGTGCCTTTGGGTGGTGGCCGATCGCTGTGTACAGGGTTGCCCCTGTCATCCTCCCAGCGGTAGTAGGTGCTGCCCGCGTGGGCATTGAGCCCGTTGATCCCAAGAATTGTTAACGTTGCGAGGGCGAGCCATGCTCGCGTTGCCCGTTTCACGTCCGATGCTCCCCTGTGTTATCCCCTTTTGGTAGTTAAAGTACCCCACTGGAACCCTTGAGGCAATGTGCTTTGTCTCGCTTGTGAAGTGGTCCTCGTTACGCGCGCTGGTTGACTTTGGGGCAGATCATGCGAACAATGGTCAGGTCTTTCAAATGGCAACGGTTAACGTCGAGTACCCTCGATCTCTGGCCCACTGTCCCGATCCGATTATTCGGGGTCAGCTGTTTGTAAGTCCCGTATTCAACCTGGGCCTTATAGGCCGGGTTGAGGGCCAGACACTGCGCTATCCCGCAGGGCGACCGATACACGGGTGTTCGTGATCGTATATCCCCCCAAGGAGCGTCTGCGGGGGTGTTCCCGAGCAGTGTATCGAGCTTGAAAGGGGTGGCGTCGCCAATTGCAGGCCTGTAGGGCCTGTCTGCAGCAACGTCCACACATGATCAGAAATGTTCCGGCGAGGGTTACGCGCCGGGCGTTTTATTATGGGAGAAGTATTGTGGAGTTGTTATCCGGTGGCGAGATGATCGCCCGCGCCTTGGAAGACGAGGGAGTCGAATATATTTTCGGTTACCCCGGCGGCGCTGTATTACACATCTATGACGCACTGTTCAAGGACTGTAAGGTGCCCCATGTCCTGGTCAGGCACGAACAGGCAGCCACGCATGCGGCTGACGGTTATGCCAGGGCCACTGGCAAGCCCGGCGTGGTGCTGGTCACCTCCGGCCCAGGTGCCACCAATGCCATTACCGGCATAGCAACGGCCTACATGGACTCCATACCCATGGTGGTTTTCTCCGGCCAGGTGCAGAGTCACTTGATCGGTGAGGACGCGTTCCAGGAGACCGACATGATCGGTATTTCGCGCCCTATTGTGAAGCACAGCTTCATGGTCAGGCACGCGGAAGAGATCCCGGGCATGATCAAGAAGGCATTTTATATTGCCGCCACGGGTCGTCCCGGGCCTGTCGTGATCGACATTCCCAAAGACCTGACCCGTCCGGACGAAAAATTTGAGTACAGCTACCCCGACACCGTAAAAATGCGCTCCTACGCCCCCGCGCAGCGCGGCCACACGGGGCAGATCAAGAAGGCGGCAAAACTGTTGCTGTCCGCCAAGCGGCCGGTTATTTACGCGGGTGGCGGGGTCATTCAGGGGGAGGGCAGTGAGCTGCTTACCCGGCTTGCCCGGGAGTTGAATTACCCGGTCACCAATACCCTGATGGGCCTTGGCGCGTTTCCCGCCACGGACCCCCAGTTCCTGGGCATGCTGGGCATGCACGGCTTTTACGAGGCCAACATGGCGATGCATCACAGTGACGTGATTCTTGCCATCGGCGCGCGCTTCGACGACCGGGTGACCAATACCGTCAGTAAATTCTGCCCCGGTGCCAAGATTATTCACGTGGATGTCGATCCCGCCTCAATTTCAAAAACAGTGCCGGCCGACATCCCTATCGTGGGTCCGGTTCAGTCAGTGCTGGTGGAACTGCTGACGCAGTTGGCCGCGATCAAGGACAAGGAGGGCGACCTTCCGGACCAGGGCGCGCTGGAGCGCTGGTGGCAGCAGATAGAGGAGTGGCGCGCCACGCACGGCTTGTGGACCGGGCGCCGTTATGGTGAGAGCCAGATGATCATGCCGCAGCAGGTTATCGAAAGTCTCTACCGCGCGACCGGTGGCAATGCGTATGTAACCTCTGATGTCGGGCAACACCAGATGTTTGCCGCCCAGTATTACCGCTTTGACCAGCCCCGGCGCTGGATCAATTCCGGGGGGCTGGGCACCATGGGCTTCGGCCTGCCGGCGGCAATGGGTGTGCAACTGGCCTTTCCTGAGATGGACGTGGCCTGCGTTACCGGTGAGGGGAGTATCCAGATGAATATTCAGGAGCTGTCCACCTGTACCCAGTACAACACCCCGGTCAAGATCATCAACCTGCGCAACAATTACCTGGGCATGGTAAAGCAGTGGCAGGACATGCAATACGAAGGGCGTTACGCCATGAGTACCTACGAGGATTCCCTGCCCGACTTTGTCAAGCTGATGGAGGCTTACGGGCATGTGGGAATGCAGGTGACCGAGCTGTCCGAACTGGATGCAAAGATGGAAGAGGCCTTTGCCATGAAAGACAAATTGGTATTCCTCGATATCATCATCGACCCGATGGAGCACGTCTATCCGATGCACATAGCACCAAATGGCTCGATGAAAGATATGTGGCTCAGCAAGAACGAGAGGACCTGA
>Ga0316189_10005998_pt1 | contig 11628 bp, 11 predicted proteins | sample LowCovwburrow_MG_FD_204930 | JGI IMG/M metagenome (GOLD analysis project Ga0316189, IMG submission 204930) | Coastal sediment microbial communities from Maine, United States - Lowes Cove worm burrow | ecosystem: Environmental > Aquatic > Marine > Coastal > Sediment | place: USA: Maine... | reverse complement strand
CGCCAACGACCACGACGACAACAACACCTCCGACCGACACAACGGCGCCGGAAGGCACGGTGACGTCGACGACGCAGGCGTCCACAACCACGACCGCGGCACCATCGGGACCGGTTGAGGTGATTACCGGCAGCTTCTACGGCATCGATCACTCGGCCGAAGGCACGGCAACCGTCTACGAACAAGACGGGCGATACGTTCTCCGGTTCGAAGACGACACCGACATCCAGAATGGCCCCGATCTCTTCGTCTGGGTCCTCCCGACCGAGGACTACGAAGGAGGAACTCCGCCCGACTACCTCGACCTCGGGAAGATCAAGGGCAACGTCGGCGGCCAGAATTACGAACTGCCACCGGAGTTCGACCCAGCTGTGCATCGCACGGTGATGGTGTGGTGCGTACGGTTCGCCGAACCGTTCGCCGCAGCGCCCTTGGCCTAGTCAACGAGACGCAGCGGTCGCGACCGCTGCGGAACCGCCGACCGATACGCAGGGGTTGGCCCGACCCGGGCTACGCTGCCCGGCCATGCCGAAGCAGGACCGATGGGCTCAGGACGACGTGCTCGCCGACTTCAACAAGCGGGAGTACCGCCTGCTCGAAGTTCGAGCCGGAATGACCCTGAAGCACACCGGTTCCGGCTTTGCGGGAACCGTGGCTGAATTCACCCAGGGTGGCGATGTCGTCCTCACAAGTCAGTGGGGCGAGCAGCAATCCTTCCCGGCCCATGACGGCGCATTCATGCACAACGGTTCTCGCGTCGCCATGCGAGAACCTGCAGCCACCAAGCGGGCAGCGCTCCGTTTCGGCGCCTCCGGTTCCATCGAGAGAGATGCGTCCCGGGCGCGCACCGCTCGGGCGAGCCGCATCTGGGTCGAGGGCATCCACGACGCCGAGTTGATCGAGAAGATCTGGGGCGATGACCTCCGAGAAGCAGCCGTGGCGGTCGAACCGCTGCATGGAGCCGATGACCTGTCCTCGGCGGTCGCCGGCTTTCGTCCTCGGCCTCACCGCCGCCTTGGGATCCTCCTCGATCACCTGGTGGATGGTTCCAAGGAGTCCCGCATCGCCGACACGATTCGGGATCGCAACGTGCTCATCTGCGGTCATCCCTACGTCGACATCTGGGCTGCTGTCAAACCCCGAGCGATCGACATTGCAGCGTGGCCGGAGGTGCCGCACGGTGAACCGTGGAAGGAAGGCGTTGTTCGCCGCCTCGGCCTCGACGTGCCGTCGGGGTCCTTTTGGAGGAGCGTTCTGGGCTCGGTCGACTCCTACCGAGACATCGAGACGCCGCTCGTCAACGCCGTGGAACAACTCATCGACTTCGTGACCGTGGACGAATGACCGCCAGCATGCGCGCCGCCGCAGTCATCCCGTGTTTCGCATCCCTGCTGCGATACCGTTCACCGTGAGCAGAAGAGCCCGTTCCAGGGCGGGGTCATCCTCCCCGGCACGACGCCGTGCAAGCAGCGAGGCCTGGAGGAGATTGAGGGGGTCGAGGTAGTGGTCACGAACCGACAGGGTCCGCTGGAGCACCGGCAAGCGGTCGAGAATGCCAGCACCGGTCAACCGTTGAACCTCGACAACCGTGCGTTCGTACTCGCCTCGAATGCGATCGAGGAAGTGATGGTGCCGGGCGTCCACCAGCTCCCGGACATAGCGAGATGCGATCTCTAGGTCAGTCTTTGCGAGCATCATCTCAACGTTGGAAATGAACGTCTGGAGGAAGAGGAACTGGTCGTGCATTTCCTCGACGACGTCCCACGCTCCGTTGTGGCGCATCGTCTCCAGTCCGGTGCCGACTCCGTACCAACCGGGAACGATCTGGCGCGACTGTGTCCAGCCGAACACCCAGGGGATGGCCCGCAGGTCGTCGAGTCCGGCACCACCTCCCGGACGCCGCGAGGGTCGGGAGCCGATGTTCATGTCCGCGAGCTCCTCCACGGGTGTCGCGGCGAGGAAGTACTCGATCAACCCTGGCGCTTCCACGAGGTCTCGATAGCTCGTGAACGCTGCTTCTGAGAACGCTTCCATCGTGGAGGTCCAGCGGTCCAGCACGTCCTTCGGCTGTCGAGCCTGCCTGTGGAGGAGCGATGCCTCGAGTACCGACGACAATGCGAGTTCGAGATTGCGATAGGCCAGCGATGGCAGGCCGTACTTGTCGGAGATGATCTCACCCTGTTCGGTGACCTTCACACGTCCGTCCACCGTTCCGAATGGCTGCGCCAGGATCGCCTGGTGGGTGGGTCCGCCACCACGACCAATTGTCCCACCTCGACCGTGGAAGAGCTCCAGTGAGACGCCGTGCCGGCGGGCGGCGTTGTAGAGGCGGCGTTGGGCCTTGTAGATCTCCCATTGCGACGTCGTGATACCCCCAATCTTGTTCGAGTCCGAGTAGCCGAGCATGACCTCCTGGACATCGCCTCTCAACCTGACGATCTCTCGGTACGGCGCGCAGGACAACAAGCTGTCCAGAACATCGCCTGCTCGACGGAGACCGTCGATGGTCTCGAAGAGCGGAACGAAGCCGATCCGAGCGACTCCGCTGTACAGGTCGATGAGGCCGGCATCACGAGCCAGCACAGCAGCCGCCAGCACGTCCGCCTCGTCGTCGGTCATCGAGATGATGTAGGACTGGATGGTGGCGGGCCCGAATCGATCGATAGCATCTCGAACGGTGTGGAATGTCCCAATCGTGTTGGTGGCCGACCCGGCGAGAGCAACCGTCGGTGCGGCGATCGGGCGAGCGTCGCTCAGCTCGTCGCTGAGGAGCCGGATACGATCCGTGCCGGTCGTGGCGCCGTAGTCGACACCGACCCTGCCGTAGAGCTGATTGAGGACCTCGTGGTGACGAGCGGAGTGCTCGCGGATGTCCATCGTCGCCAGGTGAAAGCCGAAGGTGCTGACGGTTCGCATGAGCCGAAGCAAGACTCCATCGGCAATGAGCTGTCCCGCATCAGCATGGAGGGAGCGGTGCAACACGCCGAGTTCATCGAGCAGGTCCTGGCTGCTGCTGTAGTCCTCACCCGGAACATGTCGGGCCCCCGCAGCGTACCGGACGCGTGTGTTCACAAGGCGCTGATGGATGTAGGCACACTTGAGCCGGTAGGGCTCCTCCCGATTGAGCGAGTGGAATCGCAGCCACACCTCTGGTAGTACCTGGCGATCAGCCTCGAGCGTCCCGTTGAGTTCATCCGTGACCCGGCGCAGCCGCGACGACGAGGAGAGCTCTTTCGCAAGCGTCTCTACCTGGGAGATGAGCCCGCGCAGGGCGTAGTCATGCTGCGCTTCGAGCACCCGCATTGTCACTTCGGGGGTAACGGCGGGATTCCCATCTCGATCGCCGCCTACCCAGGTCCCGAAGCGAATCGGCGCCAGGGGCGAGTCGAGGCCGCGACCCAAGCGTTCGAGACCGATCGCGACTTCTTCCGCGAGATCGGGGAGCACGTCCATGGCGAGCTGGTCCAGGTAGAACATCGCGGATCGGGCTTCATCGATCGGCTCCGGTCGGTTGGCCCTGAGCTCGTCCGTTTGCCACATCTGATCGATGATCTCGGCGATCCTGCGGTCGATCCTCTTCCGCTTCGCCGTGGACAGGTCGGCGCCGTTGCGGGCGGTCAGCAGGTGGGCGATCCTGCCGAGCTTTGTCAAGAGGGTGCGTCGGACCGCCTCGGTCGGATGGGCGGTGAAGACCGGCCGCAATTCGAGGCGCTCGATGATCTCGGCCACGAGGTCGGGATCTGGGCCGGAGCTGACAATCCTGTCGACCGTGTCGGCGAACGTGCGTCCACGGTCCGCCATGGCGAGGTCGTCGATGCGATGCGTCTGCTCTGCGACGTTCGCCAGATGGAAATAGGCTGAGAACGCCCGTACCAGGTTCGTGGCATGATCGAGGTCGAGTTCCGAGAGAACGTCGTGCAGATTGGATGCCGCAGCTGCGTCTTCGTTCGCGCGCGTGGCCTTGGTGAGGGAGCGGACTTCTTCGACGAGACCAATGAGTTCTGGGCCGTGTTGTCGGGTGAGTGCGTCCCCGAGCTGCATGCCGAGGCGCCGAATGTCAGCTCGTAGTCGTTCGTCTGGTGAGTGGGTATCCATGTGGCGTCGAGGCTAGCCCTCGTTGTTTCGGTGCACGGTGAGGTGTCGTCGTTCGATTCGGTAGTGAGATGCCTGCCGGCCGGGTTGCTCGTTGGGTTCGTGGCGCCCGTGCGAGCCGCCGCTGTACCACGACGATATCCAACCGGACCAGAGGAGGCCGCCGGCCAGCGCCAGGAGCAGGAAGGCGACGGCCGCGACCGCTGGAATGCTGGAATCAGGATTGCCGGGACGTGGCTGACCCATCTGGAAGAAGAAGTCCACAGCAGGAGTGATCAGGACCACGGTTGGCACGGCGATCAGCCCGAACCTGAGTAGTACCTGCGCATTGCGGCCACCGGGGTCCCAATTCACGGCTGTCGCCGCAGCCAACGCCGGGAGCGCGAAGAGAGGGCTGAATCCCGGCGAGAGGAATGCCGTCAGCAGACCGAGGCCGACCCACAACACCACGAACCCGTATCCACCGGAGTACCGCTCCACAATCGCCGTGCCGTGCATCCACCGTGCCAGGACAACCCCGAACCCCACAAGGCAGAAGAGGTACACATAGCTCTCGGCGACAATCGGCGTCGGCCGGACGACGGTGACAAGGATCCACGCGAGGGTCAACATGATGGTCAGAGCAAGCGTCACAAGGAGGGCGACGCCGGTGCCGCGCACCACTCGCCATGGCGAGCGCACCGGTCGCCGGGTGCGGAACCACCGTAGGACGAGCAGCATCGATGCCACGAGTGCGGCGGCGATGGACCAGGAGGCCGGGTATTGGATGAAGAACGGTCGGAGCGTGAAGTAGACCGACTCACCGGCATCCGACACAGCGGCGAAATCGGAATCGCCGAAGTATCGAGCGATCGCAAGTGAGTTCGAACCGTGGTGCTGAAGCGAATCATGATTGACCGAATCCAGGTCGTCGGCAGGGGAGTGGTAGATCGGGGAACCGCGCATGTAGGCAAAGTGGAAGCCGGGCACCCCGGCGTTGCGGAACGCATCAAAGTCGGTTCCCACCTCCCCAATGAGTGCCGTCGTCGCACCAATGAATGAGTACGCCGTCGGGTTCGGCGCCTCGGCGGCATAGCGATCAACCAGCCATGTAGTCGGTCCGCTGGTCTCGACAAGCATGGACGGCCCTGAGCCGCCGAGGGCTTCGAGATTGACAACAGCCGCGACTTCGTCGAAGACCGGACTATCGGACACGAACGCGTTGGAGCCGTACTGGGGAGCCGGTTCCTCGCCATCGGTGAAGAGAAGCACGACGTCGTTGCGCAAGGCCGGTCCGCTGAGGATTGCCCGGGCGGCCTCCAATACGGTCGACACACCGGCAGTGTTGTCATTGGCGCCCGCCGTGGTCGGGACCGTGTCGTAGTGGGCCATGAGAGCGATCGAGCCGGTGCTGCTGCGCCCCGGAATCCTTGCCATCACATTGACGACCGTCACCGGTCCGTCCGACCCGAAGTAGTCCGGAACGGTGATGGGCTGAAGCTCGGGACGAAGGCCGAGCTTCTCAAGTTCAGAGATCAGGTAGCTGCGTACCTCCGCAATTGCAGCTGAGCCCATCGGGTGCGGCTGACCTGCAATAGCGGCGACGTGCTGCATCGCCCGTTCCGCAGAGAAGGATGTGTCCGGCGCGTCGGCAGTGACCGCCGGTGGCGGCACGAGGGAGTAGTACGCGAACGCCATTGAGACGACAACCAGGCACCACGCGGCAAGGGAGATCGCCTTTGGGCGTCGTGGGGCGGAATGGTCGACCCGGGTTGGGTCCATCTTCACCTCCGACTGAGATTCGCGACCTGCCGTGAGGCTACGAGGCCACGTCGACGGTGACTAGAGGCGGTGGTCCCCGGGGAGACCGAGCAGGTCTCTCGAAAACGAGATCGCGTTTCAGCCGTCGGTCGCAGCAGACGCTGACGGAATACAGTCGGGACACAGGAGTGACGGGTGATCCACGTATTCACTCCACCTGTGCCACACCCATGACTCCCCAATGTTCGTCCCGCATCCAGTGACGTACGGGTAGACCTTCAGCATGATTGCGTCCGGACTCTCGTTGGGGATCGCACGATGCCTGAGATGCTCGAGACCGAGAGCCCGAGAGGCGATGACCGGCTCCAAGCGGACATCGGAGATCGGCTTGTCCCAACCGATCCCGCGAGCGCTCTCGATTGCGTCCTCTTCCGAGTCCCCAAAGTCGATCCATGTGGAGTCGAACCCCTCGAAGTAGACGACCCAGAGGCGCCGCGTATCAATCGGTGCGATCATGCGGGAACTCTATCAAGGGCACGGACCGACGAGGTCCCGGGTCCTGCTGGTTCCGGCGGGACCCATAGGATGGCCGCAACGATCCAGGGAGAACACCGTGAACGACACGCCGGACATCGGCGGCGACCTCGAGGCCATGATCCAGGACATGCTCACGCCGATCGTGGCGTACGGGGAGATGGGTCAGGAACCACCTGAGAACGTCAAGGCAGTCGTCGCGATCCGCCTTCTGGTCCGTTCGCAGGCGCTACTGTCGACTTCGGTGAAGCTGATGGAAGATGAGACCTTCGCATCGTCCACCGACCTGCTCACGGAGCATGCCCGGCAGCTGCGTTCCCTCGTTGAGATTCAAATGGGGCGACTCGGTCAACCGGACCTAGGTGACGACGTCGATGCGGTCTTGTCACAAAGCACCGCAGAGCGTTTCGATGACGTAGAGCTGATGCAGGACCGGTGGTTTATGACGGTGATGGCCCTGATCGAGAACATGATTGCCGGTGTCGAAGCGGACGACGAAGACTGAGGCCGCCAACAGCGGCCGTGACGAAGTCGCTTGTACGGACGCCAGACCTGCCGAGCGGAGATGAATCCGGACTGCGGGACAACGACCGGACAACGCAACAGCCCTCTACCTCGAGGCGATCCGTGACGGGGACTGCGTCGAGGCGATCAACACCTACGCAGGAAACCGATACACCCACCACCCCACTCCGGTCAAGGACTGCGAGGAAGGGTTCATCGAGTTCTTCGCCGACTTCGTCCGACGCAATCCAACAGGCGACATCCAGATCATCCGCGTGTTCGATGATGGGCGGCCCTGCGACGCGACCGCCGACATCTTCGATACCGACGACGCCGCCAAGCTCATCGAGCATTGGGACGTCATCGAGGAGCTGCGAGACTCGACCGAGAGTGGCCGCGTTCAGGTAGATGGCCCCACCGAGGTCTCGGATCTCGATGAGACAGAAGCAATCAGGCGATCCTCACTCGATTCGCCGACGCGGTTCTTCTCGCTGGCGCCGTCGACCGCCTGTCGGGATTCGTGGTCTCCGACTACGCCGAGCACAATCCTGATGGCGGCGACGGCATCGAGGCACTGCAGGACTTCGCCACCGAGACGGGGATGAGGTACGTAGATCTGCACAAGATCGTCGGCTCCATCGGAACCGTGGATGATCTTGACGACGTCGGTGTCAATGTCCGCTGCCGCGAGCGCCACGGTCATTGCCTCGTAGTCACGCTGAGCGGTCAACGTGCATGCAATCTGACATTCCGGCTCGCTCAGGGAGCAGTCGGGGTCGTTGATCTGAATGGATTCCATGATGCCTTCTTCCCGGGACTCGACGATTGGGGTGACACGCGACACCACCGATGGGACACGGTGTTCGACTCTGATGCGCTGCAGACCGGGGCGTCTTCGAGCAGTCGCGCATCCAGGCCGGCCTCGGTCGGCTGTGCGACGTCGGCCTGGACTACCTTCCACGGGGGAAGCGGCTCTCAACGCTCTCAGGCGGCGAGCTCAATCTCGATGTGATCGCTCAATCGGATGGGATCATCGCCCTCGGGGCAGAAGGAGGCAGGCCGCCGACAGCTGGTCGCCACGGGAACTGGTGAACAGGTTGCCGCGACGTCACACGGGTCGCTGCCTGCATCGGCGGCTCGGTGTTCGCTGAGCACGGTCAGAGTCTCGGGAGCAGCCGAACCATCGTGTTGGCGGTGCGCACGGTGATCGGACCAAGTTCGCGCGAGATGGCGTTGAGGTCGAGGGCGCTGTCGGAGATGCCGCCGGGAGGAAGCCAGTGGAGTTCCTGTGCGTCGAAGACGAGCCGATCCGCCGGGTGCGCACGATCCAGGACAGCTTGCTGCTGGACGTCGGTCGGGGGAGTGAAGAGGAGGATGACCTGCGGCTTGCCGCCGACCGCAGCGATCTCCTCAGGGGAGAAGGGGTCGCGTTCCGCGATGCGGTGCACCTCGTCGGACGAGCGAACAGTGGTCGGCACGGGATAGCCGAGCGCCTCTTCGAGTGCGCCGGCGATCATTTCTGCATCGGCCGGGGGAGTGGGGGTGAAGAGCACGTTCCCGCTGGCCAGGAACGCGTCGACGTCCGCGAATCCCAGGTCGACGAACACCGAAATCAACTCGTCCTTCGCAACCCGGCGACCGCCGACGTTGATTGCGCGCAGAAACGCCACTGATCTCATGCTGCAACCCTACGACGCATGGACGCGGGCGCTATGCGAATGAAGAGCAGCGCATCTCAGTGGAGTCTCGGATCCGCACGCCGGTCCGTACAATCACCCACATGACGACGAGTCCCAAGGTCGACGACTACATCGGACGATCGAAGCAGTGGCCGGATGAGATGGCCGCCCTGCGGCCGATCTTGCTGGACTGTGGGCTCACCGAGGAGCTCAAGTGGGGCAAGCCTTGCTACACCCATGGGGGCAAGAACATCGTCATCCTCCAGGAGATGAAGGACTTCCTCGCCCTCATGTTCTTCAAGGGCGCTCTTCTGGAGGATCTTGCTGGTGTTCTCGAAGAGCAAGGCCCTCACTCCCGATCGGCCCTCCGCATCTGCCTCAGGTCGACTGAGGACGTGGTGCGCCTCGCCGACGTCCTCTCGGCGTACATCGAGGAGGCCATCGTGGTAGAGAGTATGGGTATGAAGGTGGGCCCCGCGCCAGAGCCCGTTCTCGTCGAGGAGCTTCAGGTTCGCCTTGACGAAGACCCGGCATTCCGGCTTGCATTCGAGGCGTTGACCCCGGGTCGGCAGCGCGAATACAACCTGCACTTCTCAGGCGCCAAGCAGGCCACGACACGAAGCGCGCGGATCGAGAAATCTGTCCCGAAGATTCTGACCGGCAAGGGCTTTCGCGACCGTTGAACAGCGGCAGACCACCAATCGGACCAACGACCATCAACCCATGCTTACGCCACAGTGACGATACGGGCCCGCGGGCGAGGAGTGAGGTGGGGGATCCGCCGAGTCGAAGATTGACACCCGGCCGGGACATCACCATGCCCAGACTCGGACGACACCTCCTGACGGGTGGAGCAGGTCGGCCGACCACCGACGCCGGGCGTGCGGGCGGCAAATGCTCGAACCGTCGGACCCGTCGCGACGTACCAAGCAGGGAACGGCCGAAGTCGCATGGGTCAGACCTCATCGTCCCCGTCGATAGGCGGGACCGATGGCAGGGACCGGGGAAGCGCCCACCACCAGAAGAACCGGGGGCCACACGCGTTACTTGACATAACGTGGATTATGGGCACACTGACTGGAAGCGGCCGGCATCACTGAATCGATCCTGCCACTGAAGGACAGACGCAGGCGGCCCCGGTCAACCGGACAGTCCGACAACGAAGTCGGCAGCAGCGCCTCCTTCATCGACAATGACCGGGCCGTTCCGACGGCGAGCAACTCCCGGCCGTCTTCGAGGGAGCCGTTGACATCCGTCCGACAGACGACCTTCGCCAGAGCGACGTCCCTGAATGCCGACCTCACCTGTTCCATCCTGATCTTCTCCTTGCTCTGCCTCGGCAGCCCAACAACCGCTCTCCTCCGGAGTGTCCGGACATCGAGCATTAGTGTCACTGTGACGTATTGATCAACGTCATAGGGCGATCCTGCCGAGCAACCCCTCCGCTCGTTGCGTTTCATTCCCTTGATGCCGTGACCCCAACGTCCGGATCGGGAGTGCCACCACGTTGATCTGCGACGGCCCCCGGAAGGCCTCGCTGAGTTTGCGGACACTGAGTTCGACTACGTCCCGGCGATCCAATGGCATGCAGAGGTGGCAGCACTACCCGGAAAGGGTGGTGCACCCGTCGCAGGTCCCGTCGAATCCTTCCGTTGACCACACCGACGATGGAGCTGGGAGACTGAGCGAAAGGAGAGAGTGGAAGACATCAACTGGATGAAGACCAGCGGAGTATCCAATGGCTGCAAGCCGGAGGATACGGACTACTGCCCCGAGGACTTCGTGACACGTCAGCAGATGGCTGCACTCATGCACCGCATGGCGGAGAACCAGTTCGCTGGTGCCGCAACGGTCGAGGGGAAGACTGCAGCGGATTCAGCGAATCAGTGGGGCGTCTACAGATTCCGCAACATCGTCGTGACCGTCGTGCCCACGGCACCGTGGCCGCAGCCATCGTCTGATTCCCAGACAGCCGAGGAGGGGAGGGGGGATATTCGCCTCCCCCTCCTCGTTGAGATTCGCATCCTCGCCCTGGCCCAAGAATCACGGGTGCGCTTCACCTTCGGCACGTATGGTTGGTGGAGGCGTACCCGTGATGGTCGGGGCACACCCGAGCAGATACTCGCTTGCTGCCACGGGTACGCCTCACTCCTCCAACCACCGCACGGAGATCGGCACCCCTTCTCCTCTGGGGTACAGAAGAGGCGCTGACCGGTGCAGCGGGGATCGTGGACGGGGCGAGGTCGCCCACCCATTCGTTGCCCGCTCAGGCGACCGTCTCATCTCGAGGGCACCTCGATACCACCCGAATCGGGTCGTCCGGATGGGCTCGCTGTTCGACCCTGGGACGCAGCCCGCAGGGTCGCCCTCACCGAAGGACAGACTGAAGGAAGAGTGCAGCCTTCGTGCAGCCGGGCCACGTTCAGCACCCATCCACAACGGGCAGCAAGCGATGGCAGAATACCCCACCGCCAAGAGCACCAGGGGTTCCCGACTCACCAACCGACAGCAGCCAGAGTCCGCGATTCTCCAGGGGAGCACCGTGGATCATGGGCATTTCGCACGGGACCGGAGACAGGAGGAAGAGGGTATTTCCGTGGCGTGGCCTCGCTCTCAGTACCCGGTTGGGGTGATGCGCCCCGGGCCTGGGGCCGGCAGGCTCGCATCATGAGGCTCCGATGCGCCCGCCGAAGCATCGGAGAGTCTCTTCGGTGGCCCCTACTCGAACACGGTATGCTCGTCGATACAGAAATGAGGCGATGTGGTTGCTGAAGAGCTGAAGACCGATCCAGAACAGGAAGCTGATGCCCTTGTGGAGCGCATCGCCCAACTCGAGACGCAGAACAAGAAGCTCAAGCTTGCGGCCGCCAAAGACAATCCACTGAAACCGTTCCAGATCGAGTTGCTCAAGCTTCAGCGTCACCTCGAGGCCGAGGCAATTCCGATGATGGTTCTCTTCGAGGGCCGCGACGCTTCGGGCAAGGGCGGAACCATCCGCCGCATCACCCGATTCATGAACGAGAAGCGATACCGCGTGGTCGCCCTCGGCAAGCCGACGCCCGACAACCTGACGCAGTGG
>Ga0316189_10005996_pt1 | contig 11629 bp, 13 predicted proteins | sample LowCovwburrow_MG_FD_204930 | JGI IMG/M metagenome (GOLD analysis project Ga0316189, IMG submission 204930) | Coastal sediment microbial communities from Maine, United States - Lowes Cove worm burrow | ecosystem: Environmental > Aquatic > Marine > Coastal > Sediment | place: USA: Maine... | reverse complement strand
TTGATTTTTACTTCTAACAAATCCTTTGAAACATTAATAATTTTAGCAGTACTTCTTCTATACATTGGAGAAAAATTAAATCCGTATTTAAAAAGTTTAGGTTTTCCAATATATTTCGAACCTATTTTTGCTACCTTTTGATATATCGACATTTATTTTTATTTTGTAATGACAGCCAACGTCTCGGCTATGGTTAGTATGGGAATTAAAAGCAGTAAATTTTCGAGCTACCACTTAGCCAATTTTTTTTATTTTGTTTTATCTTTTTCTTTAAAAAGCCAAATCAAAAAGATTTGGCGGACTTTGTTAAAACACCAAATTTTGATTAACTACTGAACGCCCTATTTTCTATATACATTGTTAGTTGCTGTATATTATTCAACCAATGTTCCTTCATATACAGTATCATATTTGTTATTTTCTTCCATGTATCCTCAACGATATTATATTCATAAACTCCTGAAACTTTAGAATGTGCCTCCATAAAATAGATATTATTATTGCTGCTTACTGCTGCTCCTCTCATTGGTTGTGGAAGCTTTGCCTTTTCCTTCCATTCTATTTTTTGAGCAGATACTCCTGAAAAAATAAATCCTATTAGTAGAAATAAAATAACCCTTCTTTTTTTCATTTTTATTCTTTTAAATTTCAAGCCTCTTCTCGCTCTTTAATATTGCAACTAATATTTAGTATAACACGCATAACATCCCGAAAAGGTGTTATGATTTGTTATACAGTGTTATGTGTTTTGCATTAAAATTTTATTAATGATTTCAGCTGTTTTTACAGGTTTTTCTAAAGGAAATAAATGTCCCTCGTCAAGCTCTATAGTTTTAAAATTAGGATATTTCCTTTTCCACCACATCACATCTGATTTTTTAAACATACTACTTTTGTTACCGTATATTAATGTTCCATCTAGTCTCTCTATTCCTTTTAGATGTTTTGTATATGTTGAACGGTATATATCAGATTCTGTTTTTTTTGAAAAAACTAATTCGAAACCATTTTCTCTTTTCTTCAATCCATGCTCTATATAATCTGATAAGCAGGCATCGTCAAATTTGCTGAAAATATTTTTTCCTTTAAAATATTCTAAAGCTTCTCTTCTGGTAATAAAAGTTGATTTTCTTTTCAAAGTTTTTCTAGTAGGTCCTATAAAAATACTTAATCCTACTTTTTTAAGTAATAGTATCAAGAATCTTTTCCAATTACTAAAAAAAATTGGCTCTATTAAAATGACTTTATTAAATAATTCCGGTCTCAATGATGCAGCAATTAAAATTAAAACCCCTCCTGCGGAATGTCCAACTCCAATAATAGGTAATCCTTTAAACGATTTTTCTATTGATTCAATTAGTTCTAATGCAAGGTTTTCTAAATTATTATCCAATTCAATTTGATTATGACCCATTACTTCGACATAGTTAATAGTCGTATTCTCTAATAAATTAAATAAATGGGTAAAGCATTTGGCAGGAAAGCCATTTGGGTGAGCAAATTGTATCAAATTTTTCATACTATTATTATTTGAATTGTGCTCCAACGGTTTGTGTATGTTTAGTTGCGGGAAATCAGAAGTAATTAATTATACACTTTGTTGGATACAGTTTTTATTTTTCGTAATACTCTTTTAAGATGATATTTTTGTCTTTTGTCAATTTTTTCAATTCACTTAAAATATAATATCTATGCATAAACCCACAGAGTACAACAATTTTTTTGCCTTGATTCTGTTCAGAAATTCGCATTATATTTTTGGCCATTGTTTGATTTCTTAAATCCCAAAAATCACCAGCCAACTGAAATCCGTCTCGGTAACTTATTTTTTCTCCATTGGGTTTGGTATGAAAGCGAGTTTCAAATTCATCTCTTTTATTCGTTATTTTTGTCAGCATTTTATATTGATAATATTGTCTTTCTGCACAAATACTATCCGTTGTTGAATTGTTGAAGTTTTCAGGTGATTTAGAGGCCAATACTATTAATGGTTCTAAAAGAGCTTTGTACTTATTGTGAATCTTTGCTTCTGAAGAAGATAATAAATCAGCTTTATTTAAACTATCAATGAGCTTTGTCGTGAATCCATCTGTAGGGCGTGAGCCTATGTTTATTCTGTATTCATTTTGACCTTCAAATTCATATGGTCTTAATTTAGCCATTGGATATTTTTCAACATATTTTTCAGACGCCATGCCTTCATTACTATTTGAAACATTTTTGTGTCTAAAATCAGAAGTGAAAAATGATGAGTCCAGTTCTCGTAATATAAAATCAGGTTTTACGTCTTCTAATATGTTGAAGAGAATCTCTGAATCAAAATTACGTTCTGGTCTATGCAGTGTTCCAATAACAATTATTTCTGTTGTTTTTTCTGTTTTACAAGATAGAACTGTTACTAAAGTCAGTAGTATTAGTATTGTTTTATTCATATTTTTAATTGTTGCCAACGATTAATATAAGAACAGTAGCACATTATTGAGCTATCATTTTCAATTTACAATAAAGTTGAAGCGAGCAACAACCTTTAAATTGAGTATTCTCTGAGCTATTATTTTTATACATTGTTACCAAACGTATATTAAGTTATTTTAAGACCTATAAAGACAAACATATCATTAAAATGTTGTATATACAACAAAATTTTATTAATTATGAAAAATTTAACAATTGAATTGCTCTCCAATTATATTAGACTCATTTTTAGTGAACTCCTTTGTATTAGCGTTTTTGTTTTGCTATGCTTTCAAGCAAGTACTATAGAGAAAACAGAAGTAATTATAATAATATAGAAGGTTTTCATATGTTTCATAAAATAGGTAATTATGATAATCAAATTAGTGTTGGGTATATTACAATTGCTAATTTAGGTATGAACTCACCTATTGAATTAGTTTTTTTTATGTTTATAATAATATTATTATACAGTTACTGGAATTTAAAAGCATTAAATTTAGCTCATAAAAGCTATGTTTTATATACTTTGTTACCCACTGGCTTTTAACGTGTTTTTGATACAAGAAACTAATTTGTCCATATCATTTTCATTATTGTAAACATTCACAGAAACTCTAATAGCCGTTCCTCGTAAAGAGGCATAAATTTTATTGTCAACAAATTGATTCTGAAGTTTATTTAAGTCTATTGAGTTACCAAATCTAATGCCGAATAAATGACTTGTTCGATAGTCAGTATCTTCAATGATACAACCTATATCTTTTAATTCATCTACCGAATGGGATATTAGGTGTTTACAATATGTTTGAATATTCTCAACTTTCCATTCAATTAGTTGCTCTATTGCACCATTTAAAATAGGGACTAAATGAAAATTTGAATTCTCTCCTACGTTGTATCTGCCTCCAAGTGGTCTATAATGAGGCGTATAATTTACCAAACCTTGAAAATCATCACTATCTTTTCTGTTTATCCAATTTTCTTCCAAAGGACTACCATTGTCAAAAAAATCGCCAAAATATGAAAGACCCAATGAGAATGGTCCTAATAACCATTTGTAGCCTACACAAAAAACGGCATCTGGCTTGATTTTTTGTATATCAAATGGTAAAGCACCAATTGATTGTGAGCCATCAATTATAAGTAATGCATTATGCTGTTTAGCCTTTTTGCTAATTTGTTCCAACTGAAAAACTGTTCCATCCGTCCAATGAACATTACCGATGGCAACAACTCTTGTTTTATCTGATATTGAGTTTAAAATTTTATCATTCCAAAGTTTACCTCTGTTTTTAGTCACATCTGGTGCCATTATCATTTTAATTTCCGCTCCGAATTTCCGGGTGATATTTTGCCAAGAATAGTAATTACTCGGATATTGTTCATCAACAACTAAAACCTCATCTTTTTGGCTTAATTTTATATTTTTTGCTACTGACGCAATTCCATACGAAACCGAAGGAATAAGGGCAATTCGTTGGAATTCTTCACAATTGATAAGTTTTGCAAAGTTTCTTTTTAGATTTTCAGTCGGCTTGAACCAATCTTCACGTGATATTTCATAAGGTCTTTGCCTTAAATCAATAGCGCTTTTACCCAAAATGGATAACTTATTCATCAGTGGTGCAATGTTGGCACAATTCAAATATGAAACGTCATTTGGTAGATTAAATTTGTCTTTTTTGTTTTTCAATATGGTTAATTATTATAATTATTCTTTTTGATTGTGTGTAACGTTGTGTAACGGTTTGGCTATGGTTTGTTGTGGCTTGGCGATTGTTGCGTCAAAGGTTTTCATTTCTCTAAACAATACCTACTTACGATCTCTAGACGCTTAGCAACAATTGCTTAACACAAAGTTCATAGCTTTTTCAATTGTTTAAATGTAAGGAATTTTTATTTTCGTAGGGAATATAACAATGAATTATAGCCATTGTTAGCATTTCGTTGTTTTTAATTCCGTTTAAGTGAAATGCTGTCGCAATTTTCAGTTCATATTGTATTCCAGGTTAGTTTTTAAATTTCGTAAACTGGCTCGAAATCCGATGTGTTTTATTCAAAGTTTGAGTGAAAAAACCATGTAATAATTGGTTTTAAATTCAGATGTTTAATTCCATATTGATTGCGTTTGAGTGAGTTTCGCAATGAATGCTTACGTTTGGCGATTAGAATGCTCTAACCTTTCCTCTACCACCAATCCTTACGAGAATATCCTGAGGGATAAAGCCATGTTCATTCATAGCCGATGTTTGTGCTTAATTTCTATTTTAATTTTCAACATTCAGTATTCTAATGGGAATTCCGTTGTAACGGTTGCACGTAATATCACAAAATGCTTCGCAATTTTCTGTTAATTCATATTCAATAGTTATAATGTCATTAACTTGAATATCTTGAAATATAGAGAATTCACCGAAATTTATTGGAGCTAATAATGAGTCTTTATAACTTTCACAAGAGCTTTCTATCAACACATTCTTCATTGTCAATAGACTTCCACAGCAAATTTGTTCGACAAATCTGACCTGAATTTCACTATTTTGGTTTTGTGGCTCATCTTTATTGCACGACAATATAGTAATTAGTAATAAGGTTGCAACGCCTACTAAATTTGATTTTGTTTTATTCATAATAAGAATTTTTATATAGTTGCAAATATTCCAATTTGGTTGCGTCAAAATTAATCAATATGTGTTCGTGTAAGAATAGCACACCTTTGCTTGTCTTCGATTTCGTTTTCTAAACTAAGTTAGGGTCTCCTTCACCTTCATCTATATAACTGAAAAATTCATCTGAGTTTGATCCTACTTGAATAGTGTTTCGGATAAAATCATCATCAGAACTAATTATTCTGTCTGCATAGTCAAGTACTACTTCTGATTCAACCTGTCCAGATGAATCATCATCATTATCACATGAACCAAAAAATAAGGCAACTATTGTGAGGTAAAAAAGAACATTTATATATTTCATTTTGTTAAATGTTTTATTTATTAATTTAGGCTACTAGTTTTGATAAGTTTTTTAACGCTTTTTTAAGCACCCTTGGCAACATTATATATTTCATCATAAAGCCTTTCATTCCAAGGGGCTTAAAGAACACAAAATACTCTATAAAGGAATGGGAATATCCAACTCCAGTTATTTTAACAACTGCTAAATGGTTTTTGAACATGGCAGTATCCTCAGCTGAATAACCAAAAATTTTATTTTCTTCTATATGAATTACCGTTTCTTTAATTTTATCTTTTCCAAACGTACATACCCTTTGACATCCGTTTCCGTCATTGTCGGCAAAAGCATCATTGGTATCAACATTACTTACCATAGGCATCCATTTTGAAAAAATGGCATGATTGCTAACTATTTTCCAAACAAGTTCTGCTGGTGCCTTTACAGCTTTCGTTTTGTGTACTATTAAATTTTCTCTTGTGTAGTTCTTTACTACTAAATTTCCAATTTTACCTACTTGCTTCATATTATTTATTTACTCCATTTTCTTTCATTAAACATTTCATCAAGAGGTGTATTTACTAGATGATTAACATAGTTGCTAAAGGTTTTTACACCAACTCCTGTAATAACACCTAGTACGGCATTTTCATCATAGCCTGCATTTAAAAAAGTTGTTATATCCTCATTGGTAACATTCGCTCTAGTACTTGTTATTAAACGTGTAAATACGCTTAATGCACTTAGCTTTGCATCAGGTAATTCTCTCCCGTCTCTTATTGCATCAGTTATTTCTGTTGGAACTCCCGACATTTTATCTCCCACAAAACTATGTGCAGCCATACAGTAATTACATTCATTTTCATAAGCGGCAGATAAGAAAACAACTTCTTGTTCTACAGATGTGAAACCTGAATTTTTTCTGAAACTATTATAGGAATATGAGTAAGCGTCGAGTAACGAAGTATTATTACTCATTACAGAATACATATTTGGAACAAAGCCCAAACCTTTTTTAGTTTTCTCTAATATCTCTTGTGATAAAAGAGAAACTGTATCATTTTTTAATTTTAAGTGTGTCATCTTTTTACTATTTTATATTATAGTTCAAAGATGTAGTAATAGGAGTTTTAAAAATTATCTTTAAAGCTCAACTAATTGGTAATTTGGCTCAAACGATATTCTGAAGGTGTTTTTAAATATTTCTTTTTGAATACTTTATTGAAATGAGAAACTGTTTCGAATCCAGACTCATAGGCGATTTCTGAGATTGGCATTGATTCTATTGTAAGTAGTTGTATTGATTTTTCTAATTTTTTATGCAGTATATATTTTGCTGGGCTTTCCTTATAAAGTTCATTGAACTTTCTTTTAAACGTAGCTAAACTACAGTTACACAATTTGGCATATTCTATTAATGATAAATTAGTGTACAAATTTTCTTGAATTATTTCATTGAAATTATATTCGTACGGAACAAAAAGAGAGGCTATAAAATCATTGATAGAGGTTACATTCCTGCTTTTACTCAATATTAGTAATAATTCTTTTAGTTTATTGACAATTAAATTTTCGTCTGCAATGGTAGGGTTATCAAGAATGAAGTCAATACTTTCAATAAACGATTTCATTAAGGGCTCTACATTAATCGTTATTATATCAAAATTATTTTTAAAGCCTTGCAAGGATAGGTCTGTTTCAAAAAAACCTTTAACCATATCTGGGTAAAAAAAAGCCCCAATAGCAGAAAAACTTTCATTTTTTTTATTTTTGTACACTGAAACGGGTTCTATAAAATAATTCCCACATTTTGCTAACATGGCTTCATTCCTTTTATAGGTCAATACATTTGTTGGGGTTCTAAACTGAAAATATCCGTCGGTCAGGAATATAAAACAAGCTTCATCTTCTGCAAAGAATTTTGGAATACGCTTAAAATCTGTTGACATCACCAGCTTTTCAAAAACTCTTTTGCCTTTATAATTTATTTGTTTCTGTTCTAATACCATAAACGTTAACTGTCGGTTGAAATATTGAATCCTGTCATTTTAATACATGTTTTTTGTCTGTATTATCTAAATTTATGTCTTTCTAAGCTATGGATAATTAAACTAAAAATCCTTTATACTTTCGAAATTTTCAAAAGTATTCCTAATCTTGACATAAACGCGGCAAAAGGCTTGAACTAATACAAATACAACTTTTAGACAATTATTTTTTAATCCAAAATATAAATATAATGAAATATGTTGCATGTACAACATTTTTTATTATATTTGCATCATGAAATACGAATTAGAACATTGTATTGGAAATAAATTAAGACGTTTATCACGAATTGTAGACGGATATTTTAGATCAAGTCTTCAAGGTTTCAACATTACCGAAAATCAATTGACATTATTATTTGTTCTTCATTCATCAGGCAAAGTTGATCAAGGGTTTTTAGGAAAAAAACTCGTTTTAGAACGCTCATCTATAAGTAGAAATATAAATGTACTTGTTAAAAATGGCTATGTTGAAAAAAGTCTTGAATACAGGCCGGAAGTGGCTCTTACTAAAAAAGGTAAGGATCTGGTTAAGCAATTAATACCCTTATGGGAAGAGGTTATGGATAATATTATTTTAAAGATTGGGGAAGACGGCATACAAATGATTAACAATTTGGAAAAAAAATTATAATAAAAAAATTTAATATTAATGTTGTATATACAACTAATAAAATTATTATGAAGACATTTAAAGAAAATTATGGTCCTTGGTGTTTAGTTACAGGTGCATCATCTGGAATAGGACAACAATATGTAAAGCTTATAGCAGCCCAAGGACTGAATATTGTGATTATTGCAAGAAGAGAAGACAAGCTACTAGCTTTAAAAAAAGAGCTAATATCTAAATACAATATAAAAATCAAAATTATAGTCGCAGACTTAACTTCTATAAGTGGTTTAGAAAAAGTTAAAAAAGAAACTGACGGATTAGAAATAGGTCTACTAATAAATAATGCAGGTCGAGAAGACTCGAATCATTTTTTAAAGATTAATACAAAAGCGCATCTAGAAACAATTGCCCTAAACATTAAAGCACCGCTTCTATTAACACATCATTTCGGAGCTAAAATGGTAGGAAGAAAAAAGGGAGGCATCATCAATATGTCATCTATAGTTGCCTTTCAAGGTGTGCCTTATATAGTAAATTATGCAGGAACAAAAGCGTATAATTTAATCTTTTCAGAAGGTATTGCTTCAGAATTCAAAAAACACAACATTGATGTTTTAGCCGTAACTCCAGGTTTTACAAAAACAAAGCTTGCTAGGGCTTACGATTTTACAGAAACCCCCTTTACGCCTTTAGACCCAAGTTTTGTAGCTCAAAAGGCCGTAAGGGACTTAGGGAGAAAAAGACTAAGTATCCCTGGTTTTATAAATGCATTCCTCTACTGGAATGGCAAATTGTTGTTCTCAAGAATTATGAATACTGCATCTTTCGGAATGGTATTTCGTAAAGTACTTAGAAAAACGCTGTAAGAAATTAACAAGCTAATGCATATAATAAATACAAAGAAATAATGAAAAGACTAAACAAAGCAGAGAAGTTCTTTTACACGATAACTTCACATCACAAAAAAATACTGGCTTTGAGCCTGTTAATTATAGTAGGGGTATCTCTTTTTATTCCAACAATGACGAAAGATACAAGCTATGATGCTTTTTTACCTAAGGATGACCCCATATTGCTTTTAAGAAATGAGGTAAAAGAAACTTTTGGTTTAAAAGACCCTATGGTAATTGCCATTGTAAATGAAAAAGGAATTTTTAATAAAAAAACGCTCTCGCTAGTCCACGAATTAAGCGAAAAAATTAAAACGATTCCCGGTATTGATCCCGATCAAATTACGAGCCTATCAACAGAAAACAATATCGTTGGTACAGATGAAGGTCTCGAAGTTGACCCCTTCTTCGAAATTGATGAATTAACCGATGAAAAAGCAAACGAAGTTGCGGCTGCCATTAATGACTTTGAATTGTATCAAGGCAGCTTGGTTTCCAAAGACCATACAACAACTCTGATTATAGCTGAAATGCTTGACAGTTTCGATAAAAAACAACACGAAGTCTATAAAAGCCTAATGGCATTGTTAGATGAATATGAATCTGCTGATGAACAATTTTTTCTAGCCGGCGAAGGTGCCGTTAGTGGTTACTTAATTAGATACATTGATGAAGACGCGGTCAAAACAAACCCCTTTGCAGCATTAGTAATATCTATTATATTAATTATAGCCTATAGAAGACTTCGAGCAGTTGTTTTGCCCAATATTATGGTATTAGCTTCTGTCGGTATCGCTTTTGGAATCATGGCGGCATTAGGAGTAGATTTTTATGTTATAACTAATGGACTAACCGTTGTGTTAATTGCCATAGCCGTTGCTGATGGAATTCATATTCTAGGAGAGTATTATGAAATTGCAGCAAAATATCCTGAATATTCTCAAAAAGAATTAGTCGTTAAAACTATGGTTCAAATGTGGAGACCGGTAACCATCACATCCATCACAACCGTAGGAGGATTTTTAGCAATAGCCTCATCATCTTATATGCCTCCAATGACATATTTTGGTTTGTTCGGTGCTTTAGGTGTTGCGGTTGCTTTAGTCTATGCAATATTCATGATTCCTTCAGCACTAATGTTATTAAAGCCTCAATTAAGTAAAGCGTACAAACCAAATCAAGAGATTGATTGGTTCGGGAAGGTTATGCAATACTTGGGAAAAATAGTGGTCAAATACCCCAAAGCCATAGTAGTAATAGCATTGATAATTATTGTCTTTGGGTTTAATGGAGCCTCAAAACTTGTAATCAATGAAAATCGGATTCATAACTTTCAATCTGATGAGTCAATAGTAAAAGCAGATGCTCTTATAAATAGTAAGACAGATGGTACATCCTATTTGGATATTTTTATTGAAACCACAAAAAATGAAGATGTTTTCAAACCTGAAAATCTTCATAAGATTGAAGCTTTACAAACCTATGTTGAAACATTGCCTCATGTTAAAGGAAGTACATCAATAGTAGATTTTCTAAAAAAAATGAATCAATCATTAAATGAAAACCAAAAAGAATTCTATACAATACCTGATGATAAAGATTTAATTGCACAATATTTTCTGCTGTATTCTGCAAGTGGAGATCCAACTGATTTTGATAATTATGTAGACTATGATTACCGCCTTGCCAATATTAGATTTAGAATGGATACCGGTGAATATTTGCTTGAAAAGCCTGTAATAGAAAAGACGAACGAGTATATAGAAAAACACTTTAATAGCGATTCCATCAAAGCAACAACTAGTGGCAAAGTAGCTGTAGATACTTACTGGATTGGGGGTTTAGGCTTTAATCACTTTCTTGGTGCGGGATTGGCTTTGTTGGTAGTATTAATCGTTGCTGCTTTTAGTTTTCGTTCACTTTTTGCAGGTGTTTTAACCGTCATTCCTGTATCGATATCGGTATTATTCATTTATACGGTTATGGGTGTAATGGATATTTGGCTAGCCGTGGGAACTTCAATGTTTGCAGCTATTGCAATTGGTGTTGGCGTAGATTTTGCCGTACATACAGTTGACCGTCTTAAATATTTGCTAAAAGAAAAAGAACTGCCTATTGAGCAAGCTTATAAAGAATTCTATAAATCGGCAGGACGGGCTTTACTTTTCAACTTGCTTGCACTGTCATTAGGATTTGGTGTATTGATGACAAGCTCAGTTCCACCATTAAGTAAATTCGGTTTTTTGGTTGCTGTAGCGGTACTGGTGAGTTTTATTGGAAGTCTAACCTTGCTGCCGGCACTAATCTACTTAATCAAGCCAAAGTTTTTAAACATAAAAATATAGGAATCACATTTAATAATAATAACAAATACAAAAAAACAAACACATGAAAAATTATTCAATCATAGGGCTTTTAGCATTAGGATTGCTATTCCCTGCAATCGGAAAAGGGCAAACATTACCCTCAGGGAAAAGTATTGCAGATAAAACTTATGCCAAAGATGATGGTGTTTCAGTAAGTAGAAAATTAACTATGGAACTTAAAGATAAAAGAGGAAAAGTAAGAGTTCGTGAAACAACATCACTTCGTAAATATTTTGGTGAAGAGAGAAAATTAGCAATTTTTTATTTAACTCCCTCGAGTGTTAAAGGAACTGCATTTTTAAC
>Ga0316189_10005995_pt1 | contig 11629 bp, 9 predicted proteins | sample LowCovwburrow_MG_FD_204930 | JGI IMG/M metagenome (GOLD analysis project Ga0316189, IMG submission 204930) | Coastal sediment microbial communities from Maine, United States - Lowes Cove worm burrow | ecosystem: Environmental > Aquatic > Marine > Coastal > Sediment | place: USA: Maine... | reverse complement strand
GGTTTTCGGCGGCACCATCGGCTCAGGTGAAGCCTATATGGCCGGATTGTGTTCACCGGATGACCTGACAGCCGTTATACGAATCGTGATTCGGAATCAGAAAGTATTCGAAGACATGGACAAGGGTTGGGCGCGCCTGATGGAACCGCTATACGCATTTTACCATGCGCTGAACAGGAATACCCGCATCGGCAGTCGCCAGAACATCGTTGCCCATTACGATCTGGGCAATGATTTTTACGCGCTTTTTCTGGATGACACGATGACTTACTCCTGTGGCATATTCGAACAGGATGACAGCACGCTCGAGGAGGCCTCCGTTGCGAAATATGATCGGATTTGCCGCAAGCTGAAGCTCGAACCGGGGGACAGGGTCGTTGAAATCGGCTCCGGCTGGGGGGGCTTCGCCGTCCATGCGGTTCTCAATTATGGTGTTCACGTGACCACGACCACCATATCCGACCGGCAGTATCAGTACGCAAAGGCGCGGTTTCAAAAACACGGGATTAATGACCGCGTCCGGCTATTAAAAAAAGACTACCGCGACTTGCAGGGTCGTTACGACAAGCTTGTGTCCATAGAAATGATCGAGGCGGTCGGCCATCACTACTTGCCCACTTTTTTCAAAAACTGCAGCCAGTTGCTCGAAGAAGACGGGATGATGGCCCTTCAAGCCATTACCATTGCCGATCAGGCGTTCGACCGCCACAAGCGATCGGCGGATTTCATCAAACGGTATATTTTCCCCGGCAGCTGCATCCCCTCGGTTACGGCCATCGGCACCGCCATCACCCGCGGCACCGACCTGCGTCTCGTTCACCTCGAGGATATCACCGCGCACTATTCGCGAACCCTGAGGGAATGGCGCAACCGGTTTTTCGAGAAGATAAACACGGTTCGAGCGATGGGATTTTCAGATCCTTTCATACGGATGTGGGAATTCTATCTTTGCTATTGCGAGGCGGGGTTCACCGAGCGGTATATCGGTGACGTTCAGATGCTGTTTGCAAAACCGATGTTGCGGCAGACCATTTACCCGAATTGAAAGGGAGCCGACAGCAGCCGGCTTCCTTTCAATTAACGGTTTAGGCAAAGTTGAGAATCATGCTGTCTAACGCCACATAGGTTTTGTAGGTCAATCCGGCCTCCCTGGCCACGTATCCGGGAACCACGACGCCGGATTCGAACTGGGCATAGTCGACAAATGTCCGGCCGTCGATGCGAACCTTCATCCCGCCGGTCGGCTTCTTAAGGGGCACCATGGCGTAGACATTGCGAAACTTCTTCCCAATCTCCGGTCGCCCCAACTGGTCGGCTTTCCTGCCGATATCAACCTCAAGATAATTTCGCACACCTTCTCCGATATTATCCCCGAATTCTTCACCAATTGTTACGAGTATGTCTTCTATATCATGATTCATCTGCGCTTACCTCCGTTTGTGTTTGCAATCGGCAAAATTCATCCCTGAACCTTGCAAGAACAGTTAAAGATATTTTAATCCGATACGTTCAATTTTGATTTTTAACTAATCCCTTAAACCTTCAGCTATGCTGATGGTCCAAGCTATGCTATGCGGGTAGGTAAGTGAGTATAAACCGCCCGCTTCGCTCGAGACACAAAGATCACAGAGAAAATACTATTTTTCCTTTGCCGTTGACTCCAGTGCCATCTAACGGAGCTACGGGGTAGGGTGGACGGCAAAGAAAAAGCTTTTAGCTTCTTTAGACAAACAAACCACTTATGAGGGTATCTTATTGAAAGTAAAAAGTTGAAGCCCCTAAAGACTGCTGATTTTTGCTTTCCGCCCCCTGCCCGCCATCGCTCTCGCTCAGGCGAGTCAGGCGGGTCTCAGCGGAAAGCAAAAAATTAAACAAGTCCTCAGCGTGCTCAGCGTCTCTGCGGTGAAAATGAATATCAAAACGGCCCCCTTTTAGGGGTGGTATTTGACTTACGTTCATAAGATTTAAAGAAGTAATGTAAAAGGCTACGGGTGATCAACCGATCCTCATCAACCACCGTAGGGCCTGCGCCAGCATAAAAACCGCGGACAGGCCGCCGGCCCAGAGGGCCACAAACCACGCCCATTGGCGGTGCTTTTCAGTAAGTCGTTTCATGGCTCGATTTGCCCCTGAAGACATAATAGCAGTAACCGGTATAAGCGAGCACCAACGGCAGCATGATGACCGTGCCGACCAGCATAAGAGATTGGGACTCCGGTGCGGCGGCTGCCTGCCAAATCGTTATGTCGAATGGAACGATCCATGGCCATAAACTGATCCCCAAACCGATGTAGTTCAGAATAAAAAGGCCGATGCTCAGAAAGAAGGGACGGTATTCTTTTTGCGCGCGAATATCATGCCATAGGAGTATGACGAACACGCTCGACAGGAGCGGCATCGGTAGAAGATAGAAGAAATTCGGCAAACTGAACCACAAGGTTTTGACGTTTTCGTTCAGAAACGGCATACTCAGGCTCACCAATCCCATGAAGAGCGCAACGAAAACGGTTATATAACCGGCGCATTTGCGTGCCCAGAGCTGCGTTTCACCATCGGTTTTCATGATCAGCCAGGTGGCTCCCGTGAGGATGTAGCCGCACACCAGCGCCAGGCCCGTCATCGTGCTGAAGGCGGTCAACCAATCAAAGGCGCCGCCTGAAAAGCTGCGGCCGTCTACTGAGATTCCCTGCACAAAGGCCCCCAGAAACATACCTTGCATGAATGCCGCTGCCAGCGAACCGAAATGAAAGGCATAGTCCCATAGGATTCTCGATTTTCCGGACGCCTTGAATCGAAACTCGAACGCTACCCCGCGAAACACCAGACCCAGCAGCATGATGATAACAGGGATATACAGCGCCGGCATGATGACGGCATAGGCCAAAGGAAAAGCGGCAAACAGCCCGCCGCCGCCGAGTACAAGCCAGGTCTCGTTGCCGTCCCAAAAGGGTGCAATCGATTTCATCATCCGGTCACGGCACGTGTCGGAGGGGGCAAACGGAAACAGGATACCAACCCCCAGATCGAACCCATCCAAAACGACATACAGAAAAATGGCCGTTGAGATCAGTCCGAACCATATGAGCGGCAAATCGATGTACGCGCTGAAATCAAACATTTGTCCCTCCTTGATCAGCGGCCAGGTCGGTGAACAGCGGCGGCTTGTCCTGTCCGTGCGCACCGTAGTCTTCTTCCTGGGTGCCGGGACCTTTTTGAATCAGGCGCAGGATGTAGTAGCTGCCCGCACCGAAAACGAAGGTGTAGACGATGATGAAGGCCAACAGGGAGAGCGCAACCTGAGGACCGATAACCGGAGACACGGAATCGGCCGTTCGAATGACACCATAGGCCACATACGGCTGGCGTCCGATCTCGGTGACAAACCAGCCGGCAAGGACGGCAATGAATCCCGACGGCGTGAGTGCCATGCACCAGTATTGAAACCAGCGGGTGTCAAAGAGTTTTTTGCGCCAGAAGAGCACTGCCGCAAAGATGCCCGTAAAAACCATCAGGATGCCGATGCCCACCATCACTCTAAAAGACCAGAAGACCCAGGCAACCGGCGGGCGTTCATCTTTCGGCCACTCCTTGAGCCCTTTGACCTCACCGTCGAGGTCGTGAGTGAGGATCAAACTCGACAGCTTGGGAATTTCGAGGGCATATTTGGTGCGCTCTTCCTCCTGGTCCGGCCAGCCGAAGAGTTTCAGGGCGGCGCCCGTTTCGGTCTCCCAGAGACCCTCCATGGCCGCAACCTTGGCCGGCTGGTATTCCAGGGTGTTCAGCCCGTGTAAATCGCCGATGACGGGTTGCAGCGGTGCAATGAAAACGGCCATCAGCATGGCCATCCCGAACATAATCCGGGCGTGCTTGACATGGCGTTTGCGCCACAGGTAATACGCGCCGATACCGCCCACAACGAACGCAGTGGTCAAGTAGGCCGCGATGGTCATGTGCGCAAATCGATAGGGGAAGGAGGGATTGAAAATAATCTGAATCCAGTCAGTCGGGTAAAGCAAGCCGTTCTCGCCGACACGGAAACCTTGCGGGGTTTGCATCCAGCTGTTGGCCGACAGTATCCAGAAAGCGGACAGCAGGGTGCCGAATGCGACGATGATAGTTGCAGCGAAATGCATTTTGGGGCTGACCCGATTCCAGCCGAACAGCATGATGCCGAGAAAAGAGGCCTCGAGGAAAAAGGCCGTCAACACCTCAAAGCCGAGAAGCGGGCCGATGACATTGCCGACCCTGTCCGCAAAGACTGACCAATTGGTGCCGAATTGGTACGACATGACCACACCGGAAACGACACCCATGCCGAAGGTTACCGCAAATATCTTGACCCACATACGGTAAATTTCTTCGTAAATCCGGTTGCCGGTCTTCAACAACCGCCACTCGACGACCACCAGCCAACTGGCCAGGCCGATCGTGAAAGCGGGAAAGATGATGTGAAAAGATATCGTAAAGGCGAACTGGATACGCGCCAATAATACCGGATCGAGATGTGCAATCATTAGAAATCCTTATGATGTTAGGTCAGTTGAGTCGGTTAGATCAGTTATGTCAGTTAAAGGATTTTATCGATAATAATTTAAGGTCACGAAGGATTCCGGGTTCTGAGTTCCAGGTTCCGGGTTCTGAGTTTCAAGTTTCAAGTTTCAATTTTCGTACAAAGTCCCGTACTTTCTTTAAGCAATTCCATGCGTTGTTTTGTGCGCAGTATTTGCCGTTTACTTCTTGCCGAGTAAATAATGAGAAACGATCCACTCCCGACCGTCGCGATACCCCCAAAGCTCGGCGCAGGCCATGAAGAAAATTCTCCAGCGTTGAAACCAGCGCGTCGCGTCTTCAGGCCCATAAGTCTGCTGCATGATCGGCATAATCTCGTTTTTGTTGTTGTCCATGTTCGTCAGCCAGGCCTCGGCCGTTTGGCTGTAATGGCGGCCGTTGACCCGCCAGTGCCGTTCGACTTTCAGGTTGTCCTGAAGGCGAAAAAGCAAATCGTCCGAGGGCATAATGCCGCCGGTGAAAAAATAACGGCCCATCCAGTCGCCGCTACCGCTGGTTTCGTAGGCGTATGCGAATTTCCGGTGAGTGAAGATGTGGATGAACAATTTGCCCTCGGGCGCCAACCATGTGTCGATTCTCTCGAGCAGGCGCGGCCAGTTGCGCATGTGCTCGAACATTTCTACCGATACCACGCGGTCAAAAATCTGGTCCGTACTGAAATCGTTCATGTCGGCGGTGATCACCTGGAGGTTGGCCAGGCTCCGTTCAGCCGCCTTGGCGGTGATGTATTTCCGTTGCGACAAAGAGTTCGACACGGCGACAATCCGGCTTTTCGGGTAGTGCTGCGCCATCCAAAGTGACAGAGACCCCCATCCGCAGCCGAGTTCCAATATGGTCATGCCGTCTGTGATTTCGGCCCGCTCGCAGGTCAACGCCAACATGGTCTCTTCGGCCTGATCGAGATTCCGGACACCTTCCGGCCAGTAGCACCCGCTGTACTTCAGGTGCTTGCCGAGTACGGCTTCAAAAAAGCCGGCGGGAACCTCGTAGTGCTGCGAGTTGGCGTCACTCGTGTGCACGGCAATCGGGCTTGCATGCATGTGAGCGATAAATCGTTCTAAAGCCTCACGCTGTTTTTTCGGGTCGTTTTGCTCCTCCTGAGACAGGCGCTGCTTGTCGAGAAAACGGATGCCCAGCCGAATCAAGCGGTCCGGAAGAAGACCCCTGTCTGCCATATCGATCAACATTTTCACCTTCCCTCCTTTTTGGGGACCCATGGGAAAAACGCGTTCGTGCGCTTGACGTATTCTACATACCCCGGACGGGTGCTGGTAATTGTCTTTTCCGTCAAGGGAATCCCTGTCATTTTGAGTAACACCGCGGTGACGATCACCGGGCTGAAAACCGTCCACCAGCTTCCGGGAGTTGCAAAGGCCACAAAGAAAATGCCCCACCAAACAAGAAACTCGCCAAAGTAGTTTGGGTGCCTGGAGTACGCCCACAATCCCCGGTCCATGACGTTGCCTTTGTTGTCCGGGTTTGTCTTAAAGCGGGCCAGCTGCCAGTCGCCGATCGATTCGAAAAGGAAACCGGCTGTCCAGACACACGCACCAACAATATCGAGCCAGGTCAGGTGATTTGGTGACGGTGACATTTGTCCGAATTGCGGGGCCAGTGAAATACACCACATGACAACAGCCTGGAGGATAAAGACCTTAAACAGGCTCACAATCCAGAAGTTTTCCCCACTTTCCTTCCGCCATAGACCATAGCGCGGGTCTTCGCCTTTGCCCCAGTTTCGCCACGACAGATAGAGGCTCAGTCTCAGCCCCCAGAGAGTCACCATTGCGGCAATCAATACCCTGCGTGCCGCGTAGCCGTCAGAAAGAACCAGCGTAATCCAGGCAATCAGAACAAATCCCAACCCCCAGAGACTGTCGACCACCGTTACATTTCTGTAAATAAGGCTGATAATCCAGCCGATAGTCATCATTCCCACTACGGTCGTGAGGTTTATCAATACGATTTTGGTAAATAGTTCCATTTCTCAATATCCATTCGTTGACGCTACGCCAACACCTCGGACGGTTCCAAAGGATTCCGAACCGATTGGCCATCCTGTCTTAGCGTTATCGCCGTGCGGATGTCTCGGTGAATGCGGCTGCTGATCGGGTAGGTCAGCGCAATGGCGAACGCAATAATGTTGCAGACCGACGGCACCAGGGCGTAAAGGGCCCGGAGTGTGAGGCGGACCTGCTCGGACTGCTCGACATTGGGGGTGTAGCCGGCAAGTCCCAATACCGACAGGCCGATGCCGACACCGACGGCCGCCGCCATTTTCTTGGCAATCGACCACAACCCTATATACTGTCCTTCGCGTCTCTCACCGCTAATAAGCTCGTCATAGTCTATCACGTCGGCCTGAATAGCCGATGGTATGGCCAGCGTGGCACCGAAACCGATGCCCGAGATAAAAACCAGTATGCCGTAAATGAGCGCGTCACCCGGTCCAAGGAAAAAAACACCTATGAAAGCGCCTGTATTGATCGCCATGGAGGCCAGCCAGGCGAACTTTTTTCCGGTTCTGCGCGAAATCCGGATCCAACCCGGCAGAAACAGGATACCGGATGCAAAGTAAATCAGCAGGAAGAGATCAGCAAGATCGGATTGCAGAACATACTGAACGTAATAGAGGATAAGGGTTGCCGGCAGATTGTTGCCGACTGCGCTGATGGTGTAGGCCACCAGCAGAATTAGGAAGGGACGGTTCCGGGTCACCTGGCGTAGCCCCTGCCAAAGATTGGCATGGGTCTCCTGCTTTCTCTGCGGCAACTCCTTAATGGTCAGAACACACCACCAACATGTCGCAACGATCAAGGGAGCATACAGAACCGATATCCAGAAAAATTTTATCCTTTCTCCGCTTGCATCGTTCGAGAGGCTGAAGAGCCACTGGACCAAAGCCGGTGAACTCGCTGCAGCGAGCGTTCCGGCAATCAAAAATCCGTCCCGCATGGCAAAGAGGGAGGTGCGGTCGTTGTAATCGAAAGTGATTTCCGGACCTAACGACTCATAGGGTACCACCACCACCGTCCAGAACAGGAACAAGGCATATATGAACATGGTGAACCATGCCATCTCTAAAACCGGGGACGCCTCGGGTGGGTTGAACAAAAAGATCATTGCCAAGGCGACACAGACAGCGCCCAGCGCAATAAAAGGCCGTCTGCGACCATAGCGGGTCTGGGTTCGATCGGAGATGTAGCCGATGGCCGGATCGGTCAGGGCATCGAAAATACGAACGCTTAAAAGGATATAGCCCAACCAGACAATGTCGATACCCACCACATCGGTATAAAATTTGGGCAGGTAAACATAAACAGGTATACCAACTACCGCGAGTGAAAAAGCCGGTAGAGAGTAGGTCAATTTTCTCAGAAATGGGACCCTATTTCCTGCTGCGTCAGTCATTACAGACCCATAATCTGCTGTTTGAATGATTCGTCTATCGGCTTTTGCCCGATCCAGATGGAAAACAATGCGGTGGCAAAATCGGCGCCCTCGATAACGCCTTTGGGCTCACCATTCAGCGCCAGCTCGGTTCCCCGGCCGGGAATGTAGGTCAATGCGTATCGGTCACCGGGTCCAACGTCTTCGTACAGTGAATTGTGATAGTCTATTTGCTGACGAAGTCTCTCAATGGTTGCTTTGTCGACGTTTTTTTCCATCATCTTGACCGTTGCCGGACCAAAATCCTCACCTTTGAAGGATCTCAAGTATTCGACCTCTATCCTCTTTGCTCTGTCCGCCAAGGCTTCGTTTATGGGTGCGCCTTCTTCAAGGTAAAACGCACCTGCATATGCTTTGAACACGCCGAGGTATCGCAGGAGTCCAACACCCCTCAGTTCGAGGCCGGTCTCCGGAGCCCTAAATTGTTTTTCGAATTTGATATCAGCTATTTCCACTGCACCGGCAGCCAGTGGTTGCGTTAGTATGATCAAACTTAGGAAACCTATGACTATATTTTTGATGCTTTTCATGGTTGCGTCCCCTTGTCTAATTTGTTAAGCGAGTCAATGTTCATTAAGATTTTTTGTAAAATATTTAAATCGTTGACCCATATGTTGCGCATCTTTAAGGGATTATCAATGATGGTAAAATCGAAGCCATATGATAGGAAAAAACTATTAGTACGGTCCTGGTAGGTGGGGAATTCTTGATTTTAAAAAATTTTGCCGAAACTTGAGTGCCAGATTTACGGAGAGGAGAATACCATGGCCGAAGACAAGATATGTAAATCCCTCGAGGCTGAAGAACTGATGGAGCGGATTAAAAACAAAGAAACAGTTGTATTGATCGACACGCTGACCGGCAGCCACTTCGAAAAGGTGCACCTGCCGGGTGCGCGCAGTGCCTGTGTCTTTGAAGTCAACTTCCTTGAGCAGGTGGAAGCGATTGCGGACGGTAAAAATGCCGAGATTGTTCTGTACGGGTCGAGCGTTCGTTCCAGGGACGCTTTGACGGCTGCCGAAAAACTGCAGCGCGAGGGCTACGACAATATCAGTGTGTTGAACGGTGGACTCGACGCGTGGCGCGCGCGAGGCTTTGAGCTCCAGGGCGATCAGCCGGACATGGCTGACCCCGAAACTGTGCTGCGGCTGGATGACGGTCAATACAGGGTCGACATCGACCAAAGCGTCATCGAGTGGTCCGGCAGGAATCCGAACAGCAAGCATTTCGGGACGGTGGGTATAAAAGAGGGGCAGGTCGAGGTCAACAATAGTGCCTTGACAGGCGTACTCGAAATCGACATGGATTCGATCGACAACATCAATCTCAAAGACGACGAACTCCATCCGGTATTGACATCCCATCTCAAATCCGACGATTTTTTCTTCGTCAAAATGTTTCCCACTGCTTTATTGACCATAACCGAAGGCCGCGCGGCCAAAACGCCCTTTCTAAGTTCTCCCAACTATAACTTGAAAGCGAGCCTCGAACTCAGGGGCGTTAAGGCCGATTTGGCATTTCAAGCCACCGTGACGAAAACAGAAGACGGTGGCCTGGCGGCCGAAGCCCATTTCGACATCGACCGCACCCGCTGGAAGGTGATATACGGCTCCGCCCGATTTTTCGAAAATCTCGGCATGCATCTGGTATTTGACCTCATCAGCTTTCAGGTAAAAATCGTCACAAGCAAACCGTGAATTTCACCTAACGGCCGCTGATCCGCCGACAACGATAAACTCGATACCGTGCATTTGGTTGTATCAGGATCATCTCAAAGAATGATGATGGGGCTCGTATTGGACGCTAGTGCGCCACTCTATGGAAGAGCACAGGAGATTATCCCGATTAAACCGCTTGGCGCCGGCTGGATACCTAAAGCTCTCAAGCTAGGGTTGGTGAGACAAGCTGTGGCCCATCACGAAATCGAGGGAAAACGATGGTTGCCAGGGAATCGTTGGTGGGGGACTGGCTTAGATAAAACGTTGTTCGAAATTGATGTCTTAGCTGAATCCGCTGACCGGGATTTTTTGTTGGTGTGCAAGGTAAAGTCGACTATTACTGCTAAAGAGCTAAAAAGGATAGAAAGCGACTTACAAAACAAAGTTCAAAAGCTACCGATTTCGAAATCATACCGAAGGATCATCTATAAAATTATTGTCGCCGACACCGGAAACCAACGTGCGAAGATCCTAATCCCCGGAAAGGCCGTTTTCAAAGCTTTGAAATAACAGTGTTAAATCAAACTGTAGCATTCGATTTGCGTTTCGCATTCGATGATGTTCTGATTTTGGAGACAGAGAAAGGAAACCACCATGGAGAGAAAGTTTCACCACCTCATGAAACTGCTTGTTCTGGTGATCTTGTTGGGCATAATTTTGTCTCCAGCAGCTCACGGGCAACAGTCGTTTGAAGACGAAGTGCGCAAACGCGCCGTGGTTTACGAGGAGAATGGCAAGCTCAAAGCCTCAGATCAAACGCTCTACGGTGCCGGTCTCACTCTGCGCATGTTGGAGCTGAACGGTTTCAACCCGTTGTGGAACGAGAAGAACACCCGGGCGCTTTTTGCCGCCATCGATGACCTCGACAAAGACGGGCTCAATCCGAAAGAGTATCGATTTTCCGAAATAGACGATTTGTTGAAAGCCAAAACAGCGGGTGGTCTTTCGACGTCGGCGCAGGTCGATCTCGATTTCCTCCTTTCAGAAGCCTACCTCCGGGCAGTTTACAATCTAGCCTTCGGCAAGGTTGATGCTGTGTCGCTGGACGCGGACATCAATTTCACCCGGCCGATCAGCGAAGAGGACCCGGCGCGTGAATTGCTTAAATACGTCAAAAAGGGGGAAATCACCGAGGCCTTCGAGTTGTCCCGTCCTCAAAATCCTCGTTACGGTGAAATGAAAAAAGCGCTGGCTCAATACCGTGAGATCCAAGCAGCCGGTGGCTGGCAGCCCATAGAAAAGGGACCAACGATGAAACCGGGGTATACCGATGCACGTGTCGTCATGCTGCGCGAACGCCTGCACGCAACCGGCGACGGCCCAGCTGCCGCTTCGACGAAGGGTGACCCGCAGGTCTTCGACGAAGCGCTTGCCGAGGCTGTCAGACGCTTTCAGGCGCGTTATGGCCTGGAGGCTGACGGCAAGGTCGGTTCGGGAACCCTGGCGGCCTTGAATGTGCCGGTCGAGGAGCGCATCGACCAAATTCGCGTCAATCTCGAACGCCAGCGCTGGCTTCTGCACGAGGTATACGACGAGTTTCTGGCTGCGGATATTGCCGGTTTCCGACTCTACTGGGTCAACGATAACAAAACCATCTGGGAAGAGAAGATTCAAGTCGGAAAATTTTACGCCAAAACCCCCCTCTTCAAGTCAAAGATTCAGCAGATCGTATTCAACCCCGACTGGACCATACCGCCCGGTATCATGCGCCGCAGCATTATTCCGAACATCAAGAAGGATCCCGGATATCTGGACCAAAAGGGTTATATCCTGCTCACCCAGGACGGCCGGCGGGTCGACCCAAAAACCGTTGACTGGGGCTCGCTCAAGGGATTCCCCTACATTGTGCGCCAGCCACCGGGACCGGACAACGCCTTGGGTCAGGTCAAGTT
>Ga0316189_10005994_pt1 | contig 11631 bp, 9 predicted proteins | sample LowCovwburrow_MG_FD_204930 | JGI IMG/M metagenome (GOLD analysis project Ga0316189, IMG submission 204930) | Coastal sediment microbial communities from Maine, United States - Lowes Cove worm burrow | ecosystem: Environmental > Aquatic > Marine > Coastal > Sediment | place: USA: Maine... | reverse complement strand
CTGGCGGGGTTATCGTGCCGCCAGATTCTTACTGGCCTGAAATTCAGCGCATTTGCGATGAGCGCGATATCTTGTTGATTGTTGATGAAGTCATTACTGGCTATGGCCGAACCGGCAACTGGTTTGCTTGTCAGACCCTCAACATCCGGCCGGACATTCTGACAACCGCAAAGGGTCTATCATCAGGTTATATCCCGATCGGTGCCTCCATTGTATCTGATAAGATAGCAGAAGGTTTGTCTGAAAAAGGTGGCGATTTTGCTCACGGCTATACCTATTCAGGTCACCCGGTTGCCTGTGCTGTCGCTCTGGAAAATTTGCGCATTCTTGAAGAAGAAAAAATTGTAGAAACAGTTGGTGAGGTAACCGCACCATACCTGAAGGAAAAATGGCTAACATTGGCCGACCACCCACTGGTCGGTGATGCGCGGATATGCGGTATGATGGCAGCGATTGAACTGTCGCCCGACAAGAAAGCCCGCGCACCTTTTGCCGGTGAACAAGGCGAAGCCGGTTATATCTGTCGCGATATCTGTTTTGCCAATGGTCTTGTCATGCGTTCGGTTGGTGATGCCATGGTCATTTCACCACCGCTGGTGATTTCAAAGTCTGAAATTGATGAGCTGATAGAACTGGCCGTTAAATCCCTTGACCTCACAATGGCGGCCCTTGATCAACAGGGTCTGTTGAAAAAAGCAGCTTAAATGAACGTCCTTTATGCAAATGACCGGCGCGGAGTCTATCCAGATTCCTATTACGGTGCCACGGCAAAACCGCTTGCCGAATTTCCAGCCCTTGCCGGTGATGTCTCATGTGATGTGTGTATCATCGGGGCTGGATATACCGGCTTGTCTGCCGCCCTACATCTGGCCGAAAACGGTCATGATGTAATCGTGCTTGATGCGCACAGAATTGGCTGGGGGGCTTCGGGTCGCAATGGTGGCCAACTGGCTTCTGGTCAACGGGTTGAGCAAACAGACCTTGAAAAAATGCTCGGGGCCGATAAAGCGCACACATTGTGGAAATTGGGACAAGATGCCAATGCGCTGGTGAAAACCCTGATCGATAAACACAAAATTGACTGTGATTTGAAACCGGGGGTTCTGCACGCCAATCACCGGCAGCGTTATTCAAGTCATTCACAACATGAAGCAGAGCATATGCAAACTCACTATGATTATGACAAAATACGTTTTGTCGATCAGAGTGAAATTCGCCAAATGCTGGGGACAAAAGCCTATTACAGCGGCACACTAGATACAGGGGCATCTCATCTGCACCCGCTAAATTTTGCTCTTGGTTTGGCCAGAGCGGTAGAACGGGCCGGAGTAAGGTTTTTTGAGGGAACCGAAGTAAAGGACATTTCTCACACCGACCCGACACAGGTATCGACTGAAAACGGTCAGGTGACGGCCAAGTTTGCCCTGATCGCCTGTAATGGTTATCTTGGAAAACTGGACAAGAAGACCGCCAGCAGGGTCATGCCGATAAACAATTTCATTCTTGCCACAGAACCATTGCCTGAAGGTCTGGCCACAGAGATTATACGCGATGATGTTGCTGTTGCCGATTCCAAATTTGTCATCAATTATTTTCGTCTGTCAGCCGATAGACGCTTGTTGTTTGGCGGTGGTGAAAATTACAGCCATAATTTTCCAGCCGACATAAAGGCATTTGTGCAAAAGCCGATGTTGGAAATCTATCCGCAATTGGCACAGACAAAAATTGATTTTGGCTGGGGCGGCACGCTTGGTATCACCATGAACCGCTTGCCATTTATAAACAGACTTGCGTCAAATGTAATGACAGCTGGTGGCTATAGCGGTGAAGGGTTGGGCATGGGTACATTTGCCGGTCGACTTATGGCCGATGTTATCAATGGCACAGCTTCCCGGTTTGATGTGATGGAATCCATACCAACGAAACGCTTCCCCGGTGGCAGCCTTGCCCAAAAACCACTTCTTGCTCTGGCGATGCTCTATTACTCAATCCGCGACAAGTTTTAGAGCGTAGAATTATCATGTGTTAACGCTCAAGGCCGTGACTGCGGCCCGGCGCTCATGCGCCGCCCCCGCGGAGCATTGCGCAAAGCGCAATTTGCGTGAGCGAATTGAATCTGGCCCGGGCAATAAAAAACCCGGACTGATCAGCCCGGGTTTTCAGTAGTCAAAAATCAAGATTTTATTTTTTCAGAAGGTCACGAATTTCTGTCAACAAAACTTCCTGTGCCGGCGGTGCTTCCGGTTCAGCAGGAGCTTCTTCTTTTTTCTTTTTGGTAGAGTTCATGGCCTTGATCACCATGAACAAAATGAACGCAACAATAATGAAATTTACGACGGCAGTAAGAAAGTTGCCATAAGCCAGCACCGCACCTTGTTTTTGAGCTTCAGCCAGAACAGTTGCTGACACATTGCTGCTTAGACCAACAAAATAGTTTGAAAAATCAAGTCCGCCAAAAATGGCGCCAACCACCGGCATGATGACATCACCAACCAACGACTTGACAATTATCCCAAAGGCCCCGGCAATAATGACACCAACAGCCATATCCACCACGTTGCCCTTCATGGCAAAGTCTTTAAATTCCTTAAGCATTTTTCTCGCCCCCGTATTTAAATTAGATTTAGACACATCTACCTTAGCGGAAAGCTTGAGAAAGTCCTAATACGGATTGAGGGGTTGATCAAAGTCACAACAACCGCCTAATGTTTCCGGCAGGACTTATTTTTGTTGCATAATTAGGGACGCCATTATTTGTTAAGCTCCTTTACAGTGGTACTGATCGCATTGGCCTATGCCGGTGTGCTTTTTGCTGTTGCCACTTATGGTGATCGCAAGGTACGCGACCGTATTGGCGGGCATGGCGAACCGCGCCCGTTAATTTATGCTCTCTCGCTTGCGGTTTATTGCACATCCTGGACATTTTTTGGATCGGTTGGCGTGTCAGCTAGAACCGGCTATGACTTCTTGCCGATTTACATCGGACCGATTTTGATGTTTGCAGTCGGTTGGCCTATTTTGCGCAAAATCGTTCGCATTTCAAAGCGCCAGAACATTACCTCTATTGCCGATTTTATTTCCGCCCGTTATGGAAAAAACCAATGGCTTGGCGCTCTTGTTGCCCTGATCGCGGTTATTGGTATTGTCCCCTATATTTCCTTGCAGCTAAAAGCGATTGCTGTCTCGCTCCATACCATCTTGCCGCCAGCCACAGTACATACGGTAGCAATGGGGAGCGCTTCAAGCGGTCCTGGTGATAATTTTGCCTTGTTGGTGACAATTGCCCTTGCCGGGTTTGCCATGCTGTTTGGCACCCGCCACATTGATACGACAGAACATCAGGACGGGTTGATTTTGGCGATAGCCGTTGAATCGGTGATAAAACTGGCGGCGTTTCTGATTGTCGGAATTTTTACCACCTTTTGGTTGCTGGGCGGTATTGACGGTCTGTTTGAAATTATCGCCACCCGCCCCGAAATAACAGAATTGTTTACGGGCCCCATAGATATCGGGCGCTGGATTACCATGACGTTGTTGTCCAGTCTGGCAATCTTTTTGCTGCCGCGCCAATTCCATGTGGCCGTTGTTGAAAATACAGTAATTGAAGATGTGAAACGGGCTGCCTGGTTGTTTCCGGTCTATCTAATTGTCATCAACCTGTTTGTTGCTCCCATTGCTATTGCCGGGCTTGTGGCTTTTCCGGCAGGCTCTGTTGATGCGGATTCATTTGTTCTGGCTCTACCGGTTGCCTCTGGTCACAAATTCATTGTTCTGGCAGCCTTTATCGGCGGTCTGTCAGCCGCAACGGCAATGGTGATTGTGGAAACTGTCGCTCTTTCCATCATGGTTTGTAACAACCTTGTTGTACCGCTGGTCTTGCGGCGCAGAACCTTGATCGAAGAATCTTATGGCGAAATGGGGCCGGTTCTGTTGATGATCCGGCGCAGTGCAATCGTGGTTATTTTAGCGCTTGCCTATGGCTATTATCAGATGATTGCCACAAGTGCGGCACTGGCCCAGATTGGTCTGTTGTCCTTTGCCGCTGCGGCGCAATTTGCCCCGGCGTTGTTTATTGGCCTGATCTGGAAAAGAGCCACATCAAGCGGCGCCATGGCCGGAATTCTGGCTGGCTTTAGCCTATGGGTTTATACGTTGGCATTACCGTTGTTTTCCGATGCGGGATGGTTGCCGACCAGCTTTGTTGAGCACGGGCTGTTTGGTATTGAAGTGTTAAAACCACGTGCCTTGCTCGGCCTGTCTATGGAACCGCTTACACACGGTGTTATGTGGAGCCTTGGCATAAATATATTGGTCTATATAGGCGTCTCTATGCTGCGCCAGTTGCGCCCTGTAGAGCTATTGCAGGCCAGTGCATTTGTGACATCTGATTTACCGGTTGGCAGCACGTCAATGCGCTCTCATCGCTCAAGCGTAACAATTGGTCAATTGCAGCAAACTGTTTCCCGCTATCTCGGGCATGAGCGGACAAAACGCTCCTTTGATGATTATGCTGCCAGTCACAACATCACGCTCAATCCGGGGGTCAGAGCAGATGATCGGATTCTACGCTTTACCGAGCATCTTTTAGCCCGGGCGGTGGGGACTTCCTCATCACGACTGGTGCTGGCTTTGTTGCTGGAAAGCTATACCAGAAACTCACGTGAAGCTGCTCGTCTGCTTGATGATGCCTCTGATGCATTGCGCCATAACCGTGATCTCTTGCAATCAGCCATTGACCATGTACGCCAGGGCATTGCGGTGTTTGATCGTGAACTTAATCTGATTTGCTGGAATCGACAGTTTCGACATTTGCTCGGCTTGCCGTCCGATCATGGCAGGGTTGGTGTTCCCTTATCAGATTTGCTGCGTCAGGCCCTGGCCAAGGAAGGTCTTTCTGATGATGATCTGGAAGATGAGATAGAAAAGCGAATTAACCGGTTAGCAGAAAGTCACCAACCCTATCAGGAATGGTTGAAAGACAAATCAACCGTGCTTGATGTTCGTTCAAGTCAAATGCCTGATGGTGGTTTTGTGGTGACATTTGCTGACATCACTGAAACGGTCGATGCTCAAGAAGCTCTTGTTCAGTCAAATGAGACTTTGGAACGCCGGGTTGAAGAGCGCACCGCAGAACTGACCACACTCAACACGCAACTGGAGAAAGCAACAGCAGAAGCACAGGCTGCCAATGTTGGCAAAACCCGGTTTGTTGCTGCTGCCAGTCACGATATTTTGCAACCGCTGAACGCTGCAAAATTGTTTGCATCTTCTTTGGTTGAGCGAATGACCGGCAGTGAAAATGAAAGTCTGGTCCGCAATGTTGATGCCTCGCTGGAGGCGGTTGAAGAAATCCTCAATGCCTTGCTGGAAATATCAAAGCTGGATTCCGGTGCCATGAAAACCGAGATGACCAGTTTTCCGATCAATGATATTCTTAACCCCTTGCGCACCGAACTTGAACCTTTGGCTCAATCTCGAGGGCTGGATCTCAAAATCCTCTCAAGTAACGTGATTGTTCGCAGTGACCGACAATTGATGAGCCGCCTTGTTCGAAATCTGGCATCTAACGCCATTAAATATACCCCTTCAGGGCGGGTTCTGATTGGGTGTCGTCGATCCAGTGGGGATGTGCGCATTGAAGTGCTTGATACCGGCCCCGGCATTCCTGCTGATAAGCAGGAGGTCATTTTTCAGGAATTTACCCGGCTTGAAAAATCAAGCAGAAACGTTCATGGCTTGGGTCTTGGTCTGTCGATTGTCCGACGTATTGCAAAAGTGCTGGGCCATGAATTGTCGCTCCAGTCCAACGCGGGCAAGGGGTCACGATTTTCTGTCAAACTACCGATTTCTGCAGAAAAGCCTGCCAGTATAACCCGCCTGCGTACAAAGCAACCCGTCACGGCTGCATTGGGAAATCTCAGCGTTTTTGTAATAGATAATGATCGAGCCATTGTTGAGGGCATGACCAAGCTGCTTTCAGGCTGGGGCTGTCAGGTCTTGGCCGCGACCGGACCTGAAGATGCACGCGCGATACTAAAAGATGCTGACAGGACCATCGATATTATCCTGGCAGACTACCATCTTGATGACAGCAATGGCCTTGAACTGATTGGTTTATTAAGATCAGATGCCCGCAAAACAATTCCGGCAGTCTTGATCACGGCTGACCGCTCACGGGCGGTTGTCGATCAGACAGAACGTGAAAATATCGGTTATTTGCGTAAACCCGTAAAACCGGCAGGATTGCGGGCGGCCATAGCTCATGTTCTCTCGCATACACAAGCAGCAGAATAGCCCGATAGCTATTTTTCCGCATCAGGCTGTTGATCAGGGTGACTGTTTATAAAGGCCGGAAATGCTCGGCAGTTGCGTTCAATGTCGCTCAAGCGTGAAAATCCGGCAAGATCAACACCCCAACGATGAGCGTTATAAATCTGGGCCACAAGACAGACATCAGCGAGACCTGGCTGATCTCCAAAACAAAATTTTGTATCTGTTCTGACCAGAGCCTGAAAAGCAGTAAAACCCCGCTGCATCCAGTGTGTCATCCATGTAAGGGTTTCATTATCATCATGTCCCAATTGCTGTTTGAGATATTTGAGTACCCGTAAATTATTCAGTGGATGAATATCACAGGCAATCAACTGAGCAGCGGCCCGCACCGTTGCCCGTTTAACAGGGTCGGAAGGCAGTAAAGCCGGTTCAGGATGTATCTCATCCAGGTATGACATGATCGCCAGAGACTGGATGATAGCCGTACCATCATCGAGAACAAGGCTTGGCACCGTATGTCCGGGGTTGATGGTGTCATAAGCATCACTGTGCTGTTGACCACCATCTTTGTGTGCCAGATGGACAGGTACATGCTCAACTTCAATCCCTTTGAGTTCAAGCACAATACGCACCCGGTAAGATGCCGTGCTGCGCCAATAGGTATATAGCTTCATGGGTCCTGCTCTTTTCTGCCACCAGGTGACCTGCATTCAGATGACGACATCTGAATGCAGGCTGTTTTTAGTCTGTTGCGATCACACCTCTTTTAATCTGATCTCTTTCCATCGATTCAAACAATGCCTTGAAATTGCCCTCACCAAATCCCTCATCATTTTTGCGCTGGATAAACTCAAAAAACACCGGGCCGACCTGACATTCAGAAAAAATCTGCAGCAACAGCCGCAAGTCGTCTTTTTCTGTTGAGCCATCAAGCAGAATACCGCGCGATTTCAATTCATCGACCGGTTCGCCATGATTAGGCAAACGTTGCGCCAACATATCGTAATATGTATCAGGCGGGGCTGTCATAAAGGGCAGATGGTTGGCTTTGAGCTTGTCCCAACTGGTCAGCAGATCATCACTGGCAAGAGCAACATGTTGAATGCCTTCACCATTATAGGACATTAGGAATTCTTCGATCTGACCGCTACCGCCCGAAGATTCTTCATTCAACGGAATGCGAATTTTCCCATCGGGAGAAACCATCGCCCGTGATGTCAGGCCGGTATATTCGCCCTTAATATCAAATTGGCGAATTTCGCGGAAATTGAAAATCTTTTCATAAAAGTCAGCCCAGAAATTCATGCGTCCGCGATAAACATTATGGGTCAGGTGGTCGATATTGTTAAATCCGCAACCGGCCGGGTTAGGGTCGATACCATCGATAAACCGGAAATCAATATCATAGATTGTCTGTTCTGAGCCATATCGATCAATCAGATAAAGCGGTGCACCGCCAATGCCTTTAATGGCTGGCAGGCGTAATTCCATCGGACCGGTTGGAATATCCACTGGCTGGGCCCCAAGCTTAAGTGCACGGGTATAGGCGTGCTGGGCATCTTTAACCCGAAATGCCATGCCGCAGGCAGATGGTCCGTGTTCCTGAGCAAAATATGCCGCACGGCTGCCCGGTTCGCTGTTGATGATAAAATTAATCTCACCCTGGCGATAAAGGCTGACATTTTTTGAGCGGTGCACGGCAACTTTGCTAAAGCCCATTTTTTCAAAGACCGGTTCCAGAACGCCCGGCACCGGTGAAGCCCACTCAACAAATTCAAACCCGTCAAGGGCCATCGGATTTTCAAACAGATCAGTCATTTCAATTTCCTTTTGTACATCATTTATGTCTTGTTAAAAATGATGTGCAAAAGGCGGTGCACCGGAAATGCCACGCACACTGTTGGCAAGTGCGGCACCGACGACCAATATTTGAGTTTCTGTTTGCATAAATATAACATCCATGAGTCCGAGAACGCCGCGATTTCATAAGTTGATCAAGGCAGCGATTTCTGCCCCGGTGCCACTGCGCCGCCCTCGCGGAGTATTGCGCCTAGCGCAATTTGCGTGAGCGCAATCTATTTGCCCGAAAGTTCTTTCTTGTGCATCCAATCTGCATGTTTGGGGGCTTTTTTGGTCTTTGACCATTCTTCCAGCATGTCCCATTTTACTGCATCAAGCTTTACCAGCATGGCCTCTTCATCAGGGTCGGGACAGGCCAGTTCTATGCGGTGTCCGCTTGGATCGAAAAAGTAGATTGAATGAAAGATCGAATGATCAGTAACACCTAAAACATCGATGCCATTGGCTTCCAATTTGTCCTTGAACTTTAACAGGGTCTCACGGTCTTTAACCTTGAACGCAATATGCTGTACCCATTCCGGCGTATTTGGGTCGCGGCCCATTTCAGGTTTTGTCGGCAATTCAAAAAACGCCAGCACATTTTCATTACCCGCATCAAGAAAGATATGCATATAGGGATCAGGTTCATGGGTTGAGGGAACCTTGTCTTCAGCAATCGCCAGCACAAAATCCATATTGAGATTTTGTGTGTACCACTCAACGGTCTCTTTGGCATCTTTGCAGCGATAGGCAACATGATGAATTTGCTCGATCTTCATGGGGAGGGGTCCTTTCCGTTTTGTCCGGCAATTGAAAATGCCTGTGCGATAATTTCATGATCACCAATATGATTTGACAGCAATAAAACCAGCCGGGCATTGATTGCATCGCTTGTCTGTTTGTCCCGGCCTTCATGCAGTTCTAACAATTGCGCATAAAAGCCATCCGGGTCTGATAAATTGGGTGTGGTGGTAAGTTTGTTCATTTTAAATCTCCCGATCAATTACCGATGGCCGTTGCAACCGCGCTGGCAATGGCATCACCATCAAAGCTGGTCCACCGCGCCGCCACATGCTGGTCAGGGCGCATCAGATAAATGGCTGATTTTTCATTGCCAAGATATCGTTGGGCAATCTCATCATTGGTATCAAGATGGATGGTTTCAATAACAATATCACAGGCACTAAAATTGTCTGGTGCATCGCTATTGATTGCCAGAAGTTGAAACTTGTTGCCCAGTTGATCAAGCAACCAGCCGTTTTGAATTGGCGCATCAGAGGCTGGTGATCCCGGTCTTGTCCGCTCTGGCATGGCCTCAACATCAGCCCCGTTTAACGATGAGCCATCATAGGTACAAGGCACTGACAGACGACCTGAATTGACCAGTGGTCGGGCAAATTCACAAATTTCAGCAAGGTCAAGAACAGCATTGCGGAAAATTGTACTCGTTTCAGATTTGGGTGTGATGAAGTCGGTTGAACGCGAAGAGTTCAGGATGTTTTCATCAGCGCCATGAACACGCTCTACATCATAAGTATCGAGTAAACGCTCATCTGCCACACCGTCTATAACAAGTTTGAGTTTCCAGCACAGATTGTCAGTATCGGCCAGACCGCTATTAGCGCCCCGTGCTCCAAAGGGTGAAACCTGATGCGCGGCATCTCCGGCAAACAGTACCCGGCCATGGCGGAATTTTTCCATTCGGCGGCATTGGAACGTATAGATAGAAATCCACTCCAGTTCGAATTGAACATCATCGCCCAGCATGGCTTTAAGGCGCGGAATAACGTTCTCAGGCTTTTTCTCTTCGTCCTTGTCAATGTCCCAGCCAAGCTGTAGATCAATGCGCCAGACATTATCTGGTTGCTTGTGCAAAAGAGCTGATTGTCCGCGGTTAAAAGGCGGGTCAAACCAGAACCAGCGTTCGGTCGGAAAATCAGCCTCCATCACCACATCGGCAATCAGGAAGTTGTCTTCAAACACCCGGCCGACAAAATCAAGACCCATCATCGAGCGGACCGGCGAAGCTGCACCGTCACAGGCAATCATCCAGTCTGCTTCTAATTTATAAGGACCATCTGGTGTATCGATCAGCATTTTGACATGATCTGCTTCAGCCTCAGCCGATACCACTTTGTTGCCACCACGCAGTTCAATCGGTTTGCCCTCTGCCTGTAATTCGCGCAGCCGATCAAGCAGGTATTTTTCAAAATGGTATTGCTGCAAATTAATGAACGCCGGACGTTTATGACCATCTTCGGGCAACAGGTTAAACTTGTAAACCTCGCGAGTATCAAAGAACACCTTGCCGGTATCCCACGTTATACCCTTGTCAACAAAGGCATCGCCGCAACCAAGCCGGTCAAGAATCTCCAGCGGTCGTTTGGCAAAACATATAGCCCGCGATCCCCAACTGACCTTGTCATTATCATCAACCACCACCACAGGAATATCCTGCTGGGCAAGGTCAATGGCAGCACCCAGCCCAATCGGACCGGCTCCGACAACAACAACGCTGTGCCGGACAGGTGAGCTTGCATCCTGATCGCTGTTTCGCTCATAAGGATAGAGCGGCACTTCGAATATTTTGTTCATTCGGTTTTACCTCCCGCCATCACTATTACCCTTGCAAGTCTTCCCACATTTTAATGTCGCGCTCTGCTGTCCAGATGCGAGGCGTATCAATACCGTGGGCTTCATCATAGGCGCGCGCTACATTGAACGGCAGGCAGTGCTCATAAATCGCATAGTCAGAAAACTTGGGGTCACATTCGGCCCGGCACGCATCCCATGCCTGTTTCAGCGAACCACCACGTGCAGCAACTTGTGCCACCGGGCGGTATGTGGAGTTAACGAAATCACGGGTATTGTCGATCGCCTTGTTGACCATGGTTTCACCAACCAGCGCATCGCCGCGCCCCGGTGCAATGGCTGCCGGTTGATAAGCCTTGATGGCATCAAGCGTTGGCCCCCAGTCGGCAAAGTGACCGTCACCGCAATAACAGGCTGAATGATATTCAACAATATCGCCGGTAAACATCACCCCTTCATCAGGTACCCATGCAACAATGTCACCAGCCGTATGAGCCCGGCCAAGGTGCATAAGCTCAACCCGGCGACTGCCCATATTGACCGTCATACGGTTTTTAAAAGTCATCGTCGGCCAGGTCAGGCCGGGAATGGAATCAGCGGCATCAAACAGGCGCGGGAAACGTCCAAATTCAGAATCCCAGTCTTCCTGTCCACGTTCATAAATCATCGCCTGACATTGCTCAGAAGCAATGATTTCAGAGGCGTCATAAGCCGAAGCCCCCAGAACCCGCACCGCATGATAATGGCTCAGCGTTACGTATTTAATCGGCTTGTCGGTAACCGTGCGAATGCGGTCAATAACCAGTTGCGCCATAACCGGAGTTGCCTGAGCATCAACCACCATGACGCTGTCATCACCGATTATAACACCGGTGTCTGGATCCCCTTCGGCGGTAAATGCATAGAGGTTCTTACCTACCTCGGTGA
>Ga0316189_10005992_pt1 | contig 11634 bp, 8 predicted proteins | sample LowCovwburrow_MG_FD_204930 | JGI IMG/M metagenome (GOLD analysis project Ga0316189, IMG submission 204930) | Coastal sediment microbial communities from Maine, United States - Lowes Cove worm burrow | ecosystem: Environmental > Aquatic > Marine > Coastal > Sediment | place: USA: Maine... | reverse complement strand
GTGGTCAACGCTCCACATTTGGGGTGGCGGCCATGCCCGGCGGTGATACCCGGCAGGCATGCCCGGCGGTGATGCCTGGCGCCCCGGCCCGACGCTCGCCGAACGCATGTGAATGGCTCGCCGATGGTGGCGGCCACTACTGTGGGCGCACCATGAACACGTTTGGTTTCTTCAGTCAGTTGCGGGTGGTGGTGGCCACCGATTCGGCTGCCGGTGCCTATTGCGCCAAGCTGTTCGCCGACTTCGGCGCCCATGTCGTGGCCGAAAGCACTCACGATCCCCAGAATCCCTTCTACTACCGATCCGTCTGGGAACCCGACAGCCCCGGCACCCTCAAGCCACCAATCACCACGTCGCGCACCAATGCTGATGTGGTGATCGTGGCCGCGGGCACCCAAGCTCCGGCCACCCCCACGACGCCCGCTCACCCTGGGCAGGTGGTGGTGGAGATCACACCGTTCGGTATCGAGGGCCCTTACGCTCGGTGGCGTTCGACCGACCTCATCGACGCCGCCATCGCGGGGCACCTCAACCTCACCGGCCACCCCGAGAGAGAACCTCTGCGGGGGGTCGCCGACCTCCCCCATCACGCCGCTGGCCTGGTCGGCTTCATCAGTGGACTCGCCGCCCTTGTTGCTCGCGTCCGTACCGGAGCAGGCCAACGGGTGGAGGTGACCCACCAGGAAGTGCTGGTGGCTCTCCACCAGTTCACATTGCTCCAGTACACCCACAACGGCCACTTGCTCGCCCGGATGGGCAACCGACTGGCCGGGTCGGGCAACGCCATCGGCGGCTACGAATGCCAGGACGGGTGGATCGGTTTGGCGCTACCGCAATACGAGCAGATGGAAACGATGCTGGAGGTAACGGGCCTGATCTCCTTACTCGAACGCCCCGACGTGGAATCGATTTGGGACATCATGATCGATCCCGACATCCTCAATTCGGCCCTCCTCCCGTACCTGAAAGAACAACCTCGCGACGAGATCGTCGAATTGTTCCAGGCGCTGCGCTTGCCGTGCGCCCCCACCCTGCATCCAGGCGAACTCCTGTCAGACCCTCACCTCAACGAACGCGGCTTCTGGCATCTGGTCGAGGGCGACCTGCATCTCCCGGGGGCCCCAATCCGGCTGAGCGACCACGCCTGGTCACTGGCACTCAAACCCGAGCCCCCCATCGATTGGCCAATGTCGAGCGATCATGATTCCGCGAGCGCCGTGGCCCCATCGTCTCCGCTGGTCGACGGTCCGCTCACGGGAATTCGGGTGCTCGATCTCACCACCGTTTGGGCCGGGCCACTCGCTGCTCGGCTGTTGGCTGACCTGGGGGCCGACGTCACCATGGTGGAGGTGCCCTGGGCCCGCACCCCGGCCGAGGTTCCTCAGGTGTATGTGGACGGCACCCATTTCTTTCCTGACAACGAGGCCGGCGAGAACCCCTGGAACCGAAGCGGTTTCTTCAACAAATACGCCATCAACAAGAAATCGTCGGTGGTCGCCCTCAATACCGATGACGGGGCCGAACTGTTCGCGGCCCTGCTCCCATCGGTTGACGTGGTGATTGAGAACTACTCACCCCGAGTGATGCCCAACCTCGGGTTTGATGAGCAACGGTTGGCCGCCTGCAACCCGTCTCTGATTTATGTGACGATGCCCGGATACGGACGCTCCGGCCCCTATACCGACTGGGTGGCGTACGGCCCAACCCTCGATGGGCACGTCGGCCACACCTGGCTCACCGGCTATGAGGGTGAACCTCCGTGGAAATGTGGGATTGCCTGGCCCGACCCGATCGCCGGTTTACACGCGGCCGCCGGCACCCTGATTGCCCTCCTCGACCGCCTCACCAGCACCGATCCCACCCCAAGGGGCCAGACCGTCGAGGTGCCCCAGATGGAAGCGGCCATCAACATGATCGGTCAGAATCTTGTGGGCATCCAACAAGGCGACAACCATGCCGACCAACGCTGGGGTAATCGCCGCCCAGGCATCGCCCCCCAAGGTGTGTATCGATGCCAAGGCGACGACCGCTGGATCGCCATTTCGGTACCCGACGATGACACCTGGCGGGCTTTGTGCCATTTCGCTGGCTGGGACAACCGGGAGGCCGTCGACGGTCAGCAGTGGGTGGACTGGGATACCGAAACCCGATGGGGCGCCCACGACGAGATCGACGACGCCTTAATCGCGCTCACGGCCACCTGGGAGAATGTGGCCTTGATGACGGCGTTGCAGGATTGCGGCGTCCCGGCAGGGGCGGTGCTCGACCCTCCCGGCGTACTCAGCGACCCACAACTGGCTGAGCGGTCGTTTTTTGTCTCGATCGAACACCCGGAAGCCGGAACCCATCCGTGGTCGCGTTTTCCGGCCACGCTGGCCGAGACCCCCACCGCTCCCCCACGGCGGGCCCCGCTTATGGGCGAACACAACGAGCATGTGGTTCGAGACATAGCTGGATGGTCGGCCGAACGGTTTGCCCAGCTCGAAGCCAATAACACCCTACGGTCAAGACCATAGATGAGCTAGGGTCGCAACGGTGCGTGTTTGCCGCTGCTAGGAGCGGACCGTCTCGTTCCACGGGCCAGCGTCGAGGCGAGGTTCACGAGGCAAACCCAACACACGTTCTCCGACAATGTTACGTTGGACTTCGGAGCTCCCAGAGTAGATGGTCCCCGGACGGGCGCCCATAAAGGTCGTAGCCCACGCCTGCGACGAATATGGGCTGCCCACGTCGTCGAGTCCTACGCCAGTGGCGGCGTCGCGGCCCGATGGCGCCATCGCCTCGGCCCCAATAATGTCGAGGGCGAGTTCGGTGAGGGCTTGATGGTAGTGCGACCACATGAGTTTGTTGAGCGACGATTCGGGCCCTTGACTGTAACCATTTAGGGCGTTGGTGATCGCTTGCATTCCCTGGTAGCGCATGATCTCTACCTTGGAGTGGGCCCACGCCAACCGTTGACGGATCACGGGATCGTTGGCTTTCCCGTTGGCTTGGGCCACCTCCATGAGGCGTCGCAGCTCGTCACCGTAGCGGATCCCAGTAACGGTGGCGTCGTCGCCCCGCTCGTAGGCCAACAGGGTGTTGGCCACCGCCCAGCCATTGTTTACCCCACCAATGACGTTGTCTTTGGTGGTGCGGGCGTCGGAGAAAAACACCTCGTTGAAGTCATGGTGGCGCGACGCGTTGACGATAGGCCGCACTTCCACCCCCGGCTGGTCGAGGGGGCAGAGTAAGAACGAGATTCCGGCCTGTTTCCGCACGGTGGGTTCGGTGCGACAAAGCACGAAGATCCAGTTGGCTTTGTGGCCTTGGGATGTCCAGATTTTCTGGCCGTTGATCATCCACTCGTCACCGTCGAGTTCGGCGCGAGTGGCGAGCGACGCCAAATCTGATCCCGAGTTGGGTTCACTGTAACCCTGGCACCACACGTCTGTACCGTCCAGGATGCGGGGAAGGAAATACTGTTGCTGTTCGGGAGTACCCCACTCGATGAGGGTGTGCCCGAGCATCGAGATGGAGAACACGTCGTTGTCGTTGCCCGTGGGCACGCCCACCTTGGCGAACTCTTCGGCTACGACTGCGCGCTCGAGCAGTGACATGCCGGCGCCGCCGTATTCCTTGGGCCAGGCCACCGCTAGCAGGTTGTTTTCCGCCAACGTCGCCCTCCAGGAGTCGACGAAACTGCTGCGTTCTTCGGGCGAGAACGCCCCCATCCCGGCCCAACCGGCGGGGAGGTTATCGGCCAGAAACGATCGGATCTCAGCCCGGAAGGCCTCGGCTTGGGAAGTGTAGGTTGGGTCCATTCCCCGATTCTTTCACCTTCAAGCCAGCAACACGAAAACGGCGGAGCAGCAGCCCCGACGCCAACCATCCCGCTACTGTGGGAGCGACAGGTCGGCACACCTCGTTTTGAGGCCACGGCGCTGACGATTCGGGCGGCCAGCCCCTCAGAACTCAACTAGGATGAGGACTATGGACCGTGTCGTTTCGACCGAACCGATTACCGAGGCCGAATGGGAGGCCCTTTCCGATCCTGTCGGGGGCCGATACGAAATCATTGGCGGGGTGTTGATCATGAACCCGTCACAAACGGCCGACCACAGTCGTTATAACGAGGATCTCGCCGACCTCATCCGTTGGGCGTTGGCCCACGCCGATGATCCTGCGCTTCGAGAGTACGAGGTGACGATCGATGTCGAATGGCGAACGGTAGAAGGCACGATCGTGTCGGAAGCTCCTCGGGGAGACATTCTGGTAAGTACTGGCGTCGATCAGCACAAAGGTATACACCTCGAACAACCATTATTGGTGGTGGAGGTGTGGAGTCCCAGCACACGCCCAGCCACCAAACGCAACCGTCGTCGGATGTGGCGCGGGCGTCAACTTTCCCACTATTGGGAGGTGAATCTGGGCGCCAGCGCCGACGAAACCAACGTCTCGGTATACGAACTCATCAATAACCACCAGTTTCCAGTGGCGGCGGCCACAGGCTCCGAAACGCTGACCGTGAGCGAACCGTTCGCTCTCAACTTACGCCCCGACAACATCCGGGGCTGGGCGCACCGCCAGATCTTGGCTGCCGACGCCGCCTCCACCCGAGCCGAAGCCGAAGCCGCCCGTGCTGAGGCAGAAGCCGCCCGCGCCGAAGCCGAAGCGGCCCGTGCTGAGGCAGAAGCGGCCCGAGCCGAAGCCGAAGCGGCTCGCGCTGATGAAGCTGTCCGCCGGGCCGAAGCGGCCGAGGCTGCGTTGCGGCAGCTCCGCCGACAAAGACCAAACCCCCACTAGCGACCACCGCTGCTGCCACGCCAGCCCAGTAGCGACGGCACTCGGGCGGCTGCTACCCGCCGGCCGGGGCGCCGGTTTCGGCTGTGGATTGTGGATCATCGACAGCTTCTTGTTCGCTGATAGCGATCAGGGAAGCGTTGACGATATTGGCCACAGAAATCCCGGCGATGTCGTAAAGGTCGGTGATGGTGCCTGACTCGCCGAACTGGTCGACACCAAGACTGTATTGGCGGGTACCGAGGGCCGATCCGATCCAAGCCAAACTATGGCTGGCGGCGTCGTGCACACTGATCACCGGCCGGCGACGTTCGTTTGCTGGCACCAGGCGATGAATCTGACTGGGCTGGCGGATCATGGTGCCGCGGTTCACCGCGTCGGTAAACCCGGCCCTCCAGCTCTGGTAGACCCGGTCGGGGCTGGTGAGGTGCACCACTGTGGCTGATACCCCTTCCTCGTCGAGTTCGGCCGCCGCAGCCAGCGCCTCAGGGGCCATCACGCCGGTGGTCACGATGGTGACGGCCGGTCGGGCGCCACCATCATCGGTGCTGGCCAGCCGGTATCCACCAGCGAGCACATTGCGACGCAGGGACGCTTCGCCGTACCGTTCGAGGGCTTGCGCAAATGGCGCCTGGTCGATGGGGCGGGTGGAAAGGCGCAGGTAGGTGCTGGTGCCATCGGCCGCCGTGATCTGTTCGATCGCATCACCCAGCAGCCAATCGACTTCGGTGGCGTAGGCCGGTTCAGCGTAGTGGAGGTGTGGTAGCTCAGCGCCCACCGACGGGGTGATGGTCGACTGGTGGGCGCCCCCTTCGGGGGCCAGAGTTACGCCCGAGGGAGTGCCGGTCACGATGAAGCGAGCTCCGTTGTAGAGCCCATAGATCAGGGCGTCAAGGCCTCGCAGTACAAACGGGTCATACACGGTGCCAATGGGCAGGAGTTGTTGGCCGTGATGGTCGTGACTCAGCCCGAGTTGGCCCAGCAGCATGAACAAGTTCATCTCGCTGATGCCGAGTTCAATATGGCGGCCTGACGGGGTGGGAGCCCATCGCAACAGTCGGTCGGCGCCGCCATGGTCGTCGCGTTCCACATGCGAGTAGACCCCGGTTTTGTTGATCCAGCCACCAAGGTTGGTGGAGATCGACACGTCGGGGGCAGTGGTGACGATCCGCTCCCCTACCCCATCGATGTCGGCCAAGCTGGCCAATACCCGCCCAAATGCTTCCTGGGTCGACACGCTGCCCTGGGTGACAGCTGGCCGTATCGACGTTGGCACCTGGGCCGGAGGGCGGGGTGCCAGGCGAGGGTTGTTGATGTCGGCGCCCACGGACTCACAGAGCTGCCCGGGGGCCGACGTGGGATCGAAACGATCCCATTCGGTGGTTTCGTCGAGCCCGACTCGCGCCCGGAACAAGGCGATCTGTTCGGGGGTGAGGAGGGCGGCATGGTTGAGCGGGTCACCGGCAATGGGGAGACCATGCCCCTTGATGGTGTAGGCAAACACCACCGACGGCTGATCAGGGGTTTTGTCGCATTCTGCGAAGGTGTCGATCAACAGGCCCAGGTCGTGACCGCCGAGGTCGGTCACGAGGGCCGCCAGGTAGTCGTCGGGTAATGCATCGGCCATCCGCACCACGGCCGCGTCAGCGCCGTCAAGGAACTTGGCTCGTAAGGCCGGGCCGTCGAGGGCGAACAACGCCTGGTAGGCCTCGTTAGGCATGGCGTCAATATGGGCCCGCAGTGCGTCTCCGCCTGGCTGGGCGAACGCCGCGGTCAGCCGTGAACCGTATTTGGCTTCGGTCACATGCCATCCAGCGTCGGCAAAGAACCGTTTGAGGCGATCGGCGGCGATATCGGGGATGACCCGGTCGAGGCTCTGTCGATTGAGGTCGACGACCATGGTGAAGTTGCCGAGGCCCTTAGTGGCGGGATCGGCGATGGCTTCCCACACATTTCCTTCGTCGAGTTCAGCGTCGCCCACCAGGGCAATGAACCGGGCGTCGGGCTGGGAACCGAAATGGTCTTCGACATAACGACGGGTGAGTGCCGAGAACAAAGGGGCCACGGCCCCAAGGCCCACCGAGCCGGTGGAGAAATCGGCGACGTCGGGATCTTTGGTGCGAGACGGGTAGGCCTGTAAACCGCCCCGTTGCCGCAGGGTGGTGAGGTAGGAACGGTCGAGTTCACCGGTCAGATATTTGATGGCGTGGTAGATCGGCGAAGCATGTGGCTTCACCGCTACCTTGTCGGCTCCACCGATATGGCCAAACCATAAGGCCGTCATGATCGTGGCCATCGATGCACACGACGCCTGATGCCCGCCCACCTTCACTTCGGTGTCGCCCCGGCGGTTGGCTTCATCGATCATGCGGGTGGCTAGCCAGAGCACCCGTTGTTCAACTTCGCGCATTACCGACAACTGGCCATCTTCCATGAGATCACACTATCTGTGCCGGTTGGTGGGAACGCCTTTTCTGACTACCCCGTACACAAAGGTCGCGGACGTTGCCGCGAGTCGCCACCGAGGCAGCATCACCGTCACTCGTTCGTGTCGGTCGCCGGTGATGCGCGATACTTGGATGACACCCGTCGTTTCCTCCAGCCAGCGAGTGAGTCTGCTATGTCGAACCCCGAGAACTCCCCCACGCCCACGGCCAGCGCCGACTCGTATCACAATGTTTCCCGGGCCGCATCGGAACCTCCGAGCGGCTGTCCCGTGGTGCACGCCTTCAGCCCGCTCGACAAAGGGTACATGAACGACCCCTACACCCTCACGAACCGTCTTCGCGACACCACCCCGGTGTTTTGGGCCGAAGAGTTCGGGTATCTGGTGGTAACTCGTATGGAGGACATCAACGAGGTGTTCCTCAACCCCGACGTGTATTCGTCGGCCAATGTGCAAGATCCGGTGCAGCCGATTTGTCCTGCCGCCCAAACGGTGTTGGCCGTGGACGATTTCAATCCGGTGGCGGTGATGTCGAACCGCCAGCCTCCCGATCATGGGCGGATCCGCAAGTATACGCGACAGGGGTTTTCCAACCGGCGGATGAACCTTCTCGAACCCTATATCCGTGAGCGGGCGCATGCCCTGGTCGACCAGATGCTGGCATCAGGTGACGGGTCGGGTGAGGGCATCGATTTCGTGGCCGCGTTCGGGCATCCCCTACCGGGCGAGGTGATCTTCCGGTTCATTGGATTCCCCGAAGAATACGACGCACAACTCAAAGAATGGTGTTCGGATCGGTTGGCGTTTTCGTGGGGGCGTCCGACGCCCGAAGAGCAGGAAGCGATTGCGAACAAGATGCTCTCGTATTGGCGTTTTGTGCGGGAGTTCACCGCCGAGCGGCGCGACCATCCGGCCGACGATTACGCCTCCGAAATGATCCAGGCTCACCTTGCCAATCCTGATGACATCTCCTACCGGGAGGTGGAGTCGGTGTTGTATGGGCTGTCGTTCGCCGGGCACGAGATCGTGTCGAACCTGTTGTCGAATTCGCTGATCAGCCTCAACCCACCCAGTTCTGATTGGGATGAACTGGTGGCCGAGCCGTCGCTGATTCCCAACGCGGTGGAAGAAGTGATCCGATGGAACAGCCCCCAGATCGGTTGGCGGCGCATCGCTAAGGTCGACACGAAACTGGGTGATGTAGACATCCCCGCTGGCACCCGGATTTTTTTGGCGTTGGGAGCGGCCAACCACCAAGAGTCGGAGTTTCCCCAACCTGAGGTGTTCGACATTCACCGAGAGAACGCTCGGTTCAACATCTCATTTGGCAAGGGTATCCATCTATGTCTGGGCGCAAGCTTGGCCCGTCTTGAGGGGCGAGTGGCGCTCGAGGTGCTCACCGAACGTATTCCAACCCTGCGGGTGGTGCCCAACCAGGAACTCACCTACTTCCCCAACGTGAGTTTCCGAGGCCCCACCCGGCTACTGGTCGAGTGGTAATGGCCTGGGTGTCAGGGCGTGCACTAGCATCAGGTGATGGCTGGTAATCCTGTTCTACTTTTGCACGGTTTCACAACGTCGGCCCAGCGCACCTGGCATGAGCCGGGCTGGGTAGACCTGCTATCTGAGGCCGGTCGTGATGTGATCGCCCCCGACCTTTTGGGTCACGGCAACGCCGACAAACCCCACGACCCCGAGGCATACGCCAATCTGGAGGCCGACATCGTGGCCGCCTTACCCGACGGACCCGTCGACGCGATTGGGTATTCAGCCGGGGCTGGCATGTTGTTGGTGATGGCGGCCGCCAATCCGGACCGTTTCGGCAAAATCGTACTCGGCGGGATCGGTGAATCGGTATTGCGGGAACGGGAAGGCAACCCGATCCTCGACGCCATCGAAGGCCGAGCATCAGCCGACAATATGGTGGCCGAACACTTCCGCTCGATGGCCACCTCCGACGGCAACGACCCTCAAGCCCTAGCGGCGTTTCTACGCCGCAACCAGCGCAAACTCGACGCCAACGACCTGGGCAAGATCATGGTCCCCGCCCTGATCGTGATCGGCGACAAGGATTTCGCCGGGCCAGGCGAACCCCTCCAAGAGGCCTTGGGCGATGCCCAGCTCTTGACACTGCGAGGCGTCGACCACTTTGGCTTACCCAAGGCGTTTCCGTTCCTCGAACAAGCCCTCGATTTCCTCGGTGCCGCCCCGTTTTAGCCGCCGCTGGGGTCGATTATTGGGCTGCTCCTTCGGCGGAGCCTTCCATCATCTCGCCATCGACTCGAATGAGCAGGCACAACACTTCGCGATCGTCACCTAGTTCCCAGCTGTCCTTGGTTGGGTTCAGGGTGATGATGTCGAAAATCGAAGTCTCGTATGGTGCACCCACGAACGGTTCGAACGCATCAAAGCATCCCTCGTCGCTGGCGATACCCACCTCATCTTCTCCGGGAAACTCATCGCCTTCAAGGTTGAATGAGTAGTACACCTCGGACTCGTGGGGTGACGAACACGGCACCCCGACCGCTGATTCGATGCCATCGCCGACACCCATGTTCTCCAAGCAGTCGCCTAATTGCATGCTGAACACCCCGACTTCGCCTGATTCCACGATGGCGTCGTTTTCGTCACGAACAGACTCATCGGATTCGGCGGCGGTGTCACAACCGACGGCCATGGCTGCTAGGGCGATCAGGGCTCCGGTTCGGATGGTATTTCGTACTCGCATCGACATTCCCCTTTATGGTGTTAGTCGTCGATGTTGACAGGGTAGGCGGTCAGCAATATGTGAAACAACGGCGGCCTTGCCAATCGAACAATCGTCATGCGGTTGGTGTACAGATGCCGGGCCCTCGATGCTCAGCTTTGCGAACCTCGGCTCCCAGCATCCTTTGAAACTCGCTAAGCGGCATGGTCCCCACGCTCTCGGTGCGTGAGGTGTCAAAGGCGCTCGCTTGGCGCAGGCCGTCATCTCCCGCTTCGTCGGCTTCGTAGTCGCTGAGAACATAGTTGACGTCGGTTCCATCGACGCTTATCACACACACCGACCCAAACGTGTCTTCGCCATTGGGCAGCACGTAGACACTTCCGGCCTGTGGGTTCGCAAGCACGTCATTCTTGGTGGCGCTATCTCGATAGGCCCCGACCCCTACCAGGCCCACCAGAAGAATAATCAGGTACGTGCCGTAAGCCACTCTCCGGGGCTGTCTGACACTGTCCCACAGGGCCCCAGCTTGTTTTGCCTGGTCCCGGGTGAGCTCCGAGACCGAGATATCGTCTCGTTCGCAGACCAGACATGAGACATGCACCCCTTTGAGCCGCATCACTGGCAACACGAAGAAGGCCTTGAGGGTAGTCTCACCCGCTTCGAGTCGTTGGGCTTGGTCGGCGCCGCAACGAGGGCATGAACCGTGCAGTTCTTCTTCCGCCTGGGGTTCAAACTGTTGCGAGACAATCCAAAATGCAACCATGCTCACGATTCGACATAAACGCGCGCCGACTTGAGAACGAGGTTCTGTTGGCAGCTAACCGATCCCGTTTCCACTCTCGCTACAATCACCCGCTGGTTCGTCGACAACTCAGCGACGGTTTAGGAGCAACCGCTTACGGAGGCAACCCTCGTGAACAGGGTCTTGGGGCTTGATGGGGCTGGAAAAGCGGGGTGGGTGGGTGTAATCGTCGATGACGACGGGTTCGTCGACGCCAACGCCGGGCCGCTACGATCCGTGATCGAGTGGGCAGAACCAGTCGCAGCGATCGGTATCGACATCCCCCTCGGCGAAACCCCTCCCTCGGGGCGACAGGCCGAGCGAGCGGCCCGCGCCTTTGTTGGTCCCCGCCGTTCGAGTGTGTTTATGCCTCCGCCTGCCATGGTTCTGGAGGGGGCTCCCAACGGGTCGCCCACGTACGAAGCCGCCAACCGCCAACTCGCCGCTAGTGGCCACCCGAAGGTGTCTCGCCAAGCTTGGGCCCTCCGTGCCCTCATCGTCGAGGCAGCCCTGATTGCCAACGATGACCCACGGATGATCGAGGTTCACCCAGAAGTGTCGTTTCGGGCCATGCACGGCGAACCCCTGCAGTGGTCGAAGAAAACCTGGAACGGGCTCCAACTCCGACTCCAGCTGCTTCACGGCCGAGGCATCGAACTGCCGGGTCTGTTGGAAACCGCAGGCCGCGCCCAAACCGACGACGTGGTCGACGCCGCCGCGGTGGCCTGGTCGGCCCACCGGCACGCCACCGGCCGATCCCAAGCCCTACCCGCCACTACCACCGAAACCGACCGCCACGGCCGCCGGCTCGCCATCTGGTACTGACAGCGGGCCGGCTAGATCGACCAGGTCAATCACATCGTGACCGATTCAGCCGGGCACTATCAACACCGATTCCGTCAGCGCCGCGGCCGGAGC
>Ga0316189_10005990_pt1 | contig 11639 bp, 6 predicted proteins | sample LowCovwburrow_MG_FD_204930 | JGI IMG/M metagenome (GOLD analysis project Ga0316189, IMG submission 204930) | Coastal sediment microbial communities from Maine, United States - Lowes Cove worm burrow | ecosystem: Environmental > Aquatic > Marine > Coastal > Sediment | place: USA: Maine... | reverse complement strand
AAACATTGGCAACACTGTGTCACCCACAAATTGCCCAATAAGCATGGCGATTGGAACAGCCAATAAAGTAGAGAAAAATCCGATGATGGCAGCACCAATTCCTGCGATATGCCCAATGGGCTCCATAGCAATGGCGCTTGTATTTCCAAACATAAATCCTATTGCAATAAACTGAAGACCCATGAATATCATAAGTACTGTGATGCTAGGGTTAGGCGTTGACCAAAATAGCACAACATAGACAAGAGAAATTGTACAATATCCGATTAAGGCAAAGAATACCAACTTCCTCATGCCTAGTTTCATGACCAGAGAGCCATTCAGAAAAGTAGCTCCTCCAATAGTCAAAGCCAACCCAGCAAAGATGTAGGGAAATTCATCGGCCATTCCATATTGTGTTTCAAAAATGTGCTGAGAGGCACTCAGGTAGACCATAAATGCTCCAGTAATGAATGCGGAAATGATGGTGAAGATGAGCGTTTCCTTGAACTTGAATAATTCTTTGACTCCTTCAAAAAACAGGGTAATCATAAAGCTTTTCTTATTCTCAACTTTGAGGGTTTCTTCTTGACGAATGCCAAACCAAATCATGACAATAGCCCCAAAGATTAGTTGAAAATAGAAGATCGCTTGCCAATTGTAAAAATTCAAAATCCATTTGCCAAGCATAGGAGCAATAACCGGAACAAGGATGAAAATGACCATCACAAATGACATGATTTTCGCCATGTAATCTCCTTTGTAAGAATCTCTTATTATAGAGATACTGATAGTTCTGGCAGCAGATAATCCAACCCCTTGAAACAAACGACCAATTACCATCCATTCGTAAGATGGAGCGTAGATGCAAACCATACTCGCAATAAAAAATAGTGCAAAGCCAATGTACACCATCGGTTTTCTACCATAGCTATCAGATAATGGACCAAAGACTAATTGCCCTGCACCCATTCCTAGAAAGATCATAATAATGAATAGCTGATTGTCGGCAGGAGATAGGCTACCTACTGCCTCACCAATGACAGAGAGTGCGGGTAGTATTGCATCGATAGCTAAAGCGACAATGGACATCATCGATGCCATCAGTGCTACAAACTCAAACCTTACTTCGAACTTCTTGTTACCCATTTATTTCGCATTAAAAAAGGCTGATCCGAGAACCGAATCAGCCTTCTTTATTAATATAAGCTTATTTAAGCATTCTGAAGCTTGATCAAGTTGAGTGCCGACCCAGCTTTGAACCAATCAATCTGACTTTCATTGTAAGTGTGATTACAGACAATTGAGTCGGTACTTCCGTCCGCATGTGTCACAGCCAAAGTCAATGGCTTACCAGCTTGGAACTTGGTCAAATCAACAGTGTCAAATGAATCGTCTTCCTGGATCAAGTTGTAATCTGAAGGATTGGCAAATGTCAAGCCCAGCATTCCTTGCTTCTTCAAGTTAGTTTCATGAATACGCGCAAATGATTTCACCAAAACGATACTCACACCTAAGAACCTAGGCTCCATTGCTGCGTGCTCTCTTGAAGAACCTTCGCCATAGTTTTCATCACCCACTACAATACTACTTATCCCAGCTGCTTTGTATGCTCTGGCCGTAGCTGGCACTTCGCCAATCTCACCAGTCAATTGATTTTTGACCTTATTGGTAGCTCCGCCATATGCATTGACCGCTCCGATCAGACAGTTGTTTGAGATGTTGTCAAGGTGACCTCTGAATCTCAACCATGGACCTGCCATAGAGATATGGTCAGTGGTACACTTGCCCTCAGCCTTGATGAGAAGTTTCATTCCTGTGATTTCATTGCCATTCCAAGGTTTGAATGGATCCAATAATTGAAGTCTTTTTGAATCTTCAGCGACATTTACTTGAACACCACTTCCATCTTCAGCAGGAGCTTGGAATCCAGCATCTTCTACATCAAATCCTTTAGGAGGAAGTTCAACACCTGTTGGCTCTTTTAGCATCACCTGCTCACCAGCGTCATTTGTTAGCTTGTCGCTAACTGGATCGAAATCAAGCTTTCCAGAAATTGCTATCGCAGCTACCATTTCTGGAGACGCTACAAATGCATGTGTATTTGGATTGCCATCAGCTCTTTTTGCAAAGTTTCTATTGAAAGAGTGAACGATTGAATTTTTCTCTTGTTTGTCAGCACCTTCTCTTGCCCATTGCCCTATACACGGCCCACAAGCATTAGTGAATATTCTAGTTGATTCAAATTTATTGAAAGTATCCATCAGACCATCTCGCTCTGCGGTATACCTTACTTGTTCAGACCCGGGGTTGATTCCGAGAGTAGCTTTAGGTTTGATTCCTTTTGCCACAGCATCTTCCACTATAGAAGCAGCTCGAGTCAAATCTTCGTAAGAAGAGTTGGTACAAGATCCGATCAAAGCCCACTCAATGTCAGTTGGCCAATCATTAGCCTTGGCTTCACCTTTCATTTCTGAAACAGGTGTAGCTCTATCTGGAGTGAAAGGACCGTTAATATGAGGTCTTAGTTCGGACAGGTTGATTTCTATTACTTGATCAAAATATTGTTCTGGGTTGGCATATACTTCTGGATCAGCAGTCAAATGTTCTCTCACTTGGTTGGCAGCATCAGCTACATCACTTCTGTCAGTAGCACGCAAGTATCGCTCCATCGAGTCATCATACCCAAAAGTAGAGGTAGTGGCACCAATTTCAGCACCCATGTTACTGATAGTTCCTTTTCCTGTACATGACATTGAAGTGGCACCTTCACCAAAATATTCTACGATCGCTCCAGTCCCACCTTTCACCGTTAGGATTCCGGCCACTTTTAGGATAACATCCTTTGGTGCGGTCCAGCCATTGAGTTTTCCTATCAACTTCACACCGATAAGCTTAGGCATTTTCAATTCCCAAGCCATATCTGCCATTACATCTACTGCGTCAGCACCACCAACACCAATGGCTACCATTCCTAGTCCGCCAGCATTTACAGTATGTGAATCAGTACCAATCATCATTCCTCCAGGAAATGCATAATTTTCTAATACCACTTGATGAATAATTCCGGCACCAGGTTTCCAAAAGCCGATACCATATTTATCTGAGACAGATGATAGGAAGTTGAATACTTCATTATTATTATTGATAGCAGCTTGTAAATCCTTGTCAGCGCCAATTTTGGCTTGAATCAAGTGATCACAGTGTACTGTAGAAGGCACAGCTACCTTTTTCTTTCCTGCTTGCATGAATTGCAAAAGAGCCATTTGAGCTGTGGCATCTTGCATAGCTACTCTATCCGGAGCAAAATCTACATATGAATTTCCTCTTTCAAAATTCTCTAAAGATTGTGTGCTATGAAGGTGAGAATAAAGAATTTTCTCAGAAAGTGTTAAAGGTTTGTTGACAACTTTTCTGGCTGCAGCAATACGCTCAGGCATACTGTTGTAAACAGCTTTTATCATATCAATATCAAATGCCATAAAATTTGTTTTAGGTTCACGAAAAATGAATTGCGAAGATACAAAAAATAAAATGCGATGCTTGACCATTTACTCGTAAATGATCATTTTTTTGTGTTGAGGGTAAGTTTACTTACTATTAATGTAATTCAGAAACTCACGTTTTTTATTTTCGTCTTTGAATTTGCCACTAAAGTGTGCAGTTCCAGTCTTGCTATTGGTGTCGCCTACTCCTCTTGACGCAACACAGAGGTGCGTAGCATCTACCACCACACCTACATCTTCTGTTTTCAATACTCGTTGAAGTTCATTTGCAATCTGAACAGTCAGTCGTTCTTGTACTTGGGGTCGCTTCGCATAATACTGAACGATCCGATTGATTTTAGATAGCCCGATCACTTTACCACTTGAGATATATGCCGCATGTACTTTGCCAAATATAGGCACGAAATGATGCTCACAGTGAGAATAGAAAGTGATATCTTTCTCCACAAGCATCTGATCATAGTTGAACTTGTTATCAAATAATTTAGCGACTGGTTTATTGTCAGGATTTAGACCACTGAAGACTTCTTTCACAAACATTTTTGCCACTCGTTTGGGTGACCCACTCAGACTATCGTCTGTCATATCTAGACCCAAAGTGATCATGATTTCTTTGAAATGATCCTCTATGATGTCCATTTTCGCAGCGTCATCTAGTGCAAATGCATCTGCTCTAAGTGGCGTGTCATATGATGATGCTACGTGATCATCATCTATTTCTTCGAGCTCCTTATGCTGGGTATTCGACATAGTTTCTTTCTGTTTCGTAAAGTGTTATTTTCAATTCCAACTGATGATCAAGTTGCTCACGCAAAATGTTCCATATCACTATGGCTATATTCTCAACAGTAGGGTTTTTTTCCTTAAAATACTCGGTATCTAAATTTAGATTTTTGTGATCGAACTTTTTAATCACATGATCTTTAATGAGGTTGCTCAGTTGCTTCATGTCGTATACATATCCAGTATCTGGATGAGGATCACCAACTAATCGGACAATCAATTCATAATTGTGACCATGGAAGTTTGGGTTGTTACACATTCCAAATACCAAATCATTTTTCTCATCACTCCATTCAGCATTAAATAATCTATGTGCTGCGTTGAAATGTTCTTTTCTAAATATTGCTACTTTCATTCTCGAGATTAAACACCAAAAGTCTAAGATTAGATCATGAAATCATAAAAAGTCATGACCTTAATTTTTAAACAGTGATCACTGCGCTTTGTTCATAACTAAAAACTGCCAACCAAACTTATTATGAAATTTCTTCCTGGAGCACTTATTCCACTAGAATAAGGTCGATAATGCTTGTCTAATATGTTTTCAACTGCACCTAAAGCGGTGATGTGTTTATTGATGTGATATGAAGCCCTTATATTGAGTGTATACCACCCCGGGCTGCCATCTCTGGATGGTTCGGATATGTGAGTTGCATAGAGGTAGTTCTTGTCTTCAATTTCACCAACTGGGATTTCTTTTCTGAATCGATTACCATTGAACTCAGCATATAATGAAGTCTTGAGCTTACCTTTTAGATAGGACAGGGTCGTCTGACCAAAGTTGGGAGTGGTGTGTCTCAGTGGTTCGTCATTGGTGCGATCTTTACCTTTGGTGATCGTAAAGGTGGACACAAGAGTTAAGTGATAGGGGAGCTGCACATTGATTTTGGCTGATCCGCCATATATATACGCTTGACTCGTGTTGACTTGCGCACGTAGTTCACTTTCAAGACCGTTAATAATAGCTGTATTTTGACCATTAATTGATATGGGACCTCTAATGATCGCATTATCTAGGAAAGTACCATAGCCTACAATTCCGAAGTTGACATTCTTATGGAAATTGTGATTCAATCCGACTTCTGCATTGTAAGAATATTCTGGTTTGAGATCTGGATTGGGCACTACGACTATAGGATCATCATCTTCATCATCAAGCTCGAATACCTTTCCCACATCGTCTACATTTGGAGATCTGAATCCAGTAGAAGTAGTGAAACTGAGTTTGGTGTCTGCACTGGGATTATAAGTCATACCAATAGTTCCGTTGATCGCAGTGTTCTTCAGATCAAACGAATCGAAACCCAGAGCTAGGGCATCTGAATCAGTAGACGAACCACTTAAACTTACACGGCTAATTCTGGCACCTGTATTCATGGTGACCCGAGGATTGATGCGCCATTTGAAAGTGAGGTAGGCAGCATAACTTGTGTATTGGCTTCCTGCATTAGGGTATCTGCTAGCAGTAGAAGTAGTTTCCCCTGAGAGAATATTTAATATATCTGCCTGTGAATTAACATCATTGAAGGTGTATTCCACTCCATAGTAGAGGCTGTTCTTACCCAATGTTTTGTCCATGTCCATATTTATGGTGTACAGGTTTACTTCTTCTCGTTGACTTCTAAGTTCAGCACCTCCAAATCTTCGATCATGTCGGCTTTCTTTAAAATTCTGATATGAAATCACAATTTTAGCTTCATCATACAAAGATGTAGGAGAGAATAATTTGGTTTGAAGGTGATGCATGTTCCACTTTTGGGGGCCATAGTACCACTCCGCTTGTCTCAGCCCCTGACCTTCTGGTCTGATGAGCCTGTCATATCTTGGGATATCTGAAGTATTGGCATAATAGAAACCATAACTAAGCTCAACATTATTGTTCGGACGATATCTGATCTTATTGATTGTGCTCCATTGGCTAAAGCCTGAGAACTTCTGAATTGATTCATCTTTGTTAGTAACTAGTACATCGACTCCATTTATCCTATCTGCATATTGTGGTCTTTTACCAAAATCTGGATAGTCTTTATTGAAATTACTCCCTGTTTTAAGGTCATCGAAGTCACTGTAGGACAACGCTGTAGCGAATGCCAATTTCTTACCTCCAATCTTTAAGTTTACATGTCCTATTTTTTCATTATTAGCAGAAGCATACCTTGTCATTGCTTTGCCTTCTAATTCGATATTGCCTGTATTGGAGAACCTAGGCTTGAGTGTATGGAAATCCATCACACCACCCAATGCATCACTTCCATATGTGACAGAGCCTGGGCCAAATACTACTTCAGCACTTTCCAACGCATTCGGATCTATATTGATGATGTTCTGTAAGTTACCGCTTCTGAAAATGGCATTATTCATACGCACCCCATCCACCACTATGAGTACACGATTGGCGGCAAATCCTCTAAGCGTAGGACTACCTCCTCCAAGTTGGCTTTTCTGAACGAATATTTGGCCTGTGTTTTTGAGTAAATCAGCTGAAGTTTGAGGATTGCCGAAGGCTATTTCTTTAGCTGATACAGATAGAATTTCTTGAGGTACTTCTGTTGCATCTTGTTCCCACTTACTTGCAGATATCACCACTTCCCCAAACTCAAATATTTTCTCATCTAGGCTGACGGTATAGCCGATCGCCTTGAGGCTTTGCATCGGAATATTGAAATCTTGATAGGATGGGTGTTGAAATATCAGTAGAGCATCTGATTTGAATTGTGCTATGCTCGCTTTTCCCGCTTTGTCAGTTTGAATGGAACTATTCCTTTTGGTGGTGTAAATGACAACGTCCTCTATTGGTTCGTTTGTGATTTTGTCAATAACAGTGATTTCTTGAGCATTTGCGAACAAGTGAAACAATATTGAAATTGACAGTGTGGAAAAGACTTTAGTCATAGAGTAATAAAGAGTATCCTTTACAAGAATCTAGCGAAAATATATATTATTGATTGAAATAGGATTGTCTTGGACAATTATTAGTTGGCATATCCATTTAATGATGTGATAACTTGATCTAATCATTTGATTGTGTGATTTTAAGCAAAAATTCAACCAAGAATGCCATTAATAAAACATAGTACATACCGATCACCTTGGTGGCTGCGGAATGCCAATTTGGCTACCATAATCCCAAGCATATTCCGAAAGGTGGAAGGTGTAGAGTATCAACGAGAAAGAATCAGTACGCCCGATGATGACTTCATAGATTTAGATTGGCTTAAGAAGGATCAACAACAGTTAGCCATCTTACTTCACGGACTCGAAGGTGATAGTAGCCGAGCCTATATGGCTGGAATGGCAAAGTATTTTCATGAAAGAAATTGGGATGTGGTCGCCTATAATTGTAGAGGCTGTAGTGGAGAGATCAATAGACAACCGCGACTTTATCATCATGGTGATACGGCAGATGTTGATACTGTACTCGATCACATCAATTCAAACAATGACTATCAAAAGATAACATTGATTGGTTTTAGCATGGGAGGTAGTTTGATCTTAAACTATCTAGGGAATGGTCAGCATGATCAGCCCGCTAATATTCATTCGGCCATAGTATACTCGGTACCGTGCGACCTTAAGGCCACAGCGTTAGAATTGTCACAAAAAGGTAGGGGCTTTTATAGAAAACGATTTTTGAAGAAGCTTTCAGTGAAGATAAAAAGCAAAGCCGAGCAATTCCCTGATTTAATAGATGCGCAAGGCGTGGAGGATATTGACAACTTCTATGATTTCGAAAGTAAATACACCGCTCCGATTCATGGGTTTGAAAGTGCAGATGCCTTTTACCATCATGCCAGCGCCAAAAATTATCTTCAGAACATTAATGTCCCGACTTTGGTGGTCAATGCAGCAAATGATCCGATGTTTTCGGAGGAGTCCTACCCAATAGCTATAGCCAAGCAATTGAATAACGTGTTTCTGGAAATACCAGACCATGGAGGACATGTTGGGTTTGCCTATTCTTCTTTCAAAACGAACTGGATGGAAGACCGGGCATATCAGTTTGTAAGTGACTTGCACTAGACATTTTTACTTTCTTGACTTTTATAGCTCAATTTGGTCATCTGATTTTGCTATATTTCATTTTTTATAAATGTGTATGAAAAATAATATCTTATGGTTGGTATTACTGGTGTGCTGTTCGGGCTATACAGTTGCGCAAGATCAGGTACTGACCAATAACCGCACTGGCCTAAAATGGCAGAGAATAAAAACTAAAGATTTCAATATTCTATTCACGAAAGGGTTCGAAGCTGAAGCCCAAAGAATGGCGAATACACTTCAACTCATTCACGATCCCATAGACAAGACGCTCGGAACAAAAACCCGGAAGGCGACCATTTTACTTCAAAATCAAAATTCTCTTTCGAATGGATTTGTAGCGCTTGGGCCTAGGAGATCTGAGTTTTTCACATCGGCACCTCAGGACTACAACTTCTTGGGTACCAATGATTGGCTCAGCACACTAGCTGTACATGAGTATCGACATTTGGTACAGTATAATAAGAGCAGAACAGGTTTCAATAAACTCTTTTATTATCTGTTTGGACAAAATACCCAAGGCGCCATGGCTGGTATAGCGGCACCCGCTTGGTTTTGGGAAGGTGATGCTACCGTCAATGAAACTGCTTTTACGCCAAGTGGTAGAGGACGAATGCCTGCCTTCAATCGTGTATTTCGTGCCAACTTGCTAGAAGGTAAGCGATACAGCTACAATAAGCAATCTCTCACATCTTACAAGGATTTCGTTCCTAATCATTACGTGTTGGGATATCACATGGTGTCACATATTCGAAAGAAAACGAATAACCCAAATGTATTTGCTGATGTGACCCAAAAGACTTTTAGTGTACCATTTATTCCCTTCGCATTTTCCAGTGCTATCAAGAAAAGCACGGGCAAGTATGTGGTCAAGAACTATGAAGATATGATGGATGAGCTGGCGGACGAATGGAAAGAACAACTGAAGTTGGCAGAACTCACTTCCTACGAAACCATTACTCATCGGAAGAATAAGACTTTTACCGATTATGAAAACCCAAGTCAGATGGCAAATGGAAGAATACTTGCACACAAACATGGTATTGGTAATATTGATCAGTTCGTAATGATCAGCGAAGATGGTACAGAAGACGTGCTCCACACTCCTGGTATACTCAATCAATCAGGTATGTTATCTGTTGTAGGAAATACAGTGGTGTGGAATGAACACACATTTAATCCACGTTGGAGAAATCAAACTTATACCGTTATCAAGACTTTTAACTACGACACCAAGAGGTTGACAAAGGTCACCAAAAAGTCAAGATATCACGGTAGTTCTTTATCGCCTGATACGCGTCAGATTGCTACCATCCGATCCAATGAAGATGGAACTTACCAACTCGTCACGCTAGATGCTCGATCGGGTGATATCGTCAAAACCTATAACAATGAGACTCAAGGAATATTAACGCTTCCTTCATGGTCCTCTGATGGCAATAGCATTGTCTTTCTCAGTAACAAGTCACAGAAGAAAAGTGTGCAAATGATCGATGTGGCATCTTCCCGAGAGGCAACAGTTGTTCCTCCATCAACTGAGAATATCGGGAATCCATCATTGGTCAACGGGTATTTGTTTTATCAGTCTGATTATTCTGGAATAGACAATATATACGCATTTCATTTAGGCACTAAGGATCGTTTTCAAGTGACATCAAGTAAATATGGAGCATATAACATTTCTGTTTCCAACGATCAAAAGAGTATTTTTTACAATGACCATAGTGTGGATGGACTAGATGTGGTCAGAGCAGATTATAGTCCTTCTGAATGGACGAGATTAGATAAAGTTGAGGACAATAAAGTAGGATACTTCAAGACACATGAAGAGCAAGAACAGCATAAGCATATTCTTGACAGTGTGCCTAATACGCAATATCAAGTCGAAAAGTATAGCCCATTAAGAGGGTTGATCAACCCTCATAGTTGGGGGCCATTCGTCAATAACAATGACCTCAATGAGATTCAAACTGGCATTTTCTCCAAAGATGTGTTGAGTACAACTTCAATCTACGCTGGGTACAATTACAATATTGATACTGAAGAAGGTGCTATGGTTGGGCGCGTGAGCTATCAGGGTTTTTATCCAATCCTAGACTTTGAGTTTAAGAAAGGGAGTAGATCGGCTGGTAGTTCCAAATGGGATGAACAAACCATAGAGTATGGTGCTCGAATACCACTCTTATTGACTAAGTCTAAATACCATACCGAATTGTCCATTGGAAATTCTATCGGTCATACGAGTGTGAGCAATTATACTAATGGGGTTGATGATTTGGGGAGGTTTGTTGAGTCAGGAGTAGGAGGTGAACTGGTAGAGAATAATATGGGCGAGATCGATACAGTAGATGTACCAACAGTGCGGCTTGCCAGGTTGAGCGAGTTGAGTAATGGAGAACTTACTTTCAATCACTTTCAAGTCAGTTTATATAAACTGAGAAAGCTGAGTGCTCGCGATATCAATAGTAGATTGGGGTTTTCCTTAACTTATGAAAAATTCAATGTGGTTGGCGGAGATTTTTCAGGAGGATTATCTGCACTTAGATATATTGCCTATGTTCCTGGATTTATGAAGCATCATTCGATAAGTGTTCGAGGAGGATTTCAGAGCAGGAAAATATCTTCATCACCCAATTTGTATGCTTTTTCAAATCAAGTATTTAAACCAAGAGGACATGCTTATTTTACAGAGAAGAAATTTACTTCGGCTATGTTTAATTATAGTCTGCCAGTATGGTCACTAGACTTGTCGCTTGGACCGATTCTCAATATTAAACGTATCAAGCTAAATCTATTTTATGATTATGGGCGGGACAATGTTCAGTTCTTCTTTCTTAGAGAATCCAACTTGAATGTTTTTGATCAACGCACTATTACATCACAATATACTTCGTTTGGTGCTGAATTGACTTTTGATATTAATGTAATGCGTGCTTTACCTGAATTGGAGATAGGAGCGCGATTCGTTTATGCCAACGCAGTCAATACCTTGGGATTTCCAGCAGCATCTAAAATCGAATTCATAATCGGTAACATTAATTTTTAATGTCATTCAAATCATAAAATAAGCGTATTCGATTTATTTGATAATCGAAAGAAACGTTCTATTTTTGATTTCATTTTGTAGAATAAGAAATACTAGGAGAATATTATGGCTGAAGTTGTCAGAATGCCAAAAATGAGTGACACCATGGAAGAAGGGGTGATCGCTGCTTGGCTCAAAAAAGTAGGGGATACCGTAGAATCTGGAGATGTACTCGCAGAAGTCGAAACGGATAAGGCTACAATGGAGTTTGAATCTTATTGGGATGGAGTTTTGCTTTACATCGGGGT
>Ga0316189_10005989_pt1 | contig 11641 bp, 15 predicted proteins | sample LowCovwburrow_MG_FD_204930 | JGI IMG/M metagenome (GOLD analysis project Ga0316189, IMG submission 204930) | Coastal sediment microbial communities from Maine, United States - Lowes Cove worm burrow | ecosystem: Environmental > Aquatic > Marine > Coastal > Sediment | place: USA: Maine... | reverse complement strand
GGGCGTTGCGTTTTATGCGTCGATAACAGAAGCGGTTCGTTGGACGTTTGACAGTAAAGCGGTAAAGGCGGAAATGGGCACGGACTGGTACAATGAACGTTGCAAGCCGGGCGTTGTTCGGACTGTCAAGTATTATGACGTTTGAAGCATTAAACCGCGTAACACTCGAACCAAAGGAAATTTACATGCTTGCTATAAATCATCCTAAGTATAACGAAGTAATGCGCCAAGCGGTCGAAATTGCCGCCAATATGGAAATTGGCAGTATGGCAGGGTCGCGGGTTTGGTACGACCCGACACGCGACGCAATCGGCGCGGTTGGACAAAAGCATTGCTATTTTGACGACCAGCGATTGATTACCGTTGCATACTGCCAGCGATGGCCTGACACGAAAGCCGGACGGCTTGTCGAAATCCGCGAAAATTCAGGGTCGACGTTCACCAATTGTTAACGTTTGAAGGGTATTCTCTGACCTTCATTGAACTAAGGAACGAAACCATGCAAAAGCTTTTGAACATCGACGCGAACGCGAAGACCGTGAAAGGTCAAAAGCGCGGATTTATGACCGCGATCCTATACCTTGCGCCTTCTGATTTATCAGGTTTTCAGGTATGCCCGACCGCATCGACGGGTTGCGTTGCGTCGTGCTTGAATACCGCCGGACGTGGCGCGTTCACGCAAACGCAAGCCGCACGAATTAAGAAAACGCAATTTTATTTCAATGATCGACCTGCCTTCATGGCGCAATTGGTCGATGAAATCGGAAAATTCGTAAAGCGCGCCACGCGCAAAGGTTTGACGCCTTGCGTTCGATTAAACGGCACGTCGGATATCCCTTGGGAACGTGTTCGTGTTGGCAATGCGCCGAACGTTATGTCGCTTTTCCCCGATTTGCAATTTTACGACTATACGAAGCGATGGAACCGCAAGGAATTGCCCGCGAACTATCACCTGACCTTTTCGCATGCCGAGAACAACGCAAGCCGGGCGTTTGAAGTATTGAACAGGCAGGGTAACGTGGCGGTCGTATACCGCAAGGAATTGCCCGTACGCGACCGTGTGGGGGAAACGTTTGTTAATTCCTGCCATGCCGCCGTCGTGGATGGTAGCGAGCACGATTTGCGGTTTCTCGATCCGCAAGGCGTCATTGTCGGGCTATGTGCCAAGGGCAAGGCGCGATACGATGTTTCTGGTTTTGTGAGGGATTAAGAAAATGTTACACATGTACGAACGCGCGCTTTTCGACGAAATCGCAACGACCCTTCGGAATTACGGTCTTTTTGTCTATCGGTCGAAATCAGGGTCTTATGGTTTCTATACAGACGGTACAGGTGACCGCGTCGTGTCGTTTCAAACGACTGGCGGTCGCACGATGTTTAGCGGTAACTATGCCACGTGCAAAGACGGCACGGGATGGCAAATGACCGAAGACGTGCCGCGCAATAGGGATGAAGCATTGGCGTTGCTCTATGCGCTTGCGCCCGCTTGGGCAAATCGTGCGCCCGTCTATATGACGTGTGAGGATTATCTAGCGTGCTACGGGCGTTCGAGCGGCTTTAAGATTGTGACGTGAGACGTGGCAGGGGCGGCAGGGTATGCAAGCCGCCCCTATAGGGACCGCCGGAAAAGTAAATGCTACACAAAATTTTTAGGTATCGTTTACTTTTCTTTCAACCTGTCAACTGGCGCGTTGCTCACATAATACCCTGTTATTCAGGGTAGTATTTACTTTTTAGTAATACCCTATAGGGAAGGCTCGCACGATTAATCGCCTTTCCCTGCCTTGCGTTGCGCCATATGTCGCACCATACGCTAAAGGGTCGACCCTTGCGCCAACGAACAAAAGTTAACCATATATTAACACTCGGCACGCCCCTACTTTAGAACGATTCAAAAGGTTAACGTCCGAGGGCGTTAACGAATTGTACTGCATTTGTTCTATTATTTCCCTCCCTGTTAACCTTTTGTTAACACTTTCCACGTCCTACGTGACACGTTCCACGACATCAATCGCCCTGCCTGTCAATCAATCTTTTCGCTTGCCACGTTGCACGATACGTGCAAGGCGCGATACGCAACATTTGTGTTGTATTATGTATGTATATGGCACGTATTACGTGCATATGTGGATGATTTACGTGCTATGTATATGATATATTTAGATTAAATGTGATCTATCTACATTTAATTCACATTTGATGCGTGTTTGAGGCGAAGGAGGCCGGTGTTTTTGGCAAATTTGAATCGAATGCCATCGAGGCACCCCTTACCCGTTTCTGAATGAATGTGAGAAACGCAAGTACCTAATCCCAATTTTCACGCGCCACGAAAAACGGGATTTAGCTTGTATTGCACCTACCACGTGCAACGTGTATCGTGCCGACACTACCATTCCAATTGGAGGATACTATGGAAGGCGATCCCGAGTTCATCTTTAACCATGACGTGCTTTTCTTGTACGACATGTGCAACCGCTTCATTACTGAGCTTGAGCGTTCTCAGTCGAATGGCGTATCCGGTATGACGGTCCACGATCAGACCCGCATGCTGTCCTATATCGACGCTCTCAATCAGAAGATGGATTGGATCGAGAATAATCCCTTGCTCGATCTGCCGGAAACCCATCCTCGTCAGTACGAGTTGAAGCCCAAGCCGACGCCGCAGAACGTCGAGAGCGAAGTGGTCAATCAGTACATTCGCCTCGTCGAAGCGTTCCGCACGGAAGCGATCAACGGACAGTCGGCGCGTTATGCCTCGACGGTCATCACGCACGACATCGACCGTCTGCGCGCGATCACTGCCAAGATGCTGAACTTCATGCAGACCTACGTGCAGGATGTCACTCCTCTCGACCTGCCTGAAAGTTCGCCGCTGGCTGAACTGGCCCCGCATGGTGCCAAGGGCGTCTAATACCGGGGGAGGGCTTCGGTCCTCCCTCAACTTTTTGAGGGCACAATGTCGAAGAAAGAACTCAAGAAATACACCACGCGCGCGATGAAGCTTGAGGATGGCAGTATCCCACAGGCTGTCTTCGTGCCGCCCGCCATCCGAGGGAAGATGGTGCAGGTTCAGTACGTCACGGATGGCAAGCCTGTCACAATCGAGCAGCACGTAGTTCGTATTCAGGACGAAGCTGACCCTGTTGGCATGCTGATCGCGGTGGCGATGGGGCAACCGATACCAACTTTCAAAATCAACGATCAGGGTGAGATGGAGGTCCAGTATGAGACCCTGCCCCTGATCGACCGTGTTCCAGTCATGAAGTTCCTTTCGGACAAGGTCTTGCCACGTATGTCGGTCAACAAGAAGATCGACAAGAGTGGCGATAGCGGTTGGGAAGCGACCCTGTCGAATGCAGCGGAGCGAGAATGAACCAGATCGAGAAGGCGTTCGAGTTCTGGCGAAAGAACCCCAACGAAGCGATCAAGGACTGGTTCAACGTCACGCCCGAGGATTATCAGGGCGATATCATCCAGAGCATCTTCACAGGTGGCAAGGACCGCGTTGCGGCGAAGTCGGGCCACGGCGTCGGCAAGACTACCCTTCTTTCGTGGGCGGGCTGGCTGTTCCTGAATTTGCACGAGCAGAGCCGTGTTGTGTCGACCGCGCCAACTTTCGCGCAATTGCATGACGTCCTATGGCCCGAGTACGCCAAATGGCACGTCCATATGCCAGAAGGACTTTCAGCGCGGTGGGACATTTCGGGAGGGCACATTCGGAATAAGCAGCACCCGAAGACATGGTTCGCTGTAGCGCGCACATCCAACAAGTCCGCAAACCTTCAGGGGTTTCATGGCACGGACATAATGGTGCAGGGAGACGAAGCATCAGCTATTCCGGCAGAGGTTTTCGAGGTCATCGAAGGTATCATGTCGAATGCCGAGGAAGAAGGGCAGACGGCGAAGCTGTTGCTGACGGGGAACCCCAACTTCACGTCGGGCGAGCTTTACAACGCCTTCCACAAGAATGCTGACCTCTACAATCTGTATACGATCTCTGGCGATCCGAACATTCAGGCGATTGCCGGTGAGACGAAGCAGAACCACGGCAAAATCTATTACTCGAAGCGTGTCACGAAAAAATACTGCGACACGATGGAGAAGAAATACGGGCTTGACAGCGCGGTATACGATGTGCGTGTGCGCGGGCTGTTCCCCCGATTGGACGACGCGGCCTGTATTCCCCTGCAATGGGCGGAAAACGCGGTCGGCGTGGAAGTTGGGAACCTCGATCCTATTGCTGACCCCGTAACACTTGTCATGGACGTCGCCCGGCAGGGTGGCGATGAAACGGTGCTGGCGTGGTTCCGGCGCGGTCATTGTCTCAAGATGCAGGTATGGGCGAAAACGTCGACCGTGCAGTGCGAGGATATCGTTGTCGATGCCGTGATACAGATTACGGCATCCGGATTGCGTGTTGAGCGGATCGTCGTCGATGAGCCGGGCGTCGGTGGCGGTGTGGTCGATGGACTGCGTCGCCGGGATGTCGGTACGATCACGCCGTACAACGGCGGCGAGAGCATGAAGGCGGGCAAAGACCCCGAGGACGACTGCCGGATGTTCGCGAACCGGCGCAGCAGGGATTGGTGGTACACCCGGCGCGCGTTCGAAGCCAACCTCATGCACATCCCCGACGACGAGGTTCTGGTGAACCAGATCGCTTCGGTGCAATACGGCTACAATGAGAAGGAACGCATCCTCGTCGAGAGCAAGAACAAGATGCGCGACCGTCTCGGCGACGACGCAAGCCCTGACCGGGCCGATGTTATTGTAATGGGCCGCGCCCCGTGGTACTCTTTCCAAAGTCACAATACGGCCATTTCCGAGGATGATATCATTCAGGGTGAAGAACGACCGATGGCAGAGATGGAGCTTTGGTAGTACCACGCGCGAGGAAGTAAATGCTACCTAAGATTCTTAGGTTACACCTTCCAACGTGCAGCGCGGGTTAAGTCATTGAACTATATAGAAGTGGGTTCTAAAAATCCCTGAGAAATCCCCTTATGGGGCGCTGAAATCGTTAACGAGGGTCGAAATCAATGGCAATCAAGCCCCGCATCCGGATCAAGGCTGGTAGCGAACGCCGCGTAGGACGCCCTGCTGCCATCGAGCAGGAGAGCATGGTTGTCGACGGCGAAGTGATGCGCTCGTACCTGCCCGCCAAGAACGGTGGCGTGGAGTTCCTGCCTGTCGATGACCTCATCAACCGCAAGGGGTGGCAGATTTACCGTGACATGCGTCACGACGATCAGATCAAGGCAACGCTCGCATTCAAGAAAATCCTCGTATACGGTCGCGCGTGGGAAGTGAAGCCCGCCGAGGCCGAGAACGAAGACGCTGAGAAGATCGCGAAGTTCGTCAAGGCGAACCTCGAACATATCAATTTCAAGCGTATCGTCCGTGAAGGTCTGTCGGCACTCGACTTCGGTTTCTCCGCAAGCGAAATCCTGTGGGAGATCAAAGATTACGAGGGCGAGAAGCGCGTGATGCTGAAAAACATCAAGGCGCGCGATCCTGAGCAGATCAAGATCATTGCCGACAAGCACGGCAACGTGCTGGAGTTCCGGCAGGACGGTTCGTACGGCGAGATTATCACACTCAAGACCGAAAAGATTTGGCACTACGCTCACCAGAGCGAGTTCCAGAACCCGTACGGCGTGTCTGACCTTCGGTCGGCGTACCGGAACTGGTGGGCGAAGAAGTTCCTCATCAATTTCTGGAACGTATTCCTCGAACGGCTTGGGTCGCCGATGACGATGATGAAGTACCCTCTCGGTGCGTCTGCTGAATTGAAGCAGACACTGAAAGGTATTCTGACCGGATTGTCGACGAAAGCGGAAATCTTGGTGCCCGAGGGCGTCGAGATCGAACTGATCGAGGCAACCCGGTCTGGACAGGCGAGCTACGCGGAAGCACTGTCGTATCACGACGTTGCGATCTCCCGCGCCCTGCTCGTTGTCGCCCTGCTTGGCATGGGCGGCGAAGGCGTGTCGCGCGGCGCGGACAGTCAGTCTCGCTTGCAGCTTCGCGTTCTGTTCAAAATGGCTGACGAACTCGGAAAAGACTTGATGGAGACATTCCACGAGCAGGTCATCAAGCCTCTCGTCGATATGAACTTCGAGCATGACGGTCTGTACCCGACTTTCCTCTGGCAAGACTACGGTGAGTTTGAGGGCATCGAGGTTGCGGACACCATCCGCCTGTTGCACGCGGCAGGAATGATCGACATGGATCAAGAGGATGTGAACTATGCTCGTTCGATTCTCGGTCTGCCATTGCGAAAGGAAGGTGATCCAGAAGATGAAGTCGTTCGCCCGCAACCCTTGCCGCCGCCCGCTGATCCAAACAAGCCACCGCCAGCGGCAGACCAAGGGAACCAGCGCACGGACAAGGGACCGGGCGGCGCACGCAAAACTGAACCGGGGACGACAAATGCTCGAACTTGATCTTCCCCTGCTCATCGCCGTGGCGCTCGGCGTGTTCGCCGGTAACGTGGCAACGCGCATCGCAGCGAAATATGTTGGGATGCGTCCGGTGCGCAACTTCCTGTACCGTAAGACGGGATGGAAGCTCTTTATCGTGAGGGCAGAATAATGCCGCCAGTATTTGATCGCAGAGCAAACACATATTCTATTCTCGACAACTTTCATTTCCGTGTCCATGAGGGTACGGCGTGGAATTGGTCTAAGCGATATCAGGACGTTGCCGCTGGCGCGACTGTTGATACGGTGTTCGAGTTGCTATCTGGTGAAATGCACTTACTTGGCTTCGTTCAAGGCGGTGCTGCGGCGCGCGTTGACTTCATGCAGGTCTCATCTTTCACGGACGGAACATCGCAAGCCGCGTTCAATCACAACGGCGAGTTCGCAACACATATATCGAGCGCGTACGTCCATCACACCTCCAGTGTCAACGTCGTCGGCGCAGTTATCGTAGAGACGATTATCGGTGCTGCCGGTGCTGCCGGTAGGGCGGCTGGCGGAAGTACGGGAGACTTCCCCGAGTTCCTTCTTGAAGAAGGTATCTATGCAATTCGCTTCACGAACGTATCAAATGGAGCGGCAGACTTTGCTGTAAATTTGGAGTGGTACGAGCCGACGAATATCGGCACGCCGTCCGGAATCTAGGAGAGAAACATGGCACGCATAACAACGCTCATAGGGTCGACCGGCGTCGGCAGTTACCACGTAGGTCTGAAAGACCTCAATGGAACCGAGCGCCGCGCTATCTTTCAGTTCGCATCCCCTGATCCGTTCAGAGCAGAAATCTACGCCACGCAGGACTTCGACTTCGTAACGAACGTCGGCACGAATTGGCTCGAAGTAACTGGTCGCGTCTTCCTCGAAGTTGGAGATGGAGACGACTTCGCTTTCCTCGACGTCGGCGGATCGTTGCAGCGTCAACGCCGTAGTGGTCCTGCTCTTTCAATTGCTGCGGCTGGCATGTATGCTCTCGACGAAGGGTTTATGCCCGCAGCCTTTATGGTCAACGTGACCTCAACCACGAGCGGTTCTCCGCTTAAAATCCTATTTGGAGTATAATCAATTGGGCTATCCAGACTTCTCAGTTGTTCAGACGCAGTTGGGTGCTGATATCTCAAATGGGGATGTCTTCACGCATTCCGTTCGTGTCGCCAATCTAGCAAATAACGGCATCCAGAATGTCGTCCTCCGAACCAACGCCAAGGACTTGGAGTTTTCAATTTCTGGTCAGGGATTACAGGGGGTCTTGTCGGTTCGAGAGGTTGGGTCGATCAATGCCATCGGCACCGCGAAGACGCCGTACAATCGTGATCGTCGCCCCGGTGCCGCAACATCGACAGCGTCTATCTCCAATAGTGCCAGCACGACAGGAACGACAGAGATTTTGGTTTCTGAACTCAACGGTCGCACGCCCTACTACACTTTTATCCTGCCGCGATCCAGCGACTACTCGCTCCTCCTCATTAACGAGAGTGGTGGTTCCGGTGATTTCGGGATGGACATGTTCTGGAAGGAACTCTGATGTCAAAGACAATTCGCTACCCAAGAAATGAGGCCGCGCGTCGCGACCGTATCGCTCAGAAAGAGATCGTGTTCAGTCAGGCGCGAAACCACAAATCGCGCAACGACATGTTCAGGTCAAATCCGTATGACGACACGGACTACGCTGCGACTATCGCGCTCACCGGCACCGCAGTCGCTGGCGGCGTTCTCGAAAGCGAGATCGTCACTGGTGGCGAGACCGTTATCATCACCCTGTCCAACGACGAATGGGTGGCGACGATTGGTGCGGACAATGCTATCACGACCGCTTTCCTCGCCGCGATCACTGGCAACCTCGCCGATGCCGCTGGCTGGAACGCGGAGGTCGCTCTGGCTCATGGCAACCTCGCGCGCACGAGCGCAACGGTCCTGACGCTCACCCTGCCCGCCACGGCTGGCTACTCGATCACGACCGACGATGAGATCGTCACGGTCGCGCCGCCCGCATCGAGCGTCGTAGATGGTTCCGGCAAGGGTCAGGTTCCCGGCACTGCCAGCTTCACAATCACCGAGGGTTCGTAATGGCAAAGACAATCGAAGGCGTGGAAATTTTCGCCACCGGAAAGCATCGCGGAAGTCAGACTGTCGAGATCACTCAAGACGATCTCACGAAGATGGTCAATTCCTTCAACGAGCTTTCGGGCATCGGCGGATACCAGCCGGTTCTTAAACTCGGCCATGACGACGTCATGAAATTCTTTGGTGCCCGCAAGGGTGCTCCGAACCTTGGCTTCGTCGAGAAGCTTCGGATCGAAGGCGAAAAAATCGTCGCCGATTTCACGAACGTTCCCGACGCACTGTACGACTTGATTAAACAGCGTCGGTTCAATTCCGTAAGTATTGAAATGTTCCCGAAAACAGAGTTTAATGGGAATACGTTCAGCAACGTTCTTACGGCGGTCGCCCTCTTGGGCGCTGAACTCCCGGCAGTCAAAGGCTTGAAAGAGCTTGCTGCCACATTGTTTACCGAGGAGCCGGATACGGACCTCCAAGGTGAACTCGTCGAGCTACAGGAGCAAAACGACATGGCAACCTATTCTCAGGAACAACTCGACACTCTCGTCGAGGCGGCGGTTGCCAAAGCCAAGGACGAGGTTCGCGCCGAGTTCAGTGACGAGGTTGCCACGATCAAGAGTGAGCGTGACACCGCCGTTGAGGCTCAGAAGACCGCCGAAGACTCACTTCGTACTTTCGAAGACGACAGCCGCAAGGCTGATGCCAGCCGCATGGTCGACAAGGCCATCGAAGACGGCAAGCTGATGCCGAAGCAGAAAGACGCCGCGTTGGCGTTTGCGCTGAACCTCAGTGGCAACGTCAAGTTCGGTGACGGTGAAACGTCGCTCAACAAGCTTTTCGCTGACTTCATCGACGGTCTCCCGACCAAGGTGGACCTCTCCGAAAGCGGTCAGGGTGGACGGGACGAGAAGTTCTCGACTGCCGCGACCGAAGTCGATGCCAAGGCCAAGCAGAAGATGTCTGCCAAAGAAGGTCTTGACTACCCCACTGCTCGCAAGCTGGTCCTCGACGAAGACGAGGCTCTGAAGGCGCGCTACTTCCAGATGGAGGACTAAGCGATGGCTGATACAAATCGAGTCGAAGCTGAAACCTTCGTGGCTTCCGGCGACATGTCTGCCTTGCAGCATCGCTTCGTTGACCACGTCGGTGTTGGCGTAATCGGTCACTCTCTCGCTCGCGGCGGGATGGGTGTCCTCATGAATAAGCCGCAAGCTGGTGAGCATGCGACCGTTGCCCTTCGTGGTCGCGTTCGTGTCGATGCCGGTGGCGCAGTTACTGCTGGTGATTGGATCGTCAGCGCCGCGTCTGGCTTTGGCGAAACCTTGGCTTTCGGAACCATCAACGCCGGTTCCGCTGGACAGTTTCTCCAGACGAAAATCGTCATGGGTCGCGCCATGACAACCGCTGCTTCCGGTTCCGTGTTCACTCTCGAACTCGCGCCGTACGCAGTCACCGTTAACAGCGCCTGAGCAGGAGGATTAAGAAATGCCCGCTACTCCGAACACTGGTCGCGATCTTCACGTAGATCAGCCGCTCTCGAACGTCGTCGTAGGACGTCGTCCCGAGGGTTTCATTGCGGATGCCCTCCTGCCTGTCACTCCGGTGAGCAAGCAGTCGGACATCTTCTACAAGTACAACCACGGTCACTTCCGTCGCCAAGAGACGAACCTGTCGGCTCGCGCTCCCGGTACGGAAGCCAAGAAGGTCCACTTCACCGTAACGTCGGACACCTACTACGCGCCCAACTACGCGCTGGCGACCGACTGGCCGGTTGAAGATCAGGTCAATGCTGATGAAGTTCTTGCTTGGGCGGAAACGTCCGCGCTGAACCTCACGGATCGCCTGTTGGTCGATTACGAAGTTCGCGTTGCCGCGCTCGCGGTGAACACGACCAACGTTGGCACCGTGACCTCGATCAACACCGCTTGGTCGAACACCACGGGTTCGCGCCCGCTGGACGACATGGCGTCTGAGGTCGAAAACTTCCGTCAGGCGACCGGCCTCAAGCCGAACATCGCCATCATCCCTGAGCAGGTCATGACGCACCTGCGCCGGAATGATCAGCTTCGCGACATCCTGTTTGGTGATCGCGGTGGTCTGGTCACCGAAACTCAGATTGCCACCTTGATCGGTGTCGGTCAGATTTTGGTTCCGGCTGCTCAGATCAACCTGTTCGCCGAGACCGAGACCGAAAACGGTTCGTGGTCCCTGTCGGATGCTTGGGGGAACCACATGTGGCTCGCCAAGGTCAATCTGTTGCAGGGTCGTTTCACCGACACTTGGCTGAACGCTTTCCGCTGGACGTCGCCGCTGCTTGGCACTCCCTTCGCGGTTCAGCGCCATCCCTTCGACAGTCGGAAGAAGAAGTTCGACATCGAGGTCGGCTACTATCAGGATGAAAAGGTCGTGTCCAGCGATCTCGCCATCCGCGTCCAGTCGGTCATCTGATCGGTCTGACGCTAAGGGATTGAGGGAGGCCATTGTGCCTCCCTTTTTCTTACTGTATAATGGATGGGTCTGATCGGACCCGAGGGCGAGACGTTTCGTGCCCCGGCGTCTCGTCCTCAACTTTTTTTGCAGGGGTGCAAATATGGAAATCGTTATCGCCGCTGGCGGCATGCCGTTCGGCCCGAACACCCTCACTCACAAATCTCTCGGTGGTTCTGAGACCGCCGTACTGATGCTGGCGAAACAGCTTCGCCAGAAGGGTCACTACGTCACCGTCTTCTGTCAGCTACCGGAACAGGGTCAGCCCGACTTCGTCCACAACGGCGAAGAATGCGAAGATGGCGTTCGGTGGGTTCACATCAACAACTTCCAGAATTTCGCATCGGCGACACAGATCGACCTGTTGATCGCTTCGCGCGATCCTCGACTGGTAGCCGTCCCGTCACAGGCCAAGAAGAAGGTTCTGTGGTGTCATGACATCGCGACGCACCGTGGCCTTGGTCTCGCACTCGATCAGATCGGTTGGACCTTCGACGAGATTTGGGCTGTATCGAAATGGTACGCCAAACAAATCCACAAGGTTACCGGATATCCGAAGAAGCGTATCAAGGTCGTCACCAACGGCATCGTCCCGGTCGAGACCATCCCTGCTC